>Ga0114919_10004116_pt1 | contig 11687 bp, 15 predicted proteins | sample BlataG_FD_88682 | JGI IMG/M metagenome (GOLD analysis project Ga0114919, IMG submission 88682) | Deep subsurface microbial communities from Black Sea to uncover new lineages of life (NeLLi) - Black_00105 metaG | ecosystem: Environmental > Aquatic > Marine > Oceanic > Sediment | place: Atlantic...
CTTTCAATTTTCTCCAACCAATAAGATTCCTGTGGAGTCATTCCCTTTCTTACATGATTAGGTTTTGCAAACTCCATATGTTCATACATGTTTCACCACATGATTAAGAACATTATGGGCGATCACTGTATTTCCATTACAACTTTCCAATAAGTCCATAGCCTTTGGGATTAGTTTGTCTCTTCTTTGCATCAACGGAAGTCGGTCTCGTTCACTTCCAATAGCCTGTATGATTAGATTGGATCCACAATCCAAACCGTGATGTTCGAGTAGAACTTCTTTGATTTCATGATTTGTTGCGTCGGGTTTTATCTTGTGGATGTTTTTGATTAGTTGGGTCACATTGTGTCTAGCATTCGACAAGGGTTCTATTTTGCTCATACCATTCCATTTCTATTTCATGTTTGGAAAATTGTGTTGCATTATCGGGCAGGTTTAGAAACTCATCGAAACAACTAACTTCTTTCACGAAAACTTCATCTTCGTCTTGCCATACAAATAGGAATTCTTTTCCAAGAAGTGGCTCATTATCAATTTGGCTGTTTAGGAATGACGCTAAGTCATGAAACGGCCAATAGTCTTTGTTGGCGTGTCTATGGATATGTTCGTAAACAATTCCTTCATATTTTGTTTGTTGCCGCATATGTTTCTCCTTTTAATGTTCTTCTTATGAATACACCGTGAGTTCTTAAACGGAACATTTTTTCCAAAAGAAAATCTAGAAAGTGAGCCATAAATTTTGCTCTGGTTTCATTGCCACATTTGTGGGTTGGGATGGATAACAGGTAGTAGAACCCTCTTCCCCCTTGCAGAAGGTAGAAATTTTACAGTTGGTGATTGCTTTCTCCATTGATTGCTTTAGTAATTTCTTGGAGTTTTTAATTGTGTAAACGGCATCATGTATTGTGAAAAATGGTATGGAGTCCGAGGTAATTTCTTGGAAATTTTTAACGACATGTCCAAAAATTATTTGGCTTTCTTTGCTCATTAAAAAACTTGCCATTTGTTTGTGTGGATCTTTTCCACTACCTACTTTTATTTCCTGTATAACTTTCGAATAGTGTGGAAAATTGCGGTCAAATGCTGTCCACATTTCCATTTTTTTCATGCTGTTATTTGGTTTGTTAAGCATGGCCAAAAATTCTTCCTTTGCTTTCGCTTTGGTTCTGTGGGAAGTTTGCTCCAGCATGTATTGGTAGATGGTTCCTGTCTTGCAGAGTGTTTTGTAATGCTCTCTTTCTCTGTCAGGTATTTGTATTGCAATGCTATTGGTTGGGAAATGTTCCAATAGTGCTGGTTGAAAGTTGGCAAAATCAAAACCAACGATCCCTGAACCTTTGCAACATAGAAACATTCTCAGTTTCTTATTCATGTTGGTTAATGGTGTGTGATAGCGGCCAAATTTATCAACGGTATGCCACCAACTTTTATTGTTTAGTTCTACTATCTGTAGTCTTTCATAATCTGGCCATGTTGATTCTTCACATATAGTTTCATACTCCTGCAAAAATTTTTCTGGTAAATCAAAACAGTCGATCCAACTCATGGCCGCTTCGTGATAACTAGAAAATGCTCCTGTCTTTCTTCTGTGTCTCCTCGGCTTCTTGCGTTGTTTAATTTGCATGAGGAACAGATTGTCAGTACTAAGGTTTTCGTGGAACCGGAATGATTTAGGGAATTTCTTTCCTTTGAAGTTGGAGTAGATTGGGTTTCTCTCCAGTATGTTTTTGTCTACCAACTCATCAATTTTTGTTTTGTATGTCGGCGTTACCTTTTTTAAATTCTTAGACCATATATTTGCCCACTCATTTAAAACTTCGGCTTGAGTTCTTGGTCTTCCTTTGATTTCGTTTTTGCTTCGCCACTTGTGTACTTGCTTTATTTGTTGACAAGCAACCATCGAAACAATTTTCAAAGCCTGTAGGTCATTCATAAATGGTGAAAGCCATATTGATTCAGGAAGAAGAACTATCATCCCTATATCTCCGTTACTGTTTCACATTTCGAACACCAGTATTGATTGGATCCGTCTGGATTTTCTCTATGGGTTTGGATTTCTCCACAACCATCACAGACAACATCTACTGTTCCAAATACGATGCCAGGCATCACCGCTTCTAGTTCCGGTACGTCATCCAAAAAGTCATCAAAAAACATAAGTCACCTCGTTAGTAAAAAAACCAAAATGAAAATCATTACCACAAACATCTACATATCTCCTTTCATGCTGCACCACTTTCCCTAGTTATTCGTCCAGCCTTTGATTCTGTTATCAAACGGAAGTCTTCGGAGTTCGTGAAGTCATAGTTGGCGTCGGCAACATCTTGAGCGTGTCCGATCCATATACTTTCTAGATAGCGACCATTTGGAAGATCCGTTCGAAGTCTCTTTGAGCGAGTCACTCGAAGTGATTGGATTAAACCCTTCCAAGGATCTATCCAACATTCTTTGCCGTTGTGAGTAGTTCTTACTTTGAGTCGGTCGAAGTAGAAGTTGTAAACAGCAGAACCATCTACCTCCGATAGGTAAGGGAAAATTCTTCCCTTTGCCTCACCATTTCTTTCGATTACTTCGTCCCGCCACTTGGTGAGTGTCGGCAAAAACTGCCAAGGAATTGGGCATGGGTCTTTTAGTTTCCTTTTCTTTTTGCCACAGAATCTATTGACAGTATTTTTTTCCCAGTCGATGTCCGCCCATTTATCACCCACGGGATCCATCTTTCTCGCACCAAGCCAGAACCAATATGCAAACAATGTTTGGTGTTCTAGTGATGGTTGTCTGTCATAAGTTGTTCGAGCGTAGTGAAGAGGAACAAGAGTGATCTTCTCGAAGGCATCCCAGAACATTTCCTCTGTGATTTCTTCTGTCTCTTTTGGATTGCCACCTTGGATCGATTCACCTTTTACAAACTTCTCGTTGAAGGTAATTCCTTCTAGTTCATTATCTTCGAATCGTCCTTTGTTGGCGTACCATGTGAACATCTGCACAAAGTTCTTGCAGTCTTTGTCGAGTGTTTCATATCTATAGGTCAGCCGAAGAGCCTCAAGACATTCCAACAAATATATTCCGGTTACTTCACTCAGTTTTTTATTTGGGTCGAAGCCACCAGCCTGTATTCTTTTCCAACAGTTCCTCCAGTTTTTGTATGTTCCGTCGGCCCATGTTTCTTCCACACCTCTTCGAGCCGTGTAGGAGTTCCATGCTTGGTCAACTGTATAGTCGGATATTCTTTGTTTGATTTCGGCAATAGCACCAAGTGCTTGAAGTCTGTGTTCCCAATCTTCACCATGGTTTGTAATTGTCAGCAAAGTTTCCTTGCTATCTTTGCTTAGTGGTTCTTTGCTTAGATAGTGTTCTTCTATCTCCTCAAACATTGCTTCACAGGCTCTTTGCAATTTCGAGTTCAAGAATCTTTTGCGAATGGAGAACCGCTTACGTCTGTGGTCCGTTCCCAAATCAATCTCAAACGTCCACAACTTTGGGTTCTTAGAACATGGTCGGGATTTCATAGTATAGTTACCCTTACATATTTATTATCACAATAGTCTAGAGACTGTCCGGAAGGCACAAAAAAATTATGAGTGTTGAGCCAAGCCTGTACTTCCTGTTGGTCATACCTGTTTCGGCGTCCATCTTTCCAAGTCGGCATTCCTTCATTCCTCATCTTTTTGACGTAACCTTCGCTCCAGTTGTACCAAGCCATTAGGTGGTAGGTGTCGAAGACTTTAACCATCTCCCAGCCACCTTCCTGTTTCACTTTTTGTTTTGCTTCGGCCTTCGTCATTTGGAATGCACCTTACGATTTCGAGCCGTTGTCTTGTCTTCTTTGTTTTGTTTACCAGCGAGCATTCTGTCTTCTTCTTTGTCAAACCATGTCTTCCATTTCTTGACAATAAAGTGTGCTGGTTCTGGTGGTTTCTTGGTTACATATGCTTCTGTTGGGTACAGACGAATATTGTTTCCATTGATAGTGGTTTGAAAGAACTGTGTTGATGGTATGGAAATATCCCCAATACCCAATTCATTCAAGATCTTTGCCGCTCCTTTACTTCTACTTTTCCTGCTGCACCAATTAACCATGTCGTCTAGCGTCACAGTCTCAATATCATTGGCGGCGAAGTCCTGAAGCATTGCCTTTAAGAACTGTACTTTTAATTGGCCTGTAATTCTTAGTACCAATTTCTTTTTACTTTGAGGAAGAACCTCATTTCTTAGTTCTAATTCCTCCCGATATTGCTTTATTTTTTTGTTTAGCAGGTCGTCACTGGCTAATTTTCCACTGAATTTCTTTTCATATTTGGTGCGAACTTTGTTTATTTGTTCTTCAACGAGTCGGTATTGTTCAAGAATGAAGTAATTGTTGTGTTGGATTGCAGCAATTTCTCGCGTCATGTCGTCTATTGCTTCAATTTTCTTTTCCAAATCACTCATAATTTCATCCTCAAATTTGGATCCGGTCAGCGGTGGCCTGACAAAAAATAGATGATACTGGTTTGAATCGAACACTAGGCCCGATGATGTATTGAATCATCTACTTAGTTTTAAATGTCCCAGCCACCACCAACCATCTCCAACTAGTCCTCTAATGCTTGTGTCCAAATGTCTCCAGCAATTTGCTGTCGTAGTCTGGCAATATTACCTTCTGTTGTCTGTACCATGGCCTTGGCCATATCTGCTGCTGAGAAAGTAACACCACCGTTGGAGTTATTTTGCACTCCTATACCCATTTCCTCTTCGGCTTGTGCTTCAGCGAGTTTTTCTTTTTGAGCCTCTAGACGTTCCTCTAGGTGTTCCAGTTTGTATTCACGGTCTTCTTTGATTGTCTCGGAATCATAATGCTCCTCGTCATTGTCTCCTTCGCAGTTTGATACCGCATCAATACGGCATTCGAGGCTTTCGCACCAAGCAAATAGATCTTCTGGAACTTCTTTCCGAGTGTCGAACACAACTTGGATATATCCACAGGGATTATTGTCTCTGTCTGTTTTGTAGGAGACATAAGGTAGGCCGAAGGTCGAGACACATGGAAACTTTGCTTCAAGTGCTTCTGGGCTGCTTATTAGTTCTTCAATTTGCTTGATTGCTTTTTCACTGCCCCAAATGTTCGTTCGCGAGTAAACTTGCCATCCCATGTCTAATCCTCCAAAAGTCCTAAAAAATAGTCTCATCCGTCCTTTGTATGCTCTTATTATACAGTATCGGCATTCTGTTGTCAAGATTTAAATGCAAATTTGCATAGATATTTTGCATAGATATTAACCCTATATTTATAGGCCCAAATTAATAGCCATATTTTTCCCTTTGCATTACCTGAAACTGGCCCGAAATCTGTGCTGAAACTTGGCCCTTTTAGACCCCATCTTGAGCGGGGATTGGGATAGTCAGTTGAGCGGTTCTGTATCCATATCTGTATCCAGCGGATACAAATCGCAAAAAAACGCTATACGTCTGGAGAAGGTAGTACCCCCGGCAGGAATACAATGTCACAAAACACGGAGAAAAGTTTATTGGGCAACAGTGGGCAACAGAAGGCCAAACGTTGTTTCACTCGTAATACATAACAACTCTTCATTTTTGGCCGGACTCCGCCCACTATGGCCCCGCAAAATACCCGCAACTTTTTTCACAACGTCACCAGTTGATTTCTAACAGGCGTTCACGTTGTCACCCAACGTTCAAGACTCTCAAAACTTCTTCGTCTTAAAAGGACACAGGGTAGTTTTAACTTCGTCGCGTTTTGCGACCCTATGGCGTGAAAATCGCGGGGTGGATTAGGCACAAATCCGACCAAGTTGAAAACTAATAACTAAAAGATCAAGGAGAATCTTTACAAAGATTCAAACTATGAAATTGGTAACAGGAAATAATCAAAAAATCTTGTCACTCTTAGTACAAAATGTTTCTATTCACTGTCGTGAAACTCTGCTTGGATTTTGAAGACAATTATCTTGCCATCTTCTTGTCCAACGGCGAGCTTGCCGCCTGGGCACCATTGAAGACAACGTGCAGGTGAAGAAAGGCCAGATCCACCAATAATCTTGTTATGTTTAAATGGATCCCAGATGAACAGAAACGCATCCGCGTCTGCTGACGCCAGCATTGTTCCATCGGGCTGAAATGCTAAGTCGGTCATCTTGTTGAGATGAGCCTGATACAGACGCGGCTTTCGACCAGCTGGTCCTTTTCCGCTGCAATCCCATAAACAGACAGCTGCACCACCGCCCGTCGCTAGCCATCGCCCACTGCTATCCCAACTAAGCTCCGAAACCTTGGTGGGAAATCCCCACATCTGCGCGTCTTCACCAGACTTCATGTGCCAGAAATGCACTGTTGAATCTTGTTCACCAGTTGCGATGTACTTTGCATCGGGACTCCATGCCATCTTCAGGCTGGAGCCCTTCCACTCATACTTTCTCGGCCGGTTCTGTTTTCCAGGAACGTGTAGAGTGACACCGAAATAGGCAGCAACGGCAACACTGGAACCGTTTGGGTTCCATTCCAGATCAGCAATTGTACTTGAGTGGTCTGAAGACTCATAGGAAACTTCACGGTGGTCGTTCCACATCTTGAGATGCTTACCTGCAGCTGTTGCTAAAACATTGCCACGAGGGCGGTAAGCAACTTTGCCAACCCATGAGTCACCTGCCTCGAGTGAGCACAGTTGTTTACCATTACTGCTGTCCCATACCTTAACGAGTCCATCATGTCCCGCTGTTGCGAACTCTGTACTATCAGACCGCCACGATAGTGAATTCGCTCCTTTGTCATGTTGGCCAATAAGGTTAATTTTGTCCGACTTGTCTTGTACATTGAATAAGAATACAGAACCCTCGACTGTGATTGCAGCAAGTTTGGATGCATCCGGAGACCATGCTAAATCAATAATGTAGTCCTGTAGATCAACCGACCAAGACTCAGACATGAGCTTCGTATTTAACTTTGAGATATCGATATCGACATCAGCTACATTTAAATCAGGCATGCATTAAAACCTGCATTGAGGACGTCGCGATCCAGATTGCGACCAATGAAGATGAGGGAGTTTGCACGCTCACCTTCACGCCAAGGCCGGTCCGAACGGCCATCAAAAAGCATATGAACGCCTTGGAATACGTAACGCTCTTCTTCACCAGCAAATGACAGCACACCCTTCATGCGGAAGATGTCTGGTCCTTGGTTAGCAAGCAATTCCCTAAGCCACGCCTGAAATTTTTCGAGGTCTAGATCCCCCGGTGTGTTGATTCCAACAGATGAGACTTCTTCGTCGTGCTCGTGGTCTGGCTTGTATTCCCGTGAGAACATCGCCTCGATGTGGTTGCCGTCCGAGTCACAAACATACGCCTCAAACTCGTCCGGATGGTGCTCAGTGAACAGCACATAAGAGCCTGCCGTCGGCACACGCAGCACGTATTCCAGTTTGTCTCCTTCAAGATTGATTTGGCTGAGTTGCTCACCAGGTTCGAGCACCGCACCGGGTTGTAAATCAACTTCATCACCGGAGAACACCAGAACCGCTTTTTCAACTGTGTCACGCATGCCTGATTCGGTCGATTCAGCAGCAAACCTAAAATTCATTGCCATTGCTGGGTCAGGTCCGCGCTTGAGCACGATTCGGTAATCACCCGGTTGGAATTCAAACAGACCGCTCCACTCAAAAGGATACTCAGGTTCCATGAACTTCGGATCAACTTCGAGAGCACGATCGAGATCAAAGCCGCCGATATCAAGAACATTGTTCATGTCCACAACAGAATTTTGTGTTCGAAAAATTCTGGCCGCCGGGTTCATCGAGTGAATTCTGGCTTCCAGTTGGTCGAGTGCCTCTGGTGTGACCAAGTCTGTCTTGTTTAGGAGAATTACATCAGCGAATGCAATTTGTTCTTTTACTTCATCGCTATCATCAATGTGGAGTAATACGTGCTTAGCATCAACGAGTGTGACGACACCATCAAGATTCAGTGATTCCCTCATCTCATCATCCATAAAAAATGTCTGAGCGACTGGACCAGGGTCAGCCATTCCGGTCGTTTCAATCATGATGTGATCAAACTTGTCACGGCGTTTCATGAGGTTGCCCAAAATGCGAATTAGATCTCCACGAACAGTGCAGCAGATACAACCGTTGTTCATCTCGAAGATCTCTTCTTCAGCCCCAAGCACAAGGTCGTTGTCAACGCCTATTTCGCCAAACTCATTTTCAATTACAGCGATCCGCTTGCCGTGGTTCTCAGAGAGAATGCGATTCAAAAGAGTAGTCTTGCCTGATCCAAGAAAACCGGTGAGCACAGTTACAGGAACGGTGGATTCCGCAGTCGACATTTTAAACTCCTTTAATTGAAGATATGAATTAAGTTTTTTCTCACGAACCGGCGTCAGGCTCTTTCGTTGCCCTTTCAGCGATGTCGGATTGAGTAATCTCTGGCATCGGTTTATGGAATTTCCATTGACGCGTTGGCTTGCCTTCTTCCATCGCGGCGATCACCGTCTCCAAAGGAGGGCAGCTAGGTTCTCGACACTCTAGTTCCATGACTCTTACGGTGGCATCAGCAGCAATCGGTAGGCAATCATACGCCCACTCTTTCACCTGCCGGATCAAAGCGATATCACGTTTCGGGCGGCCGAGCATTAAGGCACTCCATAAGCAGACATTTTTTATCAGTGTAATTGCAATGCAATTGCAATTACAATACGCTTGCATTTGCGTCGTTATTGTATAGAAAAATCTACCGATTGTCTACCGAAAGATGTTGTGAGAATTCTTACAAGTAACCGTCATCTCCTCCTGGCCAACCTGCTGGCAACCCTTGTTTGCATAAATGGATGTTCAGGCGAAGGTAGCGATAGAGTTGTTTCAAAGTCGACAGAAGTGGTCTCGTTGTCTGACCATTCGGTGAACGATAGACCGATCCACGTTGTTGCGACTTATAGCATTCTTGGGGACTGGGTTCGAACTGTTGGTGGTGACCGAATTAAGTTGACGATTCTGGTAGGACCACAGGGAGACGCACACACCTACGAACCAACGCCACAAGACAGCGTTGCCCTAAACGAAGCTGACATACTATTCGAGAATGGTCTTGGCTTCGAGGTATGGCTCGATCGATTGTTCGAAGCCAGTGACTCTTCAGCAAAACGTGTTGTTGTCACCGATTCAATTCAACCGCGTGAGCTCGTATTTTCTGATTCACGGACCGAGATTGATCCTCATGTTTGGCATCTTCCGGAAAACGCAAAGCTGATGGTCGAGTCTATTATGTTGGCACTTGAGTCGGTTGACCCCGATCACACCGCCGAATATCGTTCTCGTCACCAAGCTTACGTTGCTAAATTGAATCAGTTGGACGATTGGATCTCACAGCAGGCTTCATCAATCCCAAATGGTCGACGCAAAATTGTGACAACGCACGACACGTTTGGCTATCTGGCTGATGCTTATGATTTTGAAGTCATCAGTGTACTTGGTTCGGTCAGCAGTGAATCATCTGATCCGTCAGCTTCTCAGGTTGCGGCGGTTATTGAACAAATCAACAATCTGAAGATTCCTGCCATCTTTGCTGAGAATATTCTGAATCCAAAATTGACACAGAAGATTGCAGAAGAAGCAGGTGTGAAGATCGTTCCTACGCTCTTCACTGACGCGCTAGGTCCCGCAGACTCGCAGGGCCACGACTACATTGCGATGATGCGTTACAACGTCAAGACCATTACCGAGTCGCTCCGATGACTCAGGATTCCAGCGTGATCCGTCGCAGTAACGAACACGAATGTTCGCATGTCGAACCGGTGTGGCCATACGGTGGTCGCGGACACCTTGATCCGATAGTAGGTAGGCCCGCCATCCAAGTCAGAGACTTACTTGTGCGATATTGCATTGAAGCCGAACCGGCAATTCGGAACGCATCACTCGAGGTTCCTTGTGGACAACGCGTTGCCCTCGTCGGACACAATGGAGCAGGAAAGAGCACGTTGCTTAAGACGCTGGCTGGGCTAATCAAGCCACAGGACGGACGTATTTGTTTGTTTGGAAATCCGGTTGGCGCATGCCATCACCGGACAGCATATCTGCCACAGCGTTCAGATTTAGATTGGAAGTTTCCAGTCTCAGTCTACGAACTTGTAATGACTGGTCGGTACGTACATCTCGGTTGGTTCAAGAGACCGAAGAAGAATGACAAAGAGTTCGTTGATCGTGCCTTGAGACGGCTTGGTATCGATCATATTGCACAAAAGCCGATTGATGCCCTGTCGGGAGGGCAACAGCAGCGCACGCTACTCGCCCGAGCACTGGCACAGCAATCAAGCCTATTCCTTCTGGATGAACCACTCAATGCTCTCGATGAAGGCACACGTGACACGGTTGATGAAGTGCTCTGCGAGCATACGCAAGGTGGTGGAACGGTGTTGGTTGCCACTCATGACCTTGGCCGCCTTACGGAGTCGTTTGATCGAGTAATTTATATGTCTGAGGGCTGTGTCGAACGCATTGAAGTTCTCGCTGGTACACAGAAAATGAAAGCTACTTCAAAGGTTCCGAAATGCTGAGCTGGCTCATTGAACCATTTCAACACCGCTTTATGCAGCAAGCACTGTTGGGCAGTGTTCTAGTTGGCATAACCTGTTCGTCACTCGGAGTTTACGTAGTGCTGAGACGCATGGCGTTTCTCGGAGACGCCATTGCGCACACGACACTGCCAGGCCTCGTCATAGCGTACTTGAATCGTTGGAATTTGATCTGGGGTGCTCTTGTAGCGGCAATCGTTACAGCACTTGGGATTGGTTGGCTCAGTCGTAACCAGCGGCTTCGAGAAGACACAGCCATCGGAGTTGTCTTCTCTGGCATGTTTGCCCTCGGGATTGTGATGGTTAGCAAAGCTCAAAGTTATCGCAACTTTTCACACATGCTCTTCGGAAATGTGCTTGCTGTTACACAATCAGACTTGATCGGTATTAGTATCGTGAGCGTAGTAGTCCTTGGAACCCTACTCGCGGTCAATAAGGAGATGGCACTCACTACGGTTGATCCGCTTCACGCGCAAACGATTGGATTGTCAACGCAACGACTGCGATACCTCCTGCTCGTGATTCTGGCGCTGGCAATCGTTGCCGGTATTCAATCTGTCGGTGTGGTGATGACAACTGCTCTTATGGTAACCCCTGCCGCGGCGGCTTCACTTATTACACGAAAACTGCAAGGTATGTTTGTCTGGTCGGCTGTTATCTCAATTCTTAGCAACTGCATTGGCTTGTATGCATCCTTTTATCTCTCAGTCTCTAGCGGTGGTGCAATCGTGCTCGCTTGTACTGTTCTATTTGGATTTATCTTCGTGGTAACTCGATTCCGTGGATGGCAGAGCGAATCTTTTCCAAACATTTCTAAAAGAGAAGCCTAGTTTTGTTGCCAAGCGTCGGCGTAGTAAGAGACAAAAACCTCACTGGATGCGATCACCTTTTAATAAATAACGGAATTGCGTGCCGCCGAGTTTCATTTGCGATCATGCAATATACCTAGTGAAACTTGCAGCATTCTTCCACACATTCTCCACACAGATGTGTAGAAAACGCACTTTCACCCGTACTACAGGCAAAACCAAGTACCCCCGGCAGTATTCGAACCAGAATTTTTCCATTGTTTTTACTTTGGTCAAGTCTGGTCATCGTTGGGCAACGTTGGGCAAAACCTAACAAAA
>Ga0114919_10004117_pt1 | contig 11686 bp, 4 predicted proteins | sample BlataG_FD_88682 | JGI IMG/M metagenome (GOLD analysis project Ga0114919, IMG submission 88682) | Deep subsurface microbial communities from Black Sea to uncover new lineages of life (NeLLi) - Black_00105 metaG | ecosystem: Environmental > Aquatic > Marine > Oceanic > Sediment | place: Atlantic...
CAGTGCCAGGCGATGCCAGGGGAGATCGTCGAGCGAAAACCGCTCCTGTTCTTTTAGATCTATTCCTTGGGGTCTTATCTGCTTGGTCGCACAGTTGATCAACTCTCTTCTTTCCTTGGACAAAAGCGTCACCCGGGCGAAGCTCTTGGGCAACTTCGAAATGAGACTTGCTGCTGCATCCTCCATAAGGGGCTTGAGATTCTCCTCGCCGGCCAGCCTGTTTTCAAATTCGTCAAGCGACTGGCTCAAAGATTCCTTTCGTTTCAGATTGTCCCGAAGCCTCTGCTGCTGGATGAGATGAGATAGTTGAAGAGCAAACATACCCAGCCACTTGCAGTCGTTGGTCGAGTAAAAGTTTGGCTTCTTGTGCCCTAAGCTCAGGGCGCCACAAATCGAGTCGCCGAACCACAGGGGAAGAATGATTCGGGACTTGATACCGCAGGCTCTGAAAAGAGAGTCCTCACACGAGCTTCCTTTCGGATCGATGTCTCTATCGACGCATACTTCACCGGATCTGGTCACCTTCCCCAAGGCGGTGTCCCGGGCGGGGACTCCCGCCAGTGTGTCCACCAGCATTCCTCCGGAATTCCCCATGGAGATCCGCTTGGTGTTTCCACCCGACTCCGGCATCACAGCCAAGGAGACGTGATCAAACTCGATTACTCTCCCCAGTTCCATCGATATCTTGGGAAAAGCTTCCTCCAGTGCATTGGCCCGCGCAACCGATTTAAGCATGTTTTCCACGGCGGAGATGTAATCTCTTCTTTTCTTATTCCTAGCAGAGACAAGGGTCTGTTTGGTCATCAGCCCCAGGGTCTCGCCCAGCGTGGTTAGAAACTGAATCTCCTGATATGAGAAACGATCCGGTCCCGAATCGTAAAGTCCCATAAGTCCCAGCACCTTTCCGCAGGACTTAATCGGCACACAGGCAAAGGACTGGATCTTCTCTTCGTCACCAAACAGGATTCCGTATTCGGGTAGGGTGTTGACATCCGAGGTGGTGACCACCTCTCTGGAGTTGCTGGCCTCCCTATACCACCTGTTTTTTGAGTATATGTCAAACAGGGTGAAAAGCTTTTCTGCCGGTACCCCCTGGTGTGCGGCTAACGTCATCTCCGAGGAATTAAAGGTGTGTTTGAAAATCACACCCATTCTGTATCCCATTATGTTCATGAAAGTGGGCAACGACTCCTTCAATATCTCATCTAAGTCCCGGTGGTGACTGCCCACGGACAGAAGTGACTTCAAACAGGTAAGCTGCCGAAGCCGCCGGGCGGCGCTCTTTCCCATCTCCATAAGGGAGCGACACCATGTCGCCAGCCCGACCAGAACCAAACCCAGGCCAAGGGCATAACCGATTATTCCGCCTGCATGCACAATTCCTTGCAGCTCGGAAGCAGATTCACCCCAGCCCAAGAGGAAAGCCAGCTTTGCCCCCCCGGTCAGAACAAGAAAGATTCCTCCCAGCGTCAGGGCCCTCCAACTCTGCGGATAGTACTGGAAATACCTTCCCTTTTGTCTTAAAAGGAAAACCAGAAAGGATGAGAAGAACAAAACAACCGCTACCTCAAGCGCCAATTTAGACATTTCTTTTCCTCCCGAAGAATGGTTTAAAGAAGGTCACCCTTAGTGAACATCTGGCGGGGGATGGAATTTCAATCGCCATCTGACGGTTCAACGGAAATTCTCCTCTCAATCTCCGAGAGGATAAAAAAGGAAATAATATCTGAAAAGCGGACAGTCAAAAGAGCTCATTCCTTAAAGATGATTTGCCTCGGAGGACGAGGCGCAGTCGCTCCTCTTCTCTTCGGTTCACTGCATTTATATTATCGACACAATGGCGCAGTCTTTTAGCCGGATACCAGGATGATTCCCTGTGGAAGAGAGCAGCGTGGAGGTAAACGCCTAAAATAACGTTCCGGAGAGGGCGACTTTCGGGTCGGAAAGGAGGTAAGAGCGGTCTTTAGAATATGTCGTACCTTTTCATTCTCTCTCTCAAGGTGTTTCGCGAGATGCCCAGAAGCTGAGAGGCTCTGACCTGGTTATGATTTACGTACTTCAATATCTCGGAGAGCATGGTCTTTTCCAGACCGGAGAGAAGCCGATCGTAGACGTGGCCGCGGCAGTCCCGGATTATCTGGTCGAAGATAGGACCTAAGGTCCGGTCAAATACTTGATCATAGCTCTGGTTCCCCGGACGTTGATCTTCGGCAGGCATATGGGGATCGCTTCCGACTTCAAGTCTATCCTTCTCCCGCGTCAACCGTACCGAACCTTGCAGGACCTTTTGCTTTTCTTTGGCCGGCTTCGAAGCCAGAGTGTCCCTGACCATGTTCGCCATCCTTTCCACCCGAAAAGGAGCAAGCAGCATTCTGTAGTTTTTGTCAGCCGCCTCCATTTCTTTGTGAGCTGGGTTATTCGACAGCACTATCAAGGGAAGAGCAACGTCCAACTCCCTTATCTTCCTGATGATTTCTTCACCAGACCGATCCACGGAAGCGAAATCCAGAATGACTAAGTCGGGTTTGGCATTGGCTAAGGAGGTAATCGCACTTTTACCATGGGGACAGGCTAACAGCTTGAATTCGTTGGGATCTAAGTATCTGTCCAGATCCTGCGAAATCCTGGGATCTGAGCCCACCACCAATATCTGTTTCATGGCGACCGAGATTTGAGGGTTTAACTGTACATCCTTCGTAAAAATAGTATCGGCAAGAAAAAGGCGACCTAAAGCGTAGAGTATAATTAAGCGCGTGAATTATCAGACAAGAGATGAGTATAAACGGGGCGGCACGAGAGAGGGGAACCGGCGGGGCAACGAAGTCAAGCAGGGGGGTGTCTTTACATCCTGAGTTCTGTCGATTTCATCACGCCGAGAGACCTGACGCAGACAATGTAGCTCATCGGTCCGGTCATTCGCTCGTGAGATGAGGGCGGATTTCAGATCCGCCCTCATCTGAGGCCGAGCCGATAACGGGCGGGGCCGTTACTGTCTGGAGAGGCCTAACACGAATACCGGTAATTGGGAAAGGGCCTCTGTCCGGTTTGGAGAAAATCAGGCTTCCTTGACCGCCTGAAGAAACTCCTCCAGCGGTATGGCGACCAGGTTCTCGGGTGATACCCTTCCCTTCATAGCCGTCTTGAAGAGAACCTTCAGGGCCGATTTCTGATCCGGAAATTCCGTGATATAGATGAAATCATATCTTCCCAGAAGGGCATAGGCGTTTATGATCTTTCCGCCGACTTCACCTATTTCCTTTTTCGCTTCTTCCATGTACCGTTGGGTTTCCTTCAGTCCTTTCGTGCCTTCGGCCGTTGATTTAAAGAGTGTGACGTAGATAGGCATATTCTTCTCACCTCCTTCAATTCATCAATAACTGATTGCCTGACGAGTGTAACTCGTGGAAGAAGTGTTTTCAACTCTCGATGAGAGTCCGGACGGATGATCACCGCCCGACTATCCATTTCACCAGCTTCAGTGCCCCCTGCTTTCCCCCTTGTCCCACCTCCATCTTCGGCCCCACGCAGGAAGGACAACCGTCTGCGCATTCGCAGGTGCTTATCATGTCACCGCATGCCTTCCACACGTCACTGGATAGGTGAAACAGCTTCTGCGAGAATCCGACTCCTCCCGGGTAGTTGTCATAAACGTAAACGGTGGGGCGGTCGGTAAAGGGTGACTTCACCTCAGGGAAGGCTCTTATGTCCTTCGGGTCGCACATCACCCACAGGGGCGTCACGTTGCGTAACACGTTGGCTAAAGCTCTCAGGCTGCCCCCAAGCTCCTCACCGGAGAATCCCAGCTTGGAACCAACGTCAGGAGGGAATTCAAACCAGAAAGAGGTGGTGTGCATCTCCAGCTCCGGCAGGTTGATCTTCCCGAAGCCCACGTTTTCATGAGTGCGGAACTTGATCTTCTTGAACATGGTGGCCAGGGTAGTCACCGAGACCTCACCGTGCGCGCGGTTTCCTGCCGGCTCTTCCTGCCTTTGGGCCACCTCCAGCACCTTCAGGTCGGTCTTGGTTATGGTGTCGGTGTAGTAATCCACCTCCACCTCCTTGGCGTAAGCTTTCTTTCCCTCCCAGTCGAGTTCCTCTATCTGGTACTGATCGGCCCCGTGAAGATAAATGGCATCCTTGTGCAGAAAGATGGGTGCGCTGAAATAATCCATCTCACCGACTATCCTATTTCTGTCGGTGGAATCCAGGATAACGAAGTTGTCGGTCGAGGCGCTTCGCAGGCTCACCTGCTCTGCCGGATAGACTTCCGAGGTCCAGTGCCACTTGCCTTCCACGTGATGAAGAATCCTCTCTCCTTCCAGATGCGCCAGGATTTTCTCCGTGGCTTCCACGCCGAAGGTTTCGCCGTCTGCAAAGGGAAGCTCAAATGCGGCGCACTTGACGTGGCTGACTAAGATCGACAAATTGTTCGGGTCCACGATCCCCGATTCCGGCGACTGGCTGAAGAAATAATCCGGATGATGGATGATGAACTGATCCAGCGGAGAGCTGTTTGCTACTAACACGGCCACCGAAACGTCCGTCCTTCTTCCCGCCCTTCCCGCCTGCTGCCAGGTGGAGGCAATGTTTCCGGGATAGCCCGCCATCACGCTCACGTCCAGCTGGCCGATGTCGATTCCCAACTCCAGGGCATTGGTGGAGACGACCCCGCGTATCGTGCCTTCCCGGAGTCCTTTTTCGATCTCCCTTCTCTGCAGCGGAAGATACCCGCCCCGGTATCCTCTTATGGAATCGGAACGCTTCTTGATCTTTCTCATCGCCTCCGTCAGGTAGGTCAGAAGAATCTCCACTCTCAGCCGGGACCGGGCAAAGACGATGGTTTGAACGTCATTTGACAGGAACTTCTCCGCCAGTTTCCGGGTTTCGTTGATGTATGACTTTCTTATCCCCAGTTCCTTATTTATCACCGGAGGGTTGTACAATATAAAATGCTTCTCCCCGGAGGGCGCTCCGTTGTTGTCCACCAGCACCACCTCGTCCTCTATGATCTTCCTGGTCAGCTCCATCGGATTGGCAATGGTGGCAGAACAGCAGACAAACTGGGGCTCGGATCCGTAGAAAGCACATATACGTTTGAGCCTTCGTATCACGTTTCCCAGGTGGCTCCCGAATATACCGCGATAGTGATGTATCTCATCGATCACCACAAACTTGAGGTTCTCGAAGAGTTTAATCCACCTGGTGTGATGCGGCAGGATTCCGGAATGCAGCATGTCCGGATTGGTCACCACTATGTGTCCCGCGGTGCGGATGGCGGCCCTTGCCGAGCGAGGGGTATCTCCATCAAACGTGTAGGTCCTTATGTCAGCGTCCAGGTCGGTCACAAGCTGATGAAGCTCCGCCACCTGATCTTGAGATAGGGCCTTGGTGGGAAAGAGATACAGCGCGCGGCTCTCAGGCTTCTCCAAAACGGCACTCACCACCGGAAGATTATAACACAAGGTCTTTCCGGATGCCGTGGGTGTAACCGTCACCACGTTTTTGCCGGCGAGGATGTTTTCAATAGCCGTCGCCTGATGAGAGTAGAGCTTTCTTATCCCTCTTTTTTCTAACACCGACTTGATCCTGGGATTCATGCCCGCCGGGAATTCGGCGTAGACTGCCTCTCTCGGCGGCACGACTTCCCAGTGGGAGATGCAGCGCTGAAGATATTTGTCCTGCTTTAACTCGTCTAAGATTTGGAGAAGGTTCATAACGGATCGTTCCCTTGAGATTTCTTTGGTGTAATTACTATCTGAGAACTAAGTTTGTCAAGAGAAAATCCGAGATGATGACCAGCAGACTGCTTCTTCTGGATGGGAAACCTCTACTCTGACTAAACGACGGCGGCTGATGCAGGTGGGTCATATAAAGCCAAGGGGCAGCCTGCTTAGGGCTACCCCACGACTTCCAAACTTCTGTTATTCGCTTCCCCGATTCGGGAACCGAATCTCATCAATACCAGATGCCCGGACAATTCGGCTCAGCAGCGGTCTTGTAAAGGAAGCCGACCAAATATACAACGTCTCCAATATCTATTACGCCACTTGAGTTAATATCTGCGCGGTTCGAGGGGCACTTGGGCGGAGCACCATCCCTGTACAGGTAACTGATTAGAAAGACCACGTCGCCTACGTCTACGATGAAGTCTCCGTTGCAGTCCCCGCAGATCGCCGGCAAGCCCGCCTGTTCCCTCTCTCTGGCTACGATGGCGCGTGCAGTGTCAACCAACGCCTGCATCTGAGCTTCTCCCTCCGGAGCCAGAACCTCCACTAGGGTGAAGGAAGCTTCCATGTTGGGGTCGGCGCCTGCATCGATCTTATTCGCAGTCAAAACAATCGTGCGGTCGACGATGGAGTCAGGATCCTGGATGAAGGTGGTCCCTCCAACCAGACCAGTAGCAAGCTGGTACAACTCTCCGTCCTCCCAACCCCACGGTGACTGCGGATACAGATAAAAGTTGTTCTTGATATTGGCCGTGGCATAGGGAGTGGTCGAGTTGCTGGTTCCGCCCTCGGCCAAAGCTATGCCCGCGTGGTAATCGTTATACTCCGGGTGTTCCCCGACTCGGCCAAATCCGGTCACGTAAGCGATCTCGTTGACAGCGTCATATCTTCCATAATTTATGCCACCCTCGTCTCCGAGATTGGGCTCGGGTCCGCGAGAGGTGTCGAACGGTGCATCAATATCCATGGCGAAGCCGACATAGGTATCGTCATAACCGGCAAAGGGCGTCTGATCCGGCCACCAGCCGGGGGGATCGTGTCGCTTGACCCGAACGTATTTGATCACGAGCCTCTGGTACTCCTCCGGTGCTCCGGGCTTGAAGAACTTGATCTGCTTGGAAATCTCCCACCACCACCATTTCTGGTGAGCGGGAGGGTCCAGATTCGTGGCTTCAATATAGATGTCCTTGGTATAGACGACCCAGAAATGGGGTCCCCAGTCTGGCTCGCACTGCTCTTGGTACAACTTATCTTGCGCGCCCGCACACATATCGTTTTCGCCCATGTAGCGACCAACCAGGGTATCGCCGCCCGAGGTGGTGGCAACAATGGTTCCGCCCTGGAAGAAGACCTCGTGGGTGGTATCCAGCGGAACGTCCCAGCCTATGTCATGAATCCACTGCTGGCAGTTGGCGTTGACGTACATCCGCAGATAATCGTTCTGCAGCGTGTCAACCGTCTCCGGATCCCTGGGACACTCGTAGTAATCGTCGGAAACCACGGCGTGAACCCGCAAATAATCGGTGGTTCCCCCGGACAGCTCGGTCCAGACGATCACGTTGCCGGCAATGAAAGTGCCCTCGCAGGCTCCGGCTCCGTCCAACAGGATATTGACGGTAACGGACTCCGCCGGCGCAAGAGGAGTCTGCGGAATATTCACCTGGATGCAAGGGTGGTCGCTGTTTACGCTATAAAGCACGTCACGGTTACAGCCGTTGGACATCCTCATGACGATGGTTCTGCTCTGGTTGGGAAGCACCTTGATGGGAGGATGATACCAGTGAGGCGGATCAATGATCCTGCCTTGAATGCCTGGGCGACACGACCACACTTCCCACTCAGGCAGGCGCATGTACATGACCGGGTTTTCCGTCCAGACGCCCTCGTTGTAAATCGCCGCGCCTGCGTCTTTATCGCATATATATTCAATGTGCAGGTCACTGCCATACATGTTCTGCGCCAGAGAAGGCCAGTGTTCGCTCAGGCAATCCCCAGGCAGACAGTCCGGAGTATGCGTACCGGTCAAGTTATAGATTGTTGCCCAGGTGTTTCCGCCGTCGAAACTACCTGATCCGAAAAGATCGCCGCTGCCCTGATCACCGGCAGCGTTCTGGTCAGACGAGTCAACCTGAGTCCAAACGCAGAAAAGGTAAACCGAATCGCCGCCGGGATGATAGATCGGATCCTTGGCGGAGATGCTGGGCTTGCTTATGTTTACATTATGGGAAGCAGGATTGGCTCCCTCCTGGATCTTGCTGGCGATTATGCTGATGCCTGTCTTCTTACTCCAGTGGTACAGAATGGCCATCCCAGGCTGATAAAATCCCGGGTTGGCCGGATCGAATCCGCAGGTGACATAGACTATGTGCAGGCTGTCCTGATAATCATAACATGCCGAGAGGTCGTGGAAAGCTCGCTGAAAGCCTGACGTCCCGAAATTCGTGATCTTATGGACTGCCGGAGGCCAATCATACCCCTCAATCCAGCCGTCTCCATTGTCCATACATTCGATAAAGGCAACGTCGGATAGATAATCGCAGGTTCCGTAAACGGCTGGCGGCATATACGGAATCGCCACTCTGTAACCCGCAATACCTTTGCTGGCCACCACCACCGCCGAGATGTCGCAGGAGCTGCCAAAACCATAGACTTCATCCTGGAAGGCGACGTTGGCCGGGATATTGTATACCTCAGGATAGGTGGTGGGGGTCTGGCACTTGAGATTATTGCTGTCCGACGGATCCACGTAGCAGCGCAGATAGCCGATCCACTGCAGTGCCCCACCTAAGAGGTTGCTCTCATTCTCAATCAGGTGGATGTAATTCAGAGAATCGAAACAGACGGTTGAATCAAGGCAGTACAACACGTCACACTTGGGCCAGGCTCCCACTTCGCCGGAAGGAGCCTCCGGCATGTCGTCCGGAAGATCCCACTTACGGGTGTAAACCGGGTCGGCTGCTGGGCCATCCGCCATGGCCAGGTATGACCAGTTGCCACCAAACCCTGTCCGGTGAAAGATCACCGCCGGAGTTCCGTCGTTCAGATGCGCTTGGTTGCTGTACCCGGAGTTGACGCCACCGAGACCCACCACGTAGGGAGTACCCCAGGCGCCGGCTGCGGGTTTGCTCCTGGCGTACACCCGGCGCTGAGTCCCCGGATACACACCGGCAGTCCACATCCAGGAAACGTGCCGGTAGCCAACTGAGGTGACTGATATCATTCGTCCCATGGAGCCATTCTGCTGGAATTCATACCAGGTGGTGCCCACCTGGTCGTGTTCCAAGGGGGGATCGAGTTCCGAGTCGGGAATGATGTTAAAACAGTCTCCGTTATATCCGGCCGCTGTAGGTCGGTACTTCGTGGCAGCTTCAGGAAATGGAAGATGTAGCTCATAGCCGGGAGCATCCACCCGAACGTCCTCAGAGATATGTCTTACCTTCACCTTCTGCTTAACAGCGGCAGGAAAGCTCTCTGCAGCAAAGACCATCGCCGCAAGACAGGCTGATACCAGAAATGCGAGTGACTTTTTCATCTCACTTCCTCCTCGCAATACATTATAAGAAACCTTACCTTATGGTTTTGTCCATTACCAGATTCCGGGACAGACAGGCGCTGGTCCACCTCTGTACAGATAGCCCACAAGATAGACAATATCTGCGACGTTTATGATCTCGTCGCTGTTGCAGTCACCGCGATTGATAGGACACTTGGGAGGAGACTGACCTTTGAAAAGGTACCCTACGAGAGAAACAATATCGCCCACATTCACGACGAAGTCACCAGTACAGTCCCCGCACAAAGCCGGCAATCCACCGTGGGTCCTCTCCCTCTCGACTATGGAGCGGGCAGTGTCTATGTATTCCTGCAGCTGAGCCAAACCTCCCGGTGCAACAGCCAACACCACGGTAAACCTGGCTTCGTAATCGGGATCAGAACTCGCATCGATCTTCCGCGCGGTAAACACCCAGGAACGGTCAACAATGTCACCCAAATCCTGAATGGTGTTTCCGGAACTGGAGGCCAGTTGACAGAGCTCCCCATCCTTCCAGCCCCAGCCTCCCTGGGGATAGAGATAAACGTCGTTGCGTACATTGTAGCTGCCGTAGGGAACTATGCTCTCCCCGGCCATCCCGGCATCAGCTAAGGCAATCCCGCAATGGTAATCGTTGTATTCGGGATGAGCGCCGGTATAATCCCAACCTCTCTGCCAGGCAATTTCATTCACATCATCATAACCAGCAGTGTTGCTTGCCCGCTGATATTCAAATGTGTCAGCAGGACAGTCAATGTCCTCCACTACCCCAATGTAAGTATCTTCGTAGCCGATGAAGGGATCGTGATCCGGCCACCAACTGGGCGGATCGTGTCTTTTCACTGTCACATATTTGATCACCAGATGCCTGTAAACCTCCGGCGCCGTCTCCTTGAAGAACTTGACCTGCTTCGACATCTCCCACCAGTACCACTTATAGTCGGCCGGCGGATCAAGGTGGTGCATGAAGATGTTCTTGGTATACAAAATCGAAAAATCGGGTTCCCAATCTACGTCACATTCCTCTCTGTACAGCTTGTCCCGCGCACCTGAATGCTGGTCGTTTTGACCCATATATCTTCCAACCAGAGTGTCACCGTCAGACGTGGCGGCTACCATGGTTCCACCGGCGAAGAAGACTTCGTGTGTGGTATCCGGGAAAGTGCCAACGTCGTGAATCCACTCCATGCAGTTGGCGTTGGTATACAGTCTCAGAACTCCGTTATCCAGAGTGTCCGCAGTCTCAGCGTCTTTAGGACACTCGTAATAATCATCCGCCACCACCGCAAGAACCGGAAATTCCTCGACGTGCATGCCGCCTTCGTTGGTGGTGAGGACAATATTGCCGTCAATCAGGGTATCGTCACACGCGCCACTTCCCTGGATGCTGAAGCTCAGGGTCACCGAGTCTCCGGGCGTGAGGCTTCCACTGTGAGAGCCCAGGATGCAGTCGTGATCACCGGATGCACTGTACTGCAAATCCAGATTGCCAATGCTGAAGAGCTTTAAGACCAGCTCTCTTGAACCGGCCGGAGTCACCTTCAGGGGAGGTTGATGCCAATTTGCCAAATACTCTATCCGATAAAACGCGCGGGCCGCAAGACCCACGTTCCAGGGAGAAAGACGCAGATACATTACCGGGTTCTCGGTCCACGTCCCCTGGTCGAAGATGGCTGCGCCGGCATCCCGATCGCAGATATATTGAATGTGAAGATCACCTTCGTACATGTTTCGGGCCATCGACGACCAGTGCTCGCTCAAACACTCGCCGGGAGCACATCCCGGGGTCTGGGTGTTGGTCAAGTTCCACGGCTGCCCCCAGGTCTGTCCGCCATCAGAACTGCCACATCCGAAGAGGTCGCCATTCCCCTCCTCGTCAGCAGAGACGTCTGAACTGTCAAATTGAGTAAAGGTACAGTACAGATAAGTCGAATCCCCTTTCGGACTGTGAACCGGATTGGCGGCGGATATACTAATCTTAGCAATGTTTAGATTATAAGCCGGAGGGTTAGCCTCTTCCTGGATCTTGCCCGCAATCATCACGGTTCCGGTTTTCTTGCTCCAGTGATAAAACCGTGTCTTCCAGGGAAAGTAGTAACCCAGATCTTCCGGGTCAAAACCACAGGTCACATAGACTATGTGCAGGCTATCCTGGTAATCGTAGCAAAGCGATAGACCGAAATGAGCGCGCTCGTCGCCATCGCAGCCGAAGTCCGTTATATCGTGCCGACCAGGAGGCCAATTAGTTCCATCAATCCAATCATCTCCGTTATTCATCGATTCGACATAAACCACATCCGAGAGATACTCGCAGCACTCGGGGTCATCTTCGCACGCCGGTTCGAAGAAGACCACGGACACTCTCCTGGAGACCGGGGAAGTCTCGACGAGGTAGGCAAGCTCACAGGAGACTCCGATGGCGCCCACC
>Ga0114919_10004119_pt1 | contig 11685 bp, 9 predicted proteins | sample BlataG_FD_88682 | JGI IMG/M metagenome (GOLD analysis project Ga0114919, IMG submission 88682) | Deep subsurface microbial communities from Black Sea to uncover new lineages of life (NeLLi) - Black_00105 metaG | ecosystem: Environmental > Aquatic > Marine > Oceanic > Sediment | place: Atlantic...
CTCACGTTTCAAAGGAGGTCATGGCTGTTTTTGAAAGGCCTGCCCGCCATCGCTCTCGCTCAGGCGAGGCGGGCGGGCGATATCTCAAAAAAATTCCACCTGGTCTTGCAGTGGTCGAATGTGTGGGGTTTATACCTCGGAAGCCCTGGGAGTCTCCGTCTGGTTCATCCAAACCCCACATATTTGACCACCTCCCGTGAGGCCTATAGATAGCGCCTTGAGAAAATTGGCATGACCGGATAGAGCTAACTATGTACACGGACTCTAACCAATATGCCATTGAGTGAACACTTTTGAACGATATCAATATGTAACTCATTCATGCACTATGCTTGCAGGCAACAGAACTCACCGCGTTGGCGACCAGATTTTGAAGGAAATATCAAGCCTTCTTCTCAGAAAGGTTAAGGATCCGAGGCTCAGTGGGGTCACCGTGACTGATGTGCGTATGAGCAAAGATTTAAGACATGCTTATGTTTATTACAGCCTTTTCTGGGAGGGCCAGCAGAAAAAGGAGGCCCATGAAGGTTTTGAAAGCGCAAAAGGATTCATACGAAGAGAAATAGGAGAGAGGCTCCAATTACGATACGTCCCAGATATTCAATTTAGGTATGATGAATCGCTCGACTATGGCCAAAAGATGGAAAGGCTTTTGGCAAAATTGGGCCTGGGATCGGATGAATAGTGGTGCTGGTTGGTGGGTATCTGCAGCCGGTTAGATGGCCTGGGTAAGCACTGATAAGGCACGAGAACCCAAGACTGAGTGTTGGTCCGTATGGCCTTGAATGAGATCGCACATATTGTGAAAAAGGGCAAAAGATTTTTCTTAGCGAGCCATAAGGATCCTGATGGGGATGCTATTGGTTCTCTTTTGGCCTTGGGTGAAACGCTTTTGCTTTCTGGAAAACAGGTTGTCTTATTCAATGAGGGCCCTATCCCAGATCATTTGAGCTCTTTAGCGGGTATAGAGCGAGTGGTAAATGCCGTTGATATGGAATTGGGATTTAATGCTGCCTTGATCCTGGACTGTGGAAATCTTGAAAGAGTGGGAACGGTTTCTTGCCATCTATCTAGAATAAGGCCTTTGATAAACATAGATCATCATGAAAACAATTCTCGGTTTGGTGACATTAATCTGGTTGATGCTCAGAGCTCCTCTGTTGGTGAGATTATCTATCGCTTGATTAAGTTGGCGAATTTACCGCTCGATTTGACTATAGCAGAGAGCCTATTTGTGGCTCTACAAAGTGACACTGGCTCATTTAAGTACGACAATACTACGAGTGAGACGTTTTCTGTTGCTGGGGAGCTGGTAGATTGGGGCGTTAATCCATGGAAGATATCACGCAAGGTTATGGATGAATGGACATTGAAGAAGTTGCACATTCTGGAGTCGGCTTTAAAAACAATAGAGTTGCATTCTACTGGAAAGGTTGGGTTTATAACGATCGCACAAGACACACTCTCAAAGGCGGATACTGATAATCTTAACTGTGAAAGGTTTGTGGATTACCCCAGATGTATCTCTGGGGTTGAGATAGCTGTTCTCATAAGGGAGATTAAAAAGGATTATTACCGATTCAGCTTGCGGTCCAATGATTGGGTAAATGTAGCAAAATTAGCAAGTCTTTTTGGCGGCGGTGGTCATCCAAAGGCGGCGGCGTTCTCCAAAGAGGGGAGTTTAGAGTCCGTGAAGCAGGAATTCCTCTCCAAAGCAAAGGGGTTTTTGCAGAGCAGATGATTCTGGCAACAGAGTGCTGACAACTATGCACAGACATTACCATGATTCAAAAGGATGGGATCATAATAGTAGACAAGAACTCTGGACCCAGCTCATTCAAGGTGGTTGAGAGAATTAGGGGTCTGACAAAGGCAAAAAAGGCCGGTCATGCAGGGACACTGGATCCCTTTGCAAGTGGGGTACTGGTAATTCTCTTGAACCAGGGAACCAAGTTATCACCTTTTCTGATGTCCCAAGATAAGGTTTACAGAGCGGCTCTCAGGCTCGGAATAGAAACAGATACACAGGATTTGACAGGACGAATCATCAAAATAAGACACATAGGCGTGTTACCAAGGGAGATTATCAAAGAGAAGACACAGCAATTTGTGGGTACGATTAAGCAGGTTCCCCCGATTTTTTCAGCTCTTCATCATAAGGGGAAGCGGGCGTATGAATTGGCGCGAAGCGGGGTTGCCGTCGATCTTCAGGAAAGGGAGGTAAGGATTGAATATATCAACATCTTACGTGTAGAGCTTCCCACGGTCTGGATTGAGGTTTGCTGCAGCTCTGGTACCTATATCAGAACCCTTGCAGCGGATTTGGGGAGAAGTCTGGATACAGGCGCACACCTGATGTTCTTGAGGAGACTGCAGAGTGGCCCATTTCATGTGGATGATGCCTTTAGGGTAACACAAGTAAGTCAATATCTCTTCAACAATAGGGTTGATGAGGTGATAATACCACTGAAACAAGCATTGAAAGGGATGATGGAGGTCGAAATATCCGATGCACTAGCAAGAAAGATTAGGTGCGGCCATAAGCCCAACAGAGAGGAACTCTGTGGACAAAATCCCTCATCTCTCAATTCAGGTGACTCTCTCAAGGCAGTAGTAGGTGAGGAATTGGTTGCAGTCTTAGAAGAAGACAGTAATGGATATAATATAAAAAGGGTTTTCATATAATTAGGTAAGGAGGAATTAAAGTGGTTTTAACAAGCAAAGAGAAAGAGGGGATTATTGATCAATTCAAGGTCCATGAAAAGGATACTGGTTCATCAAATGTTCAGATTGCCCTTTTGACAAAACGGATTAATGAACTTACTAGTCATTTTAAGGTGCACCCCAAAGACCATCACTCGAGGAGGGGCCTTTTGAAAATGGTTGGTCAAAGAAGGCGCCTTTTGAACTATGTTAGACTGAAAGACCCCGAGCAATATAAGACGCTTATTCAAGAACTAGGTCTGAGGAAATAGGAGGCATGAAAGGTAATTCAACGAGAAAGGATAACAGAAATGATTAAGAATGTAACAGCACACGTCAATGGTAAGAGCTTAAACATTGAAACTGGCAGGGTCGCCCGTGAATCCAGCGGAGCCGTAATCGTAACAATGGGAGAAACGGTTGTCCTAGTGACAGTGGTTTCTACTAATGAGGTAAGAGAGGGTATCGACTTTCTCCCCTTGACAGTTGATTTTCAAGAGATGTCATATTCGGCAGGGAAGATCCCAGGTAATTTTTTTCGTCGGGATATGGGGCGGCCAAGCGAAAAGGAGACCTTGACTTCTCGATTGATAGATAGGCCTCTCAGGCCCCTTTTTCCTCAGAACTATAACTTTGAGACCCAGATAATCGCCAGTGTCTTATCCTTTGACAAACAGAATGACCCTGCCCCTTTGGGCATCTTTGGTGCATCTGCTGCCACCACTATATCAGATATCCCCTTTGGAGGTCCAGTTGGCAGCGCACAGATAGGTAGGGTTGATGGCAAGCTCATTGCCTTTCCTACTTTAGAGGAGCAAGAAGAAAGCGATTTGAATCTGATTGTGGCTGGAACAAAGACAGATGTTGTTATGGTGGAAGGGGATGGTACGTTTGTCTCTGAAGATGACATGCTCGAGGCTATTTTTTTTGGTCACCAAGCATTGCAGCCTATTATTGATATGCAGATAGAGCTGCGAGATGCCGTCGGAAAGGAAAAGCGGCATTTTGTCACTCCTTCAAAAGATGAAGAATTAATGCTCAAGGTGAGAGAAATCGGTGAACCTCACATAAAGGAGGTGCTCTCTTGTCCTGAGAAGGTGGCGCGACAAAAAAAGATGTCCGAGGCCATTGATTACGTAATGGAATCACTCAGAGAAGAATATGAGGATAGGGAGAGAGAAATACAGGATGCGATTTACGATCTAGAGAAGAGATTAGCCAGGGACAAAATATTGAGTGAGGGCAAAAGAATCGATGGCAGGTCCTTCACTGAGGTAAGACCTATTGAGTGTTTCGTGGGCATTTTACCGCGGGTTCATGGATCGGCCCTATTTACCAGAGGTGAAACCCAAGCCATGGTCCTGACGACTCTGGGCACTGAAAGTGATGAACAGAAGATAGAATCAATCTATGGAAACACGTATAGAAGGATCACCTTTCACTATAATTTTCCTCCCTTTAGTGTTGGTGAGGCCAAAAGATTGGGACCTCCGGGCAGGAGAGAGATCGGGCACGGTGCACTTGCGAGAAGGGCGCTTCTCCCTGTTTTATTGGAGAAGGATGATTTTCCTTATGCTGTAAGGGTAGTTTCTGAAATAGTGGAATCAAATGGTTCATCTTCTATGGCAAGTGTGTGCGGGGGTTCTCTTTCATTGATGGATGCAGGTGTTCCTGTTAAGGATCCAGTGGCCGGTGTAGCAATGGGGCTTATTTCAGAAGGCGAGAAAGTGGCGATATTGACTGATATAATAGGTGATGAGGATCATTTCGGCGATATGGATTTTAAGGTTACCGGAACAGAGTATGGAATAACTGCGATCCAAATGGATATCAAGATTGACGGACTCAAAAAAGAAATAATGGCAAAAGCTTTGCATCAGGCAAGGGAAGCAAGAATACATATCCTCAATGAAATGAACAAGGCCCTATCACAATCCAGATCAGAGATATCCAAATATGCACCGAGAATTGTGACCATCACTGTCAAACCCGAAAAGATTAGGGATATTATCGGTCCTGGCGGAAAGATGATCAAACATATCAGTCTCACAACTGGTACACAGATTAATATTGATGATGATGGTACCGTGATGATTGCATCTACTGAGAGTGAAGGTACGGACAAGGCCATAAAAATGATAGAGGACATAGTGAGAGAGGCAGAGGTCGGAAAATTCTATGTGGGCAAGGTAAAAAAGATCATGGATTTTGGGGCTTTTGTTGAGGTTTTGCCCGGCTCTGAAGGACTCATACATATCTCTCAGTTAAGTCATGATAGGGTAGGGAAGGTGACTGATGTACTGAAAGAAGGCGATGAGGTCCTAGTGAAGGTTACCGATATCGACAGCAATGGGAAGATCCGGCTTTCTAGGAAAGCGGCATTGGGACGGAGTGCAGATGACCTTTAAGAAGACTGTTCTCGCCAATGGAACCAAGATACTTACCAAAAGTGTATCGCATGCAAAATCTATCTCCTTAGGCATTTGGGTGAATGCAGGATCCAGGGATGAACTTGAGAAAGAAAGGGGAATATTTCATCTCATAGAGCACATGATTTTTAAAGGTACGCGGCGCAGATCAGCCATGCAGATTGCAAAAGACCTGGACGCGATTGGTGGTTTTTCGAATGCCTTTACCACTAAAGAACAAACTTGTTTTCATGCCAGAGTCCTCCACAAACACCTCAAATTTCTAACCGAAATCTTTTCCGATATATTCACTAATTCGGTCTTTGCTGAAGAAGACCTGGACCTGGAGAAGTCTGTTGTTCTTCAGGAGATTAGTATGATGGAAGATACCCATGATGAATATGTTCAGATTCTGTCTGACCAGTCATTTTGGTCTGGGGAGCCGTTGGGGAGGCCGATTCTGGGTACAAAGGAAACAGTGGACTCCATTACGAGGAATGAGATTCTTGATTGTTTATCACGGTTTTATTCCCCTCAGAGGGTAATTATTGCGGCTGCTGGAATGGTAGATCACGAGGTTTTCGTAAGCTATTTTGGGCCCTTCTTTGAGCTACTTCAAGACAAGCACAATGGTCTCGTAGCGAGACCTATCCCATTAGTTACGCCTACTGTATCTTTTTACCCTAAGGAATTAGAGCAGGTTCACGTCTGCTTCGGTGCTCAGAGCTCATCACTTTCTGGAGAGGAACGGTTTGCAGAGGCTGTTTTCAACACTATCCTCGGTGGCAACATGAGTAGCAGGCTCTTTCAGGAGATCAGGGAGAAGCGGGGTCTAGCATATTCCGTTTATTCTTACCAGAGTGCCTATACTGATACGGGAACGACAAAGGTATATGTGGCCACAGATAAGGAGACAGTTAATGAGGTGGTTGAACTAATTGGGTCGCTCATCAGGAAGATTCAGAAGGTGGATCTCTCTTCAAATGATATCGCTGCGGCAAAAGAATATTTGATAGGGGGAATTTTGCTTGCTGCGGAGAGTATGAACAGTCTCATGATACAACTGGCTAAGAACGAGGCTATTTTTGGCCGATATATACCTCAGGAGGAATTGATAGCAGAATTAGAAAAGGTTACCTTGGATGAAGTAGTAGATGCTTCGAGGAGGGTGTTTTCTGCAGATAATGTGTCATTAACAGTACTGGGCCCTGTGGACCAGGATTCGATGGTTGTGGACCCATTATCTTTCTCTTAGAGGAGGAATTTCCGCTCATCTCTTTTCTAATTCTTTTCGTTTTATTCGTTCAGGTCGTTGAATGAGTGCACCTGATTAGTCTGCGAACTGGAACCCCGGCTCAAATAAACAAACCCGGTGTATGGCCAAAAACCAATAAAACCAGTAGAGCTCATTAAACAAGCGCAACACGTGGGTTATGATGGATACGATTATAGTAAAGGTCAAGAGATCGGATAGTAATCCAGATTTACCTCTGCCCTCCTACCAATCGGATGGTTCCTCTGGCCTTGATCTCCAGGCAGCCATTACTGAAGAGATTACCTTGCAACCTGGTGACATAAGGCTTATTCCAACCGGTTTGTCTATTTCCTTTCCCAAAGGATATGAAGCACAGATTCGGCCCAGGAGTGGTCTGGCCTTGCAACACGGCCTCGGGTTGGTCAACTCTCCCGGCACGATAGATTCGGACTATAGGGGTGAAGTTCGTGTAATTGCTATCAACTGGGGTAAAGAACCCTTAACCATCAAGAGGGGTGACCGGATTGCCCAGATTATCATAAGTAGGGTTTCTCGGGCAATCATTGAAGAGGTGCAGGAGCTTGATCCCACAGAAAGAGGAGAGGGCGGTTTTGGTCACAGTGGAGTATGAGGTAGGTTCAGTAGTAAACTCTTATATTAGCCTATACCTGTCTAAGTAAGCATGATAGAGGTAAAAACCCAAGGTTCAAGTCAAATCTTCACCTTCCTCTCCAGCCTCATCTAGCTGTTGGGCCTGTGGTTTGTAGCCATTGCCTACAGGGCTTCCATCGAGTTTACGGATGATTGCCTGCTGATGTACCTTTTCATGTTCTTCGAGGGCCTGTTTCAACCCTGGCTTAGTATCGTCGCTGAGTGAACCCCAGCTCAGTCTGCCCCGGCACTTGGGAAAGGTCGAGCAACTCAGCCAAGGTCCCCGCGCGCTGCGACGCAGATTTAATGGGGCTCCGCACTTGGGGCAGGGGTGATCGGTGAGCAATGGTGGCATTTTTGGCGGGGTGACGTAGCCTTTCTTATCGAGGTTTACAATGCCTTTGCAGTCAGGGTATCTGCTGCAGCTGAGGAATGGCCCGAAACGTCCCTTGCGGAGCAGCATTGGTGCGCCACACTCGGGACAGGCTACCTCGGTCTGTGCCGGTGCAACAGGGTTTCCGTTGCGATTGATCGGTGCCGCATATTTGCATGCTGGGTACCGAGAACAACTCAGGAATCGGCCGTTGCGACCCAAACGATAAACCGTGTTGCTGCCACATTCAGGGCAGGTATAGGGGGCAGGTTGAGTTTCCGCTTTGGCATGCCCCATATCTTTGTACGCTGCGTCCAGGCTCTGTTTGAAAGGTCCGTAGAACCTTTTGAGCATTTGCACCCAATCGGTATGCTTGTCTTCAATGTCATCGAGTTGCTGCTCCATGTCGCGCGTGTAACCGAGTTCCATGATCTCCGGAAATGCTTCGATCAGTTTATCGGTGACCACCGACCCGAGATCGGTTGCGTGGAACAGATTTTGGATTTTTTCAACGTACTTACGGTTCTGAATCACCTGAACAATCTGGGCGTAGGTGCTTGGTCGGCCTATGCCCTCTGCTTCGAGCTTTCTTATGAGTGATGCCTCACTGTATCGGGGTGGCGGCGAGGTAAAGTTTTGCGTGGGAGCAAGTTCAATCGCTGCCAGCTGCTGTTTTTCAGCGATTTGCGGTAGGATCACCTCGTCAGATGTGGCAGGCAAACCCGCGACTTTATGAAATCCGTCAAAGACGAGCACCCGGCCGGTTGTGCGGAAGAGGAGTTCTCCATCTTCGGTAACGCCTGAGATCAGAATGGTCGTGGTATCCCACAGGGCCTCGGTCATTTGACAGGCCACAAATCGTTCCCAGATGATTTTATATAATTTGTATTGCTGCTCAGTGAGCGAGGAGCGAACCCGGTCGGGGGTGAGGCTCACATCGGTAGGGTGGATTGCCTCGTGTGCTTCCTGTGCCGCTTTGTTTGATGAGGAAAAGATATTCGGCTTTGCTGGCAGGTACTGATCGCCGAACTTGGAACTGATGTAATTTCTGACCATGTTAATGGCTTCGTTTGAGAGATGGGTCGAGTCGGTTCGCATATAGGTTATCAAACCGATTGAGCCCATTCCACTGACCGATACGCCTTCGTAAAGCTCCTGGGCGGTGCGCATAGTGAGCTGAGCAGGAAAACCGAGTTGGTTTGCCGCCGATTGCTGAAGGGTGCTGGTGATAAACGGTGCGTAAGGACGGCTTTTGGTTCGCTTGGTTTGAAGTGACTTCACCCTCCACTCTGGTCCGTCCACCACATGGCCCCGGAAATGAATGATCCGCTGTGCTGGTCCCTTTGCTTCGGGATTTTGTGTTTCAATCTGCTCCTGAAGGTGAAAACCTGCACGTTTGCTCGCTGCCAGTGCGGATTCACTGTCTTTGGGCTCAAATTTCTTACCGTCCATTTCAACCAATTCTGCAGCGAGGCTGTTGTGCGTGGATAACCAGGAATCTTTTTCTCGGACAGTCCGGCCTTTTGACTTTCTGCTGTTTCGCTTTTGGGGAGTCTCGCTCAGCCACTTCCGCCACTCTTTGCCCAGGTCCGTGGCATTGTCTAAGTCTGTGGTGAAATAACCGGTCAGTTTCCAGTACTCTTCCGGCACAAACGCTGCGATCTTGCGTTCGCGCTCGACCACCAACCGGACCGCCACTGATTGCACGCGGCCTGCACTCAACCTGCCTGCGACCTTTTTCCACAAGAGGGGTGAAACCTGATACCCCACGATGCGGTCCAGAATTCTTCGGGCCTGCTGTGCGTTGACCTTGTCCATATCAAGCGCACGGGGGTGGCGAAAGGCCTTTTGGATTTCGCTCTTGGTAATCGCGTTGAATACCACACGATTGGCATGTTCGGGTTTGACCATGAGTGTCTCGGCAAGATGCCAGGCGATTGCTTCCCCTTCGCGGTCCAGGTCGGTCGCCAGCCAGATGCCTGAGGCGTCTTTGGCTGCTCGTTTCAACTCCATGACTGTTTTTGACTTACCCTTGATGATCTGGTAATTCGGTTTAAAACCGTGATCCAGATCGACCCCTGGGACAGGGTCTTTGGCTCCTTTGGGATTCTTGTCGGGTAGGTCGCGAACATGTCCTACCGAGGGTGCGACCACGTAGTCCGGACCGAGATATTTGTTGATGGTCCGAGCCTTGGCCGGGGATTCGACAATTACCAACTGTTTCCCCGTAGTATCGGGTATTTTGGTGGATCCTCTGCTGAGACCTGTTGTTTTCTTTTTCGCCATCTTTCTAGCTCTAGTTGTATTCATTGACTACTTTGGGTCCATGGTGTTTTAACATTTACCCTGTTAGAAAGGGGATTACATTTTTAAATTTGAACTTCAACATATGAGTACTTCTGGAAAGTGATGATTCCTATGAGTTTTGGTATCTAACAGGGTAAACCCAGGAAACACAACAACGTCAAGAAATCACAAACATTTTTCCCGGTAACTGCACAATTATCCCCTTTAATTCAAGCCTTGTTAGAAGGCTTGCTACCTTGGCGGAATCCATTTTACTGTGCACGGTTATGTGATCTATGTGAAGGGGATAATCGCTCAGGAGCTCATAGATCCTTTTCTCATCTTCTTCCATGAATGGTAACGCTCTTTTTCTGTCTATAGCCGCCTGCTCAGGGTTGTGATCATTCAATCCAAGCTCTTGCACGATATCATCTGCATTTTCAACCAGCTTGGCCCCTTGTTTGATAAGGAGATGAGTTCCTGTACTTTTGAAGGACTCTATGCTACCGGGTACGGCCAGGACCTCTCTGCCCTGGTCCAGGGCCAGAGAAGCCGTGATCAGAGAACCACTCCGTTTTGAGGCCTCTACGACCACAACACCCTTTGCCAAACCACTGATTATCCTGTTTCTTATAGGGAAATTCCATGCCTCTGGCGGGGTCCCTAAAGGAAACTCAGTCAGAATAGACCCTTTTTCAGCTATGTGGTTGAAGAGGTTGGTGTTTGATTCCGGGTATATAATATCCATGCCTGAGCCCAAAACAGCAATGGTAAAGCCTCTTCCCCTTAAGCAACCTCGATGGGCTGCCGAATCTATTCCCTTTGCCATACCACTGACAACACTTATGTTCCTCTGTGCCAAGGCTTGGCATATCTCTTCCGTTGCTTTGAGCCCATAGTGACTTGGGTTTCTTGAGCCCACAACGGCAACTATTGTCCGGTCTGAAGGGATATCATTGCCTCTTAGATATAACAGGGGAGGCGGGTCATGAATTTCTCGGAGATCCTTTGGATAAGAGGAATCTGATAAGGTTATGAGCCTGATACCTGATTTTTCTATGGCCATCAGTTCGTCTTGTGGGTTTCCCTCCCAGGCTCTACCCAAAATTCGCTTAGCAGTCTGGAACCTTAGCCCTTCTACCTCAAGTAGATCATTAAGATTGGCCTCAAATACAGTAGCTGGATCACCAAATCTCTCGACAAGATGCTTGTAGTTAATGTTTCCCAAATTTGGAATCATCTTTAATGCAAGCCAACTTAATCTGCTATCAGACCATTCTCTCATGAGGGTTATTACCGTATACTGTATTTTGTGGTGGAATATAATCAAAACCGAGCGGAGTCAAGTTTTTTATTCGCCTTCGCCAGAATACCCTGCAGCTTGTCGGAGCAAAGCGAAGATCCCGCTTGCGGGGCTGCGGGGAGGTTCATTTAAGGTTGGTGGAAAACTCACTAGGTGTCTATATAAGCTAAGATTTTTAAATTTATGTCAAGTTTTTGGAATAGTAAGTGATTCCTATTAGTTAGCATGTGATGCTGGATGCTGGTCTCTGGATGCTGGATGAAACAAGGAAAAAGTCTTCTCTATATATCCAGCATCGAGCATCTAGCAACCAGCATGGCGGAGCCTCGTCGGTTTGAGGCGAAGCTTCGCCAGTTATGTAAGAACAGATAAGAGGGAGGAAAAATCTCAAAGCCATCTGGTAATGGCAATTTCCTTATAGTGGACCGCCACCGTTGCTGAGGCTGAGATGGATGGCTCCTTTCTTTGCCTTGTTTTTGCTTTTTTTGAAATTGTGAAATATAAGGGTGTTTCCGGGTTACTTTGGTAAGGAAGATACAACCGACTGGATGGGTGATCATGAATTGCGCATCTGTTCTGATTTTTTGACTAGCCTGGATTCCCATGGACATAAGTCATCCTAACACAGAAATTACTCCAACCCCTGTTTTGACCGCCCCTCGAATCCATATAGGTTAACAATATTTTTAACATATAAACATAATCC
>Ga0114919_10004120_pt1 | contig 11684 bp, 9 predicted proteins | sample BlataG_FD_88682 | JGI IMG/M metagenome (GOLD analysis project Ga0114919, IMG submission 88682) | Deep subsurface microbial communities from Black Sea to uncover new lineages of life (NeLLi) - Black_00105 metaG | ecosystem: Environmental > Aquatic > Marine > Oceanic > Sediment | place: Atlantic...
ACCAGAAAATATCTCTTCCCCCCCCCCCCCCCCCCCCCCCCCCCCCCCCCCCCTGGTGGGGGGTCTGGCCCCCCCCCCCCCCCCCCCCCCCCTCTCTTCTCCACCCTAAACACACCATACTTGTATATATATAACTCACACCCTCCAATTCTCCTCCGCTATATTCACCATAACTACAGGAGAATGGGGCAACTCCAAGTTCCCAATGGTCCCAGGCCACGAAATCGTCGGAGAAGTCGTCGCAGTAGGTGCCAACGTCAAATCATTCTCTCCCGGGGACCGTGCCGCTATTGGCTGCATGGTCAACTCCTGCCAATCCTGCCCCAACTGCTCTGCTAACCAGGAACAGTACTGCCCCAAGTGCATCTTCACCTACAACGGCGTTGATGTTGACGGCAGTGTCACTCAGGGGGGGTACTCTACATCTATTACTTGCAATGAGAAGTTCGTCCTAAAGTTTCCAAATTCCCTGCCCATGGATGCTGGAGCCCCCCTGCTATGTGCTGGTATCACCACCTACAGCCCTATGCGTTACTTTGGACTGGACAAACCAGGTATGAAGATTGGTGTAGTAGGCCTAGGAGGCCTGGGACACATGGCGGTCAAATTTGGCAAAGCATTCGGCTGCCACGTCACCGTCATCTCCACCTCTGCAAGCAAAAAAGAAGAAGCCATCAGCCGCTTGGGTGCTGATGCTTTCATCGTCAGCAAGAATGACGATGAAATGAAAGCTGCCGCCAATACTCTCGATGGCATTGTCGACACCGTCTCTGCTCAGCACGACCTCCAGTCGTACGTCTCTCTCCTCACCATCAATGGTAAGATGGTGCTTGTCGGTGCTCCCCCAGAGCCAATGAAAATTGGAGCTTTTGATCTTCTGTTTGGCCGTAAATTGGTGGCTGGCTCACTCATTGGTGGTATCAAGGAGACTCAGGAAATGTTGGATTTCTGTGCAGAAAAGGGAGTGGTGTCTGACATTGAGAAGATTTCTGGGGATTACGTCAACACTGCTTTGGAGAGGATGTACAAGAGTGACGTGCGCTATCGTTTTGTTATTGATGTTCAGGGTACTATGGCAGCTTGAAATGGAGATGTATAAATATGTGCAGCTATTCCCTTTTTGCAGAATTGTTTTATAATCAGTACTAGTGTAAGAAAAAGTAACATCACTCCTCCTCATCATCATCATCATCATCACTGTCACTACCACTATCATCTACATCAACCAACAGTCCCATCATGTAAACATATATATCTCCGACCTCCCTTATATCAGCCACAGCAGACCACACCGCTCCCCATTGCATGTAAATATCATCAACCACCACCCTCTCAAGATCGAGATCAGGGTTGATATCATACTTGAACGTCAGCGCAATGGTCATCACTTGGCCTTGCTTCCATTCATCTCCACGTGGCACTGGGTTGCTGTCTTGGCCTCTTCTCCCTCCTGGAGTGGGGAGCTGCTCCATGATCTTATCGAATTTATCGTCTCCAAAGAGGTCTCGGAAGATCCATTCTGCTTCCTCTGGGGTTAACGGTTGTTTCACCAGGTCTCGGGCTTGTCTTTCTTCTAGCGACGGGGGTTGGAAAGGTGGAGGTCTATTAGTAGCAGTAGAAATATCAGTTTTACCGGCATCTCTTGTTGTTGTTGTTGCTGCTGCTGCTGCCCAAGTTGGTTGATGAATGGTTGATGCCAAAGTGGATATAAGAAACCGGGAAGATGACTCATCTTGTTCTTCTACCTCCTTCTCCTCTTTCTGTTGCTGTTTCAGTCTCATCATCTCGAGTGCACGCATCCTCTCAGCCAGTACACTCCCTCTCCTCCCATCCTCCTCCTCCTCCTCTTCTTCTTCTTCTTCTTGTATACTTTCAACCCATATCACATTATCAAATCTACTCCTTAGTCTAGCTGAAAATGAAGGACTGGTGCTATTAGCTGGCCTTCTTGGATACAGCTCAGCTATCAATACAGCTGCATCAGGAGACGCCTCTCCATCAGCAACACCATCTTTTTGTTCTTCTTCTTCATTTCTTGTCCCCAAGGATATCTCTTCAATCATCATAGTATCACTCACCATCCTCCTCTTCCTCTCCTCCTTTCTCTCTCTCTTTTTCTCTCTCCTCCCACCAAGACCACCACCACCTTCTTCTTCTTCTTCTTCGTCCTCTCCATTACTATTATAACTATAATTCCCAAGTTCCAGCATACTATAAAGCCACTCTGGGTAAGGTAGGTGTAGGAACACATCCACATATACATTCCAGTGAGGTAGAGGTTGGTATTCAATGCATCTACCGAATACTTTAGACAATTCAAACCTGCCTCCTATATCACTCAGTCTCTCCATGTATTTTTTGATAGTGTCTGCTCCTTTGAGAGCCACCAATGGATCTTCGTATTTCAAAAAGTATTCTCCTTCTTCTTGCTTGTTATGAGTACTATTATTAGTAATGAAATCGTTAGGTACAAGATTATAGTTTATAAGAGCATTAATAGCAGCAGAAGGACACTGAAAATCTTTATGAGCTCTCCGTAGTACCAACATTATCCGTTGCACCTTTTCTGTGTATTGCTGAATGTTAGGAGGCAGATCTGGTCCTGGGATGGTTTTAGTTATTTCTTCTGGTGTTATGGATAATGTACTGCCTATTCCTTTCCAATTGGTCTTGGGTACTATATCAGGGTCATATTCTACATTATTAGTGTCAGTAGAAGTAGAAGTAGTACCTTCCTTCTGAGGAGGAGGATGATTGATGCCTTTGGTGGAGCCTTTACGGGTGATGTATTCTTTTATGCTAGCATTCCATCTAGCTAAAAACTGGTCTGCAGGCTCTGGATCATACATATTATTGCCATTTAACAGTTCCATGGGCATTTGGCCACCCTGCTCTAAAAATTTTGAGAATTCTTCGGCCTCGTCTTCGTGAGCAATAGGGGAGTCGGGGTCATTGATAAAGTCAGCTTCAGAGCCGAGAACGCCAGCTTCTGCTAGGTATGCTTTGATTTGATCGGGTAGATTGGAGCCCTCAGTGGTTTCAAGTGGGTCTATGTTGAGTTTGGTGAGGTCTTGCTGGATGGATTGCAGCTCTGACTCGAGTTGTCGTTGGCGTTGGCGGAGCTTGGCTGCTTGACGTCGGGCGTTTAAGATTTGTTCTTGGTGGTGTGCGTCTTTGCCGCCATCGTCTTGTGACGCAGTGCTCATTAAGCAGTTGAGATATGTACGATTTGGTGGTCGTGATGGCAAGGCATACCAACCAGCCCGAACCTTATAGCTTGCAATCATTTTTAAAGATTAAATCATCTTCGAGCGGATTTTCCACAAGTATACCGTTGAAAGATGGCTGCCAGTCAATAATAATTATATTTGAAAATATATTTACAAAGGAGCTGACTCAGATTCTTGTAAAACTGTCCAAAATAGCCTTCCCAAGCTCTTGTTCTTTTGACTTTTCTAATGTTCCTTTCCAACCTCCATTTTATTCAACAGGACACGGCTGAGTGGCGTCATAATGTGCGTTATGATTAGAAAATGCAGCAAATAAGCATCTGGTATACCAAGTATCTATGCACAGCAACTAAAATCGAAGGGATTCAAAGGGCATTCCTCTGATCCAACGTCATAGAAACCAACTCTTTGGGACTATATTCCTGCATTGGTCGCTCAACTACAGCACAAACGCTCCTTATAGATAGCAACAGACTAAGTCCAAGGACTCTACACTAACTACAAGACACTCGATCCATTCCCCAACCAATCAACCACCGCTCCTCTCACTCAACAACAACAACAATGTCTCCAAGAGACGACTCCAGCAGCATCTTTAAAAAGGTCCTCCAAACCTACACCTATGTAGCAATATGGATAGCTCTCAGTGGCACAGTCATCCTCTTTAACAAGTATCTTTTAGCATATGCAGGTTTCCCTTACCCAATAGCTCTCACCATGTGGCACATGGCCTTTTCCTCTACTCTGGCCATTGGCCTGGTCAAGTTTGGCTACGTTTCCCCTATCAACATGGATAAAACCACCTACATTAAAGCCATAGTCCCCATTGGAGCATGCTACGCTGCCACGCTATGGGTGGGCAATGCCGCCTACCTCTATCTGTCCGTGTCGTTTATTCAAATGCTCAAAGCGCTCATGCCAGTCGCTGTCTTTTCAGTGGGCTGCTTGTTTGGCACCGAGACGTTTAAATCACATATCTTTGCCAATATGATTGTAGTCACTATTGGTGTGGCTATTGCATCTTATGGGGAGCTTAATTTCAATATCACCGGTGTGCTGTATCAGCTGATCAGTGTGATATCTGAATCAGTGCGCTTGGTGTTGGTACAAATCTTATTGCAGAGTCGGGGACTGAAACTAAACCCTATCACCACTTTGTACTACGTTGCTCCTTGCTGCCTGGCGTTTTTGTGCCTTCCATTCTTCACATTAGAAGCAGGCAGGCTAGCTGCCGACACGACCATCAACATCAGTCCGTTTCTTTTCGTAACCAACGCCATGGCTGCATTTGCACTAAATATGGCGGTGTTTCTGCTAATAGGTAAAACGAGTGCACTGACTATGAATATTGGAGGAGTTGTCAAAGACTGGATGTTGATTGGGCTGTCTATTGGGTTGTTTAAAGCTGCAGTTACTCGAGTCAACTTGATTGGGTACCTTGTTGCCTTTGCTGGTGTGTGTTGGTATAACTATGCCAAGCTTCAAGCAATGCAGCAGCAGGCAGCTTCATTAGGTGTGGTGATTGGTGATGGAGCCAAGGGTCCAAGTAATGGTAATAGTAATGGGGGCAGTTTGTTGCCTCAGACTGCTCAAATAGAAATGGAGGAAAGAATGCCATTCATTGGTCTGGCTAGTCCAGGTAAACAGCAAGATTGAAGAGAGATGATCTTGATGAAGTGGGGAGGGCGGGTTTCTTGTTTTTTTTTTCCCTTTTCAAGATCCAATAACAATAACAATAATAATAATAATAATATAGAGTAGATGAGAAGTCTTCTCCTCATATTCTTCTTTGTCGATTTTTCATAGATAATGTAGAGACTATACCTAACTTTCAAATTTACAGACCTAGGCCTTTTAAGTAACTACCCTACCCAAACTAACCAATAATAGAATAACTACACCAAGGTAGCCAGTGTCACTCACTTACTCATCATCAAAAAACCCTCCCCAAAGATCACCGAATATACCTCCTCCTCCTTCACCGTCACCACCATCACCACCATACCCACCGTCATCGCCATTATCATCATCATTCCCTCCCCACCATGATTCATCTTGTGGCTCCTCTGATTGTTGTTCCCAATTGAATTCATCCGATCCTAAATCCTGTTCTAATGGCTGCTCTCCTCCAGTACTATCTGCTGGTGGTGGTGGAGATGCAGATCCACCATCCCCTCCTCCTTCCCCTTCCCCTCCTCCACCTCCTCCTTCCCCACCTCCCATGTTGGGGAGAGGGAAAGGAACAATAGGTGGATGAATGAATGGAGACAACATTCCATTACCATGACTGTGTCTAGAAAAGTAATCATAGTCTACTGTGATGGCTGCTGCTAATGCAAGCATTCTTCCTGATAGATTGAGAGGTCTTTTGACAATCAGTTGATCTCCAGTTGATGTTGGAATAGCTAGTGCAAATTTATTCTTATCACTACTATTATTATCACTGTTTGTATAGCTATGGACGATCTTCTTGTGTATTTGTGGCAGGAGAGCTCTTGGTTCAGGTTTTTCTTTATCAGGATGAGCTAACGAGATGATGTTGGATGCCTGTTCAGCTGCATCTTCTAGGTAGTTGCCAAAATGAACAACATACTTGCCTGCATCTGTAAACAGCTCTTTTCCAAATCCAGAAAAGTTTCTGTCTATTAAAGCCAGCGTTTCTCCCCGCTCATCTTCCAGCCTGAAATCCCAAGCCAATAACCCTCCTTTAATCGTGGCAATCTATCTCTTGTCGACGTACAAGTCGTAAAGTCGCTTGAACGGATGCCATCGTTGTAACACTTCTCCAATGACGTTGCCATCACCGTCTTCAATATACATGGTGCTGTTGATGAGATAGAACGGTCGGCGTAATTTGAATATGATGGTTTGACCGTCTGGAGATAGGATGGTGGCAGTGAAAGGGCGTCTGGTTCGGAGCAGCTGTCGACTGATGGCTTTACCGACAGACCCATCGTCTTCAAAGAGATGAGCGATAAGATTACCTTCTTGGTCTAAAATTGAGTAACGGTTGGCTACTTCTAGACCTATGATAACGTTTGCCCATTCCACAGGTCTAGTGATAATGAGGGCTGGGTGGTTGAGGACTTGGGATAGTTGCGTTTTGTTTGGTAGAGTTTGAATGGTGTTGTTGTTTGGGGAGGATGGTGGTGGTGTGGGGGATAGAGCGGTGGAGAATGGATTGTGCTGAGTTTGTGCAAAGGTGGCGAATATAGGAGATACAGAGAAAGTTGAGGTTTCTATTGCACCTCCAATAGCTCTGGGTATGTATTTGAGCAGCCTTGTTGCACGCATTGTTACTTGGATTAATCTTCGATCACCACCTTCTTCGTGCTTGAATTGCCGTCTCCAGAGGAACTACGGAGCGAGATGGCCTCAATATTTGCAATTACAGCAACTTCACTTTCTTCTCTCCTGGGAAATGGTTCGTTGAGCCCTGTTCTATTTTCCTGTCTGCCAACATTGACATTATAGTTTTTGGCGTGCACCCCCCCCCCCCTCCATTCTATATTCAAACCTTCATTGTTGCCATCTCCCATATCTCTCTCTACTGCACCTCTTTTCTACTATCATATTTTCTGTTACACTCGTATACCAGAAGATTATGCATAAATTAACAACATAATCTAAATTCAAAAGTGGCAATACACCGAACCTCACCGCATACCTCTGGAATCCAAAGGCAAGGGATTAAAAAAAAACTATTCAACAGCATTATAATTGATTATTCGAGGGATGGAATACATAATATTTACAACAAAAAACAGTACCTTTGGTATCTATCTAGAGAACAACAACTTTTGACTATTGAGGAAGAGGAAGAGAGCCACTCCCTCTTTTGTTCATCTTGTCACCACTTCCTGGTGCAATGATGGCAGAGTCAATGTAACCATTTAGCATCTCTTGAAGGACATCTTGGAGAGAGGAAGTACGGTCAACTGACTTTGATGCACCTTGCATTGCCACTGCTGCTGCTGCTGCTGCATTATACCTATCAGCATCTCCAACAGTATCAGCAGCAGCTGCTTCTTTTCCTTTAGAACCACCACCACCACCACCACCATTGATGGTATCAGCAGCTTTGATCTGTCGAGCAATCAACCCAGATAAATCCTTGGCCTTCTTCTTAGCCTTCTTATCCGAACATGAATTATGCAGCACGGCAGCAAGAGCAGTCTCTAGAGCATTAACGACAGCACAGTCTACTGCCGTCGCCGCCACTGCTTCTTGTCCCTGTCTTTTCTGTGATCTCGGCGAGGATGATCCGGATCCTTTGGCAAAAACGTGCACAATAGCAGCTGCTTGAATTAGAGCGACAGCTTGAGCGATTACGTTGGAATTGACCACACTACGGCCATCACCACCACAACCAGCAGCAGCACTTGTTTTATCGTCAGTCCATTTACTCAATAATTGCAGTGTTCCTATCGGCCTTACTGCTGGCTCTCTCAGAATTTCAAGCATTAGTGGCGCTAATAATAAATAATCATCTTCTGCATCATCCCCATTACTATTACCGCCAGTACCAGTAAAAATGGAGGCAGCAGCATTCAGCATTATCTCAACCAGCCCATTCCAAGAGGGAACATCAAACAGCTCCTCTCTGACATCTTCCAAGGTGTTTAGACCTTCCGGTGGAGGTCTGGTCCAGCTGTTGAGCAACCACATAATGTTGTTGCTATTATTATCTGTTGATGCGGTGGTACCGGAGGCAAATGCCAGAGACATTCCACTGGTGGTAGTGTGTCTGTTGTTGTGGTTGTGGTTGTTGTACACTTGTCCTGAAGCTGAGGTGCCGATCTCCCAAAGGAGCTGTGAAGCCGTCTCATCATCTCCCAGAGCGCCACCAACGCCAATAGGAAACAGTCTCTTTACTCCTCCTCCTCCTCCTCTGGCAGGTAATGATCCAGCTAGTGTTAATGAAACTCCAGCACCAGGGGGACTGTGAGCCACATCACCATTGCTCTTCACGTGACCAGTTCCCTTTTGTTGCTGTTGTTTGTTGGTGTTGTTGTCATTGAGGTAACGGGGAAGAGGTGGAGGAGTGTTGGCAGCCACAACATCAGCTGCAGCTCTACCATCACTCTTATCTATTGACATCATCATCATCAACCTGGTCTTTGCCCTACTTTCATGACAGTGGTGATGATGTTGTTTACGAGACCAAGATACGTCGTTAGTACCACTCCTTCCAGAACAAGACTCATCAGCAGGACCTCTGTCACCACCACCATTAGCAGCAGCAGCAGCTACACAACTGCTGTTGTTATTATTATTGTTGTTAGCAGTGGTTGCAGAAAACAAGTGGCTCCAGTTGCTTGCTGCCTTTTTCAGGCTGCCCATCAAAGAAAATGATGATGCTTTGTTGTTATCGTTGCTACTGTCACCTCCTGCTGCAAACAACCCTGGTTGCGAGCCATTATTCTTACCATTAAAGTTGATGACTCTTGCTCTACTATTTTTACTACAAACCTGAGGGTTTCCTTGCTGCTGTTGTTGCTCTTCTGCTGCTCCCAATCCAAGCATCTCTCTCTTGAAAGAAGAAGAAGCAGATATACTCGGTCTTGGCCGATGAGGAGAAGGAGACAGTTTAGATGGCCTCAATGGAGAAGGAGGCAGCAATGAGGCGGCTGCTCTATTAGTCTGTGCACGATGCAACACTTTACTGGTAGCCCCAAAGAGAGCATTCAAAGCGCCCAACAACAGTATTCTAAGATCAGAACTACATTGACTAATGAATTCCTCTATTGCTGGAGCATATTGTGGTCTGGATGCCACCCAATGGACTATGCTCACTACAAGAGAGTAGTGGAGTAATGCCTGCTGAGCCTGCTGTGCCTGCTGAGATGATGAAGAAGAAGAAGAAAAAGATGCCTGATTATTTTTACTATTATTACTTGTAGTAGTTTCAGCAAGGGGGAGTTCAGTTGTGGCCAGCACTCTCAATACAAAGGTAGCCACACGCTGTTCCTCTCCTGTGGGACACTGGCTCCAAAACCCTTCCCAAGTACACACTGCTTGGCAGATTTCCCATACATCACCCACCCCACATGCTAGGCAGGCACTGAGTGCCTTGACTTTGAGGGTGACAATACGGCCAGTGTCTCTTGTCTTAGGCAACAGGTCTATCCATCTTGACAATAGAGGAGAACGATGATGCATTCTTTTATTTTCCCCTTCCTCCTTCCCTTCTTCTTCTTCTTCTTCTTCTTCTTGGCTGCTCTCTTGATCTTTGTTCTCTTCATTTAGAGTTGAAGACGATGCTGAAGATTTGCCATTACTCATGCCATCAGCTGTCCCTACTTCTCCTCCTGTTTCTCCTCCTTTTTCCTTGGAAGATGAAGAGAAGGATTGATCGTGAATGCATTGAGCATGCTGTTTCAATAGCCACGTCAACACTATAGTTCTGCTTTCCACTGGTATGAGGGGAGAATTCAGAACTTGTACTAATCTATCAGACAGCCAAGTGTGCCATGGTGCATGCAACAATAGAGAGGAGGAGGAGGTGGAAGACATTCTCTTGCTTTTTAATCCTCTTCGTCCTTGTCCTGCTGCTCTGGTCAGGTTGCTATTATTTAAAAGCATTCCAGTTTTATTAGTTTCAAGTTGTTGTTCAGTTCTATATTTGAGTTTGCAGGCAACAGACTCTTGCTGTGAGTCACCTGGAGCTGCCACCTTTTCTTCCTCTTCTTCCTCCAGATCGTTGCCATCATCACTGTTGACACATGCATCTTCATTCAACAAATGCTCCAAGTCATCAGAGATATCTAATACAATATGAACCAGCTGAGGAGATCCAGTAGCCAACATCTTTTCTAAGATGGATCTCAGCTTCTTGGGTTTAGGTGTCGACATATGCAACAGAGGGAGTAATAATTGCCTGGCATCATGAACAGCAGCTGATGGCAAGCGGGGTAATGTTTCCATGAATGATAGCGTCAGTCTTTGGACTTCTTGCAACTCTGCTGGTGAAGCTACGACTGTGACTGAGCCTTGAGAAGCGTAGGCGGGGACTCTAAAGTAACGGAGTCCACCGGGCTTTTCGTGGAGGAGGGGGAGAGTACCTGTTGTCATCAGCATGCTGTTGTAGCTGCTGCTATGGCTGGCAGTGTCCGAAAAGCCGCCCTTCATCAGCATGAATTGCTGATGTTGCTGCTGCTGTTGTTGCTTGACAGCAGCAGTAGTAGCAGTGGCATTAGATGCAGCAGAGGTTCTGGCAAGATCAGATATGTTGCTAGTGGTAGTCATAGTCTCTTGAACTGATGCTGCTGTCATATGTTGTTGAGATGACACCATAGCTCTTGGACTGGCATCATCACCATCACCATCACCACTGTTATTATTATTACTACTAGCAACAGTATGGTTGACATTTCTACCATTACCACTCCCCTCCTCGACTACAACTGAGAAGGCTGGGGAAGAAGAAGGAGAAGACGCTACCAATGTGGAGTGTTGCTCCTCTTTCTCTACTACTGTGGCCAATGCACCCTTCCCTGCATTCGGTTGAGATGCCGAGTCTATTTGAGAATTGGGAGCAGAACAAGCAAAGAGAGGGGCCACATCATTATCTACTACTGCTGCACCAAGACCTAATCCTTGGCTTTGTCCTTGTCCTAGAAGAGGAGACACACTCTCTGTATTGCTGTTGTTGTTGTTGTTGTTATAATTCTCCTTTCTAAGACCGTTTAATCTGCCGCTAACGCTACCACTCACTGATAAAAGACTCCCCCTACTAATCGTTGATAATTTCTGTTTCCTCAAGTATGCTGCACATCCATTACTCAACACAGTCATAGCAAGCATCAATGCAGATGTTGTAACACTCGGGCACGCTTCTGAGTGAGCTAAATCAGTCAGATTCTTCGCATTCGCCAAAAGCAATGTCGGCCAAGCCACTTCCATCGACCTTAAACACTCCGCTGCTATTCTTCTCAGCTGAGGGGAAGCTACATCTTGCCCTGGTATCCTCTCTAGGATCCTCCCCAATATAGTTATGTGGACTTTAATGAGACGCGTGTCTGTATGCAGCGTGCCCAGCTTGATGAGTAGGGTGGTAGTGCAGCGTAAAGAGGCCTGTTGCACTCCGTCCAAGGCCAGCTCATCCTCGAGAGAGAGGGAATGGTAGGAGGAAGAGTTGGTCATTATGATGCAGAGGGTTTTAGAGCTGTCTTTAATGGCTTCATATAGTACACGAACAGTGTCTACAGAGCAGTCCTTGCAGAGGGTGGGGGCGAGACGTTCAATCATTGAGAAGATTAATAGAGCGAGGTTGGTATCAGCCTGGGAAGCTATGCAGCCGTTGTTTCTGAGAGATGCAGCGAGCTGGTTGACGATGGTGGTCCCTCTGTAGATGGGGAGATTGGGGTGAGGTGAGGTGAAGTGGAGCGGAGTGGAGTGGGAGTGCGTGTGGGTGGGTGGGGGGAGGGGGGGGGGGGCCGCGTTAGTCAGCCG
>Ga0114919_10004121_pt1 | contig 11677 bp, 11 predicted proteins | sample BlataG_FD_88682 | JGI IMG/M metagenome (GOLD analysis project Ga0114919, IMG submission 88682) | Deep subsurface microbial communities from Black Sea to uncover new lineages of life (NeLLi) - Black_00105 metaG | ecosystem: Environmental > Aquatic > Marine > Oceanic > Sediment | place: Atlantic...
ATTAAAGAAATAGATGTTTGTGAAGTAAGCGAAAACTTCAGTACTCACGAATTAATGATTTACGAAGCATTAGGGTTATGTGCTCCTGGAGAAGGTGGTAAATTTATAGAGGGAGGGGAAACAGAGATGAATGGTTCTATTCCAGTAAATCCCTCTGGAGGCGTGTTATCAAGTAATCCAATAATGGCCAATGGATTAATTCGAGTAGCTGAGATTGCGTTACAATTGAAGGGTAAGGCTGATAAAAGACAAGTTCCTAACGCAAAAATTGGTTTAGCTTATGGTATGAATGGGATATGTTCTCAGGGAAACTGTGTATTAATATTTGGAGGAGAATGAAAATGTCAAAACACGATGTGGCCGTTGTCGGCATAGGTCAAACTAAATTTAGAAGCAAGAGAAGAGATGTAAATATCCCTGAAATGGTATACGAAGCAGTTAAGATGGCTCTTGATGATGCTCAGCTAGAACCTAAAGAGATAGATGCTATAATAATCGGGAATATGGACCATTTTGAAGGAATCAATTTCTCTGAATTATTCTGTGGAATTGAAGGAGCTCCTGGATATTTAAAACCTGTAGTTAAGGTTGCAACAGGTGGCACAACAGGTAGTTCCTTAGCTATATGTGGTTATCACAATATTGCCTCAGGAATTTATAACAAGGTTTTAGTTGTTGGTTGGGAAAAATTAAACGAAGGTGGAGCTACTACTGGTATAATAACAGCATTTGATCCGGTTTGGGAAAGACCATCTTTAGCTGGTGCTCTCGGTCCACTAGCACTTATGGCAGGTATGTATTCTGCCAAATATGGAATAACACCAGAACAAGCAGCAAAAGTTACGGTGAAAAATAGGAGTAATGCAGCAAATAATCCATTTGCACATTTACAGATGCCAAATATTACCATTGATTACGTTATGAGCTCTCAAATGATATCGTACCCTTTAAGACTACATGATGTTTGTCCTCAAAGCGAAGGTGCTTGTGCTCTTATTTACGCTAATGAGGAAGAAACTAAAAAGATAACCGATAATCCCGCTTGGTTCCACGCTGTAGAAACTGCCCATTATTACACTTTTGGTACTGATGAAGCAATGTTCGATCTCCCTACTGCTACAATCGCATCTAAGAAAGCTTATAAAAAAGCAGGCATTAAAAATCCCGTAAAGGATTTAGATGTAGCAGAAATCTATGAACCGACATCTTGGAGCGAACTTTCATGGACTGAAGCGTTAGGGTTTTGCAAACCTGGTGAAGGCGGAAAATTATTAGACGAAGGAATAACATTAATGAGTGGAGAGTTTCCTGTCAACCCCTCAGGGGGCGTCTTAAGCACAAATCCTATTGGAGCTACAGCACTAGTGCGAGTAGCTGAAGCTGCAATTCAAGTAATGGGGAGGGGTGAGAAAAGGCAAGTACCCGATGTAGAAAAAGCTCTCGCAATGGGATTTGGCGGAAGTCTTTGGACTGAAATTCTAATATTAGGAAATGAACCATTGAGGTGATGATATGAGTAAAAAAAAAAGTCAAGAAAAAGTGTTTGAAATTAAATGGAAGACGAACTTACCCTATAGATATTCAATTGGCAAACTTGCAGTAAAATTTTTCGAGGAACTCAAGGAAAATAAAAAGATAATGGGAAGTAAATGCTCAAAATGTGGTAAGGTAAATTTTCCACCAAGAGCAGTCTGTGCCGATTGCATGGTTGAAATGACTATCGACGATATGGTTGAAATATCCCCTAAAGGTACTTTGGAAGGTTTCACGGTAGTTAATTATCCGTTCACTGATCCTAACACTGGGGGTATGCGTCCCTTTCCATATGGTTATGCACTATTTAAATTAGATGGCGCTGATACTTATACAATGCACTTTATTAATGAAACAGATCACACCAAGCTGAAAGTTGGACAACGCGTTGAGGCCGTTTTTAAAGAAGAAAGAGAAGGCAACATAGGAGATATTCCGTATTATAAGGTTATTAAAGAGGAGAAATAAATTTGGAGGGATAAAAAATGAACCAAGAAATTGAGAAAAAAGTATTTAGAGGTAGAATTAAAGTTCCTTATAAGCATACTGCTGGAGCTTATGTTGAAAAATTTATTACCGAAATTGGAAAAAACAACAAGATTTTCGGCGTAAAATGCCCAAAGTGCAAAAAAGTTTACGTCCCTCCCAAAATGATTTGTTTCAAATGTTTTGAAAAAATGGAAGAATGGATCGAAGTCGGAAACCAAGGAACCGTTAAAGGATTTACTGTTATCACACACTCAACACCAGTGTTACCCTTAGAACCACCTTTTGCTTATGGAATTATCACGCTCGATGGTGCAGATACAGATTTTGTGCACATAATAAAAGAAAGCGATCCAAAAAAGCTGAAAATAGGCATGAGAGTTGAGGCTGTGTTTAAAGAAGCGCCACGAAAAAGAATATTGGATATAGAATATTTCCATCCAATATAAGATAATTTATTTATAACTTTTTTTTATTTCTAGTATTATTATAATATTAATTAGTTAATGAATTAAATTTTAAAAGTGATCGAAAGTGGATAATAATATTGTTTTAGTAGAAGAAAACGAAGATAAAACCATTACTACCATTAGATTAAACCGATTAGCTAAAAAAAATGCGATGAATTATGAGATGATAGTAGCATTTGAAAAAGCACTGGATCAAATTGAACGCACTAACACTAGAGTTGTTATAATAACGGGTGGTGAGGAAATTTTTAGTGCTGGTATTGATTTAAATTTTTTAACTGGACAAGAAAAAGATCCTGAAGGAGTCATTCCAGATTTAAAAATCCCTCGAAACTTTAGGTATTTTATGAATACTAGACTACATACTGTCTTTACAAAAATTGAAAAAATGGAGAAACCTGTAATAGCTAAAATTAACGGCTACTGCCTCGGAATGGGGTTTGAATTAGCTTTAGCTTGTGATTTTCGGTTTTGTCGAGATTCTGCGATCTTTAGCTTGTTAGAAACTAAGATGTCAATAAACCCAGATGTAGGAGGTACAATAAGGTTAACTAGATTAGCTGGCATTCAAAATGCGAAAGATATCATTTTAACTGGGAGAGAGTTTGATGGAAATGAAGCTTACCGTTTAAGAGCAGTGAACAGAGTAGCTAAAACACCAGAGGAATTAGACTCGATAATTAAAATGTATACTGATGAACTTATTGAAAGTGGTCCATTAGGTATTGGTTTAGCTAAAAAATTAATTGATGATTGTTATGGTAAGGATGTAGCTTTTGGATTAGAATTAGAAACTCTTATCAGTTCTCAATTACTCCAAACAAAAGATACTGTGGGCGGAGCTTTAGCTAGGCTCCAAAAAACAAAACCCAAATGGCGTTGGAAGTAAAATTCATAAATTTTTACTTATTTTTTAATTATTTTTTTTCTTAATTGTTATTTTTTATTATTTAAAAGATATAAAATAAAAAAATTATGTTAAAGTTAAGTCTAAATGGATATCTGTAATTGGGTAAGATATACAAGGATGTATATAGCTGAAGTCCTTATCCACTTCCCGTATAGTCACCTCTGGTGGGACAAAAACTTTGCCTGAAATCATTTTTGTTCGACAGTAAGCACATTCGCCTGAGCGACATCCACTAGCGATTTCGACTTTCAGTTCTTTTGACCGTTCTAGACTATTTAAAAGTGGCTCTACACACGATCCTTCAATTACTATTTTTTCTTTCGAAGCATGATGTCTAAATTCTACGGTAATTTGAACTTTCTTAGAGGCATCTATTTCTCGAGGCCACCCCATAACTCGAGTAATGTCGTCAGGAACACCAAATGCCTCGTAATATATTCGATGCTTAGGAACTCCAAGAGTTTTTAATTCTTCATCTACAAATTGGTACATCGCACGATTACCAACAATGTAAAAGTACTTGTTTTCAATTGATACAATTTCTTTTAATATCTTATCCTTTGAGATAAAACCACATTCTCCTTTCCATTCTGGAGTTGGTTCAGAGAGGATATATTTGATTTTGATATTTGACCTTCTTTTTTGGATATCTTCTAATTCACCTCGAAACAAGATATCTCTCTCAGTTAAACTTCCGAATATTAACCAAATGTTTAAGGGAAGTCTCTTCTCTGAAATATCTCTTAGCATTGACATAAAAGGTGTAATACCACAACCACCAGCAATAAATACCAAATCTTTGCCGTGATAAATGGGATTGTAGTAGAGATTTCCTAAGGGCTCAGTTACTTCAAAAATATCGCCAATTTTTACATTTTCAAAAAGAAAAGGGCTAACAAAACCGCCTTCTTTCTTTCTAACGCCTAATTCGTAGTAGGAGAGTTGATTTGGCGATGAGACGAGAGAATACGGGCGTGAGGTTCTAATACCATTAATATCTACAGTAAGGCCTACATAATGTCCCGCACGAAAGGGCGCTAAAGGTTTGTCAGGTTTCGCAGAAATAAATCTAAACAATTTAGTATCGTGTGAAAGAAGCTCAATATCAGTAACTAGTATAGATTGTTTTTCGGGATGAATCCTATTGGATAAATTTTCCAAACCGTCGTAATACCATGGTAGAGGTTCGACCTCATCGCGCCGTTTTTTTAACTTTTCAGCCTTCTGATACTTTTTTACATCTTCCATTATTTCCTTTTCCATTTTTTTAGATCCTCCCTTTAATTTTATCACCTAAATATAATCCTGCTCCTATCCTCCCACTTAAGATAGTAGTCGAAAATCCACCACCAAAATTAGTCCATGCGCCTACTTGATATAAACCGGGAATGGCACCTCTACTTTTTAATCGAAGTAAAGGCCCATTTGTAACATCTTGAGTGGTTCCATAGATAGCGCCCTCTATGTTTTTAGAATAACGGTAATATGTCAAAGGCGTTGCGGCTACAGCTACTTCGATATAATCGCGAATTTCAGGACAAATAGTATTTTCTACCAATGATACCATCCCATCCGCGATCTTATCCTTTAAGTGGAAATATTGATCAGGTGCGATATTTTGCCAAAGTTTACCCATCTGTAAAGTAGTTAAAACTAATTGAGTTGTTCCTGGAGGAGAGATATCTTCGTAAATGTGATTATAACAAGCAGCGACCATGTATTTTGGCGGTTCCAATTTTATGAAATTCTCGAACGCTTTATTTGTATCATATAAATCGTTAATAAATGTTTCATGAGCTGTAAATCCTAAATCTTTATAAGAGGCATTTAATCCAATGTAAACAGAAAAGCCAGATGGACCAATTTCTGGAGCATAAATCATTTTCTTATAACTATCTGGCACTACATCTTGAGGAAGCATTTTCATCGTTGTACATATTGGATTAACGTTAGAAATAACGGCTTTACAAAGATAAACACTTCCATTAAGGATTTTTACTCCGCTAACTTTCCCATCTTCCACGAGAATACGATCAACCAACGCGTTATATCTTATTTCACCACCTAGTTCTTCAAATGCTTCTACCATTGAAGTTGTTAAAGAATGTGATCTTCCTATTGGAAAAGCAGCGCCCCAATTTAAATAAAATATGAGCATCGCAACATAAGTATAAGCATTTAATCTGCTTGGCGGTAATCCAATGTATCCCCATAGTTGAGAGATAACAGCCATCAATTTCTCATCTTTAAAAAATTTCTTGTATAATTCTGACAATGTAAGGCCCGAAATCCGCGGAATCCATGGGTGTTCTTTAAGTACTTCTTGTGGTGAAAATTTTCCACCTTTAGAAGCAATAAATTTAATACCAGCCAAAACAGCTTTGCACATTTCTATAAATTCTTCGATCCCTCGTTTTTCAGAAGGAAATAATTCAATTAATTTATTAGTATACTCTTCCATCCCAAGTGGAATTGTTATATCGTAACCATCGCTAAACACGCTTCGATAAAACTCGGGAACTTGAATAAATTCTAGTTTATTTGGAACTATACCTAATCTTTCCAAGAATCGATAAAGAGTGCCTCTATTATTTTTCGTTCCAATATCACTTAACTCGTGCAATGCGCCCTCAAATTCAAACCGCCCTCTAACAAAAGAAGTAGCAAATCCTCCGGGGACATTGTGTTTCTCAAGTAATAATACCTTTTCTCCTCTGAGAACAAGTTGACAAGCAGCACCAAGCCCACCAAGTCCAGCTCCAATTACAATAACGGGGTATTTAGAAATTACTCTGCTTTCATCAAAATTATTATTATTCATAAAAAATATTCTTTTGAATAATTTTTAAAGATATGTTTTTATAATAAAAAGATAATCCTTGAATTAACGCCCAACAAAAACGGGATCTCTTTTTTCCTTTAAAGAATCCATCGATTCGTTAAAATCTTTTGTTCTAAATACTTTCTTTAATCCCTTATTTTCTAGATCCAATGTTTTATCTAAGATATCAATAAAGTAAGCGTGCATGGTTTTTTTCATTAACTTAATTGACAAATATGGCCCCTTAGGCGGTATCAATCTAAGTGCTTGTTCTCTAGCATAAGGTATTAATTCTTCGTTAGGTAAGACTTTATTTACAAGACCAAGTTCATAAGCCTTTTGAGCGGTAATTTTATCGCCAAAATAACAAATCTCATTTGCTTTTTGAAAACCAACTAAAAATGGTAACATAAACGTGGAACCAAACTCGGGGATTATTGCTCTTTTGGAAAAATAAAACCCTAACCACGCATCCTCGGCCATATAAATTAGATCAGCCCCTGATAAAGGCATTGTAATAGCGCCACCTATAGCCAATCCATTAATCGCGGCAATAACAGGTTTAGAGAATTTCCAAAGTGCCATACATAATTTCTTTTGGGCAATGTCCATCAGATCTATCTCTGCTCTAATCTCTTTTTGCACTTTTTCAAAGAATTTAGGTTCGAAATAACCTCCAGAAGAAAATGCATTTCCTTCTGGGTTTCCAGTAATTATTAAAACTTTAGCACTATTGTCTTTTTCCATATCTTCTAAAACTGTATAAATTTCTAAAAAAGACACATAAGACACTGCGTTTCTTCTTTCTGGCCTATTTATCGTGATTGTGCAAATACCGTTTTCTTCCTTCTCATACAGAATGTCTTCAAAATCTTCTATTTTCATTTTTAGTTCTAGAGTCTTTTTATTATTGATTTGTAATAAATTTTCGTCTAATTATATTTTAAAGTAGTTAGTTAAAAAAAAAAAAAAGATTATTTTAGCTTTTTCTGCTAAATACAATTATTCAGATTTTCCTTCTTCTCGAAGCGCTTTTTTCAATATTTTTCCTACCATTGTCAATGGAAGTTCTTCGCGGAAATTCCAAATCTTTGGAATCTCGTATTTAGAAAGATTTTTTTCTGCGTACTGCTTTATATTTTCTTTAACCTCTTCAGTTTCAGCAATACCCTCTTTTAATTGAATAACTGCCTTAACAATTTCAGCGCCAGGCCTATCTGGGTTTGGAACGCCAATAATTGCGATTAATGCAATATCAGGTTGTTTGGTCATTACTTCTTCGACGTGAACGCTATACACTTTAAAACCACTAACAATTAACATATCTTTAGTACGATCAACGATTTTTAAGTATCCATCTTCGTCAAAAACGCCTACATCACCAGTATGTACATACCCCTCTTTATCAAATGTTTTTGCTGTTGCTTCAGGTTTATTGTGATATTGCTTAACCACTTGTGGACCTTTGATTAATATCTCACCAGGCTCCCCAATTCCCATTTCTTTACCAGTTTCTACATCAATAAGTTTGATATCTGTATCAGGTAAGGGTAAGCCTACTGTTCCTATTTTCTTTTCTCCAAACATGGGATTTACGGTGGCAAGAACTGCTGTTTCGGTCATTCCATACACTTCAACAAACTTATTTTCCGTATGGAATTGTTTTTCAAATTCTCTTATTGCTTCTGGTGGAAAAGGGGCAGCTCCACTTACATACAATGAAATGTTATCTAATACTTCTGCTGGAATTTTATGCGATTTTGGATTATTTTGAATCATTAAAAACAGAGTTGGGACGTTTCCAAAGCTAGTGGGTTTCTTGTCGATAATTTCATCAATTATATGATCGGTATCTCTTGGATTTGCAATTAAAATTTGTGCACCTCCTATATAGTTTAAAAATAATCCTATGAAATATCCAGCTATGTGAAAGAATGGGAATCCTGAAATAAGAATTTCTTTTCCCTTCTCTCTTTTGAGCCATGTATCGAATTGATGTAAGTTTGATACTAAGTTTGAGTGAACAATTTCCGTCCCTTTAGGAAGTCCAGTAGTTCCTCCAGTATATTGTAATAATGCTAAATCCTTTTTTGGATCGATATCCATTTTTTTTATATCAATATCAGTATCTACAGCGTCTAAAAAAGGGACTACTGTTTTGTTTGGCCATGGTTTCATTTTTCCTTTTGGTATCTTGCCAATTAATTTACCCAAAAGCACCTTAATTCCAGGGAGTCCCATAAATTCAGAAATATTCGTGGGAACAATAACCTTAAGTTTCGGTAAATTATCTAGAAATTTCGAAAAGACTTTTTCGTAAACGATATCCATGGTAATTACAAATTTTGCGCCACAATCTTCCAATTGATATGCTAATTCGCTAGGGCTTAAGAGGGGAGAACAACCAGAAACGGTGCCTCCCGCTATATATGTTCCATAAGCAGAAAATAGGTATTGAGGACAATTTGGAAGACAAATTGCTACTATATCACCTTTTTCCAAACCATTCTTTTGTAAAAATGTTGCGAATTTCTGAGAATATTCTAATATCTCCTTAAAAAGGAATGTGCGCTCCATGAAATAAAAACCTACATTTTCTGAATATTTCTTCATCGCAACAGTTAATACAGTTCCAAGATCTTCTGTTGGATAGGTTAGGGTTGGCGAAACATGAGAATCATAAGATTTGAACCAAAATTTTTCTTTACTCATTTAAATTTACTTCTTTTTTATTTTTATTTTTTTTAAATTGAATTTGTTAATTAATTACTTTGGTACATTTATTTTTAAAAGTTGATATTTTTTTTATTGAAAAACTTATCAATTTCTTTATATTGAAGATAGAATAGTATCAATTTAAAAAGAAAAATATAGGTTTAGAAACGAATTTGATAAAAACTCGAAATTTTAAAATTCTATAAAGACTTTTTTAATAGATTTTTTTTAATACGAGCCCTATCTGTTCGGTACTGTAGTTAATATCTTCTTCGGTGATTCCATAATGAGTAACAAACCTAATCTTTTCTTTACTGATATTAAAAGCTAATATCCCCGCTTTATTGAGTGTTGTAATAATCTTAATAATTCTAACTTTTTCCAACATTTCAATTATTACAATATTAGTATCAGTCGGATGTACTTTTATTGGTAAGTTGAAGCTTTTTAATCCTTGAGCAAGATTTTTAGCATTTTTATGATCCTCATCAAGTCTTTTTATCCATTTAGGTTTTAACGCAAGAAGGCCAAAAGCAGCTATAATTCCCGCTTGGCGCATTCCTCCCCCAACCATCTTTCGAAACTTCCTAGCTTTTGAAATGAATTCTTTAGAACCCGCTACTATTGATCCTACGGGGCAAGAGAGCCCTTTAGACAGACAGAACATTACGCTATCAACATGTTTAGTAAATTCTGTTACTGGAACATTCAGTCCAACTGCCGCGTTAAAAATTCTCGCACCATCTAAATGAAATTTTAACTCGTTTTTATCGTTAAATTCCCTCATACTCTTTAAAGCATCAACCCCAACTATTGCACCTCCATGGTAATTATGCGTATTCTCCGTGCATAGAAGTGTGGTTGGTGGTTCATGTATATCTTCTTTATCGCGAATCAAAGCTTGAAGTTGTTCGAAAGAAGGAACGCCCCTATCTGAGGGGAATGTTCTTATCATCAAACCTCCTATTCGCGCAGCACTACCTACTTCGTTTAAATAAATGTGACTCAATTCTTCTAATAGAATTTCGTCTCCTGGCTTAGATTGTGAAAGAAGTGAAACTAAGTTGCCTTGAGTTCCTGAAGTTACAAACAATGCGGCTTCTTTACCAATAACTTTCGCAGCTTTTTCTTCTAACTCATTCACAGTAGGGTCTTCCCCCATAACATCATCTCCAAGCTGAGAATTATCCATTGACTTTACAAATTCCCACATTTCAGGAGAAGGCTTGGTAACTGTATCAGATCGTAAATCAACGATTTTCATAAATATCAATTTAATTTAATTTAAACTGTGATAATTAATCATACTAATAAAAAATATTTAGAAGAATTATTATAATAAACTCATGGAGAAGTATGAACCTAAATATCTAGTACATAATTCACTTAATTCGGTATATTAAGTATAATTTATTAAAAGTTCTTCAAATGAAGATACATATCTGGAAATCACTTCCTTTCTAATAGACAAAAAATACCATATAAATCACTCACTTATTTTAGGTGATTTATTGAAATATAAAGTGCGACTAAGTGAAGAAGAAATACAGCAATTAACCAAGATAGTAAAAGTCGGTAAAAATAGCGCCCGAAAGATCACTCGGGCTTGGATTTTACTGAAAAGCCACGAAGGTTCAAGTTATAAGGATATAATCGATGACTTGAAGGTTAGTAAACGTCTTATCTTAAAGATTAGAAAGAGATATTGTGAGGAGGGTTTAGATTCAAGTTTAAACGAAAAGCCAAGACCAGGACAACCTCGATTAGTCACGTCCGAGATCGAAGCTAAAGTCACGGCGTTAGCTTGCGAAACTCCTCCGAAAGGAAGGAACTGTTGGACCCTTGAACTGATTAAATCCGAATTAGATAAGCGGTTTTGCGTTTCAATTGGGAAGACTTCGATTCAAAAGGTCTTGAAATCTCACGACCTTAAACCCTGGAAAAAAAAATGTGGTGTGTTCCGAAGCTTGACGATCTCTACATTAATCGAATGAACGAAGTATTGGACCTTTATGCCCTGCCTTATGATGAAAAAGAACCCGTTGTATGCGTGGATGAAAAAAGCCTTCAATTATTAGATGATGTAAGAAAATCGCTTCCCTTGAAGCCTGGTTTTGGAATCCGCGTGGATTATCATTATAAAAGAAAAGGGACCACTAATATCTTCGTAGGTGTCGAGCCAAAAGGGAAGACCCGTTTCTTAAAAGTATCAACAAGAAAGACCAAGCAAGATTACGCTCAATATGTCCTCGAACTCATGACGGAACACTATTCGGAAGCCAAAAAAGTACATCTGGTGGCCGATAATCTCAATACTCACCCTCTCAAATGCCTTAAAGAAATGTTAGGCGCGGATAATCCTATTTTTAAGCGCCTCGTACTTCATTTTACTCCTGTCCACGCAAGTTGGTTGAACCAAGCCGAATTAGAAATTGGAGCATTGGAATCTCAATGCTTGAATGGTCGTCGGTTTCCTAACGAGGAAACATTACGGGAAGAGGTCCAAGCTTGGGTACATGAACGAAATAGGGAAAAAATTGGAATAAATTGGAAATTTAGCAGAAAACAAGCAGAGGTGAAATTCAAGATCTAAAGTAAACCGAATTAAGTGAATTATGTACTAGGATATTCTTTATAACTATTTTTAATTTTTGTAAGCATAATTAGATCACTAATTTACGAGTTCAATATTATAAAGTAATAATCTCTTGTTTTAAAAAATCCAATATCTACAAAAGTTAA
>Ga0114919_10004122_pt1 | contig 11673 bp, 10 predicted proteins | sample BlataG_FD_88682 | JGI IMG/M metagenome (GOLD analysis project Ga0114919, IMG submission 88682) | Deep subsurface microbial communities from Black Sea to uncover new lineages of life (NeLLi) - Black_00105 metaG | ecosystem: Environmental > Aquatic > Marine > Oceanic > Sediment | place: Atlantic...
TCCTGGATGCATCAGGCCTGCCATAAGCAATATTGGCTGATATTGTATCATTGAAAGTTACCACATTTTGAGTGACCAGTCCTATCTGGCTTCGCAAACTAAACAGAGTTGCATCACGAATATTGTTGCCGTCAATCAGTATCCGTCCGATTTCGGGGTCGTAAAACCTCGGTAATAAATTTGCCAGTGTTGTCTTGCCTGAGCCGTTTGGCCCTACGATGGCAACATTATGCCCTGCTTGTACTGAGAGATTAATTCCTTTTAAGGTCGGTGCCTTGGCATTTGGATAGGTAAAAACAACATCTGTGAATTCGATTCTGTCTTTGAGCGGTGCAAGCTCAAAAGCATCCTGTGCTTCCTCTTCCGGCTGCTGGTCGACGATCGAATACACACGCTCCGCTGCAGCATTAGCCTGTTGAACCTTATTCCACACATCACTGGTTTTTCTCAGGGTTTCTGCCGTAGCGCCGAGAGCAATTAGAATTGCAAAGAATTCAGGCGGTTTCATTATACCTTCATAAACCCACTGTGCCCCGAATACCAGGCCGACCGAGCCTGCAATCATGCCCAGAGTTTCCATAATTGGGCCTGCAATCGAATCCAGCTTACCGATTCTAAACTGCTGCCTGAGCAGCTTACGGTTAATGGTGGTAAAATTCCCCCGTTCGTATGGTTGACGGTTATAAACCTTCACCACCTTTATAGCTTCAATGACCTCCTGGAGTTTACCCAACATTTCTGACCAGCTAAGTAACGATTTCTTGGTTGCACGCTTTATTTTTCTACCGAGTCTGCTGAGTGCATAAAGAGCCATTGGCGCACCGCACAAAAATATCAAGGTCAGCTTATAATCGATTGCCATTGCCACGACAATCATTCCAATGGCCTTGAGCGGCTCACGAAGTGCCTTGCCCAGGATGATTTTTATGCCAATTCCTACTTCGTTGGTGTCACGTATAAGTCTGCTTACCGTATCGCTGGTACCCTGGTCGGCAAAAAAACCGGCTGGAATATCCATAGAATGAACAAACGTATCCTCGCGCAAATGAGCTATAGAGGTATTCATAACTTTCTGCACGGTATAGTCCTGGTAGAACATGGCTGTGCAGCGGATGGCTGTAACTACTGCCAACATAATTATGATAAAAATAACCGCTTTTTTGGTGTTTGCTCTGCTCAGTTCTCTCGGCAGGAAGCTTATTGTCTGCTGGATAAAATCGGCATAAAAAGGCTTCTGGCCTGCTGCTAGTTTCAGATCCAATAGTTCTATCCGACCATCGGAAGCAAGTCTTTTACAGCGAATAGCAATTTCAGTATTGTTCTTTGCAGTGGCAAGTTTCTCAAGTAATTTCGCCGAAGGCTCTATTTCTGCTGTGTTCAGCTCGTTGAAAGTGCTTGCTATTCCAATAATCCAGTCGTCGCTTTGAATACCTGCATTACTTGCACGGCTTTTATCTGTAACATCGGTAACACGAATAAAATATATAACATCATGATTATTAGGTTCGGACAAATCTATCTTGTCCGGTACATAAAAGCCGATACCGTATCTGTCCTTGGCTATAATCCTGTCGATCCAGCCGTGCAGGCCTTCCTCACCCATCATTACTTTCAAAAGTGGCAAAACTGTCCCTATACTGAAAGCAAAGAGTATCGCTATCATCATCGCGCTTACTACGATGACTACCAGCCGGTGCCATTGCGGCCAGACATATTTGAATGTTCGCCTAAAAGACTTCATCTCTCGTATTTTATTTCATTACTCTCTTTACGTTCCACGAGATACAGTCGGAGAAAAATAGCAAAATCAGGCCTGCCAGTCAAGTACAAAGACTTTTCTTGACAAAAAAGGCACTTTTGCTATACGTTTGCTCTTTTGGGAAGGAATCGAATGAAAATTGACCATATAATCCTGGGTGCGTTTGAAACCAACTGTTACATCCTTCGCAGCAATGAGACAGCCATAGAATGCCTCGTTATCGACACGGGCCTGGAGGCAGACCAACTGGTTAAGTTTCTTATGCAGCATAATTTATATCCTGTGGCTGTGATTCTAACCCACGGTCACCCAGACCATACAGCCGGCGTGGCCACATTACGTGAAAGCTTTCCCGATATTAAGGTCTATATCCATAAACTCGATGCTGAAATGCTCACATCGTCTCTCGTCCCTCCTCCCTCGTCCATCGTGCCCATTTTGCTTCTCGAAGAGGAAATCGTAATCGAGCAGGCTGGTATAAAGCTGCAGGTTCTCCATACCCCCGGCCATACCTCCGGCGGTATATGTTTATATTCAGAGGACGAAGGAATTGTCTTTACCGATGACGCGTTGTTTGCCGAGGGTGTCGGGCGGACAGATTTAGGTGGCAACATGGCTCAGCTCATAAAGAGCATAAGGGAAAAGCTTTTGACACTGCCCGATGACACTAAAGTTTATCCAGGCCACGGCCCCGTTACTACAATAGCCCATGAAAAAGCATACAACCAATTCCTGCAATAACCCAATTGTTGGAGGCTATTCCAATCCGGCCGTTACTCCATAAGACTCTTTACATATTCGATAGTCTCTAAGACAAGTGGATAGACCACGTTTTGCTGCTCACAGGTAATTATCCAGTCGTTTCTGTCGGGCTTTCCTGTTTCAACACAGCCATTCATCTTTGCTAAAATGTCGTGCTTAAGTTTACTCAGAGCACCAGTGTAGTTCCCTTCCTCTATCATCTCCAGCACCCCATCTATCTTATTCGATAGAGCGTTCTTCATGTTCTTATTCTTCAGACTCTCCGGGTCGAGCATTATATCTACAGCATCAGCCAGTGTCCCCTGCAGGGACGATTCTACGTTGGACCAGTCGGTCTCAATGCCGGCTATATTTCTGGCCTTTACACTATACCAATAGCGCTGCCCCAACTGCAGGCCGGCAAACTCGTAGCTTGTTTCCGAAATCCAGCCGCTGTTGTATATGATACTGGTAAACTCCGCATCTTCTGCACACTCAGCATAGTACTCGATTGCACCAGGTACAAAGTCCCACGAAATGGTGTTTCTGGTTACAGGAGTTACCTCTGGTTCGGCATGCAGCACCGGCGATTCCCACCACAGCCGGGGATTCCATCCGGTATCAATCATAAGACTGGGTGTTATGGCCGTGGCGATGTTCTCCCATGGTACAAGCTTAAAATTCTGATTCCCCCCGGAATTGTGGCCGTCCTGAGCGACAAATACTCCCTGACCAAAAGCGGAGCCCAAAAACACATTGGCAATCCCAATTCCATCGGTATTGCTTACGCCGTCGATACCCAGAGCCGAATTCTCGACGACCCTGAAGCTCATCACATACTCGTTGTTCCCGTCGCGGCGGTACACGGCAAAGGTATTTGCCAAAATATGCGAGGGATTGTCTTCGCCCTGACTCGAAGCGATGAGATATCCATCCGGACCCCGGGCATAATAAATCGTTAGTCCTTCCACATCGGCGACGAGATGTCCCCCGGCATCAGTATCCGTACTGTCCACCAGGACACGATTGGCGCTGTCCGCAGGGTCGGTTGGCTCAGCACCATACTTCCAAATTCCTACATCTTCCTCGCCAACGTACAGATGGCCCAACTCGTCGTCTGCGACCATTCCCTCAGTCTGGGTGCCGACATCGAACGACCGAACCCGGACGGCATCTACCTTGCCGCTTTGATTATCGAAAAGTTCCCACTGTTCCACTTCACCGTTCTTGTCGTTGACGAAACCATAATACTTGCCTGTCCGCCAACTGTGATAAAGGCAAAAGCCGTAGATTTCGTCAACACCTACTGAAATTGTTCGTGCGGCAACATCGGTCAATTCCATCGAGCACGGATCGATTGTGTAAATAGCAATGCTGTCGTTGGTGCGGTTGCTAACAGCAATGATGTCCACTTTATTGTCTCCCAGCGGGAAATTATATCGCACATCGACATTGTTCATCTTGCCGTCTTTGGCGAAGAACGTCAGTCTGCCGGAAAGGTCGTACACAGCCACCCCACCATCTGTGTTGTGTTTATCCGTTCCAATGATAACACTCTGATTCGGTTCGCTCGGATGGACCCAGACCTTCGCGTCATCCGCAATGTCGCCGCTATGAGAGACTGGTTCTGTTTCTACTGTTGCCATTACCTCGAACACCTCCCCGGAGGCGGATTCCCAAAAACATAAACCAACCAACATAACAGACAACGCAATAATCACTTTGGCGTTCATATATTGTTTACCTCATTAAAGTCTTTAACCTCATTAAGGGGGGATTCACCCATACATTTCAGATAAACACTCCAGGTCGTATGATACCAGAATCACATTCAACTTTCAACAATTTTCCGGCTGGTTCAACGGACCATATGCCGAAAAAACCGCAAAAACCAGTGATTTCACACTATGCTCCCGCTTTTGACGTTGCCCGATGACACTAACGTTTATCCCGGCCATGGCCCATTGACTACTATAGCACAAGAAAAAGCACACAACCAATTCTTTCAGTAACTGCTTATCGGCGCATTCCAAAAACACAAAAATGCAAAACTTGAATTCCAAAAATAATGATTTCTCTTAAAATGAAAGACAAAAACAATACTGAATCAATCCCAGAGGGCCAACTACAACAACTTACCGGATTTGTTCGATATTGACGTAATGTTTTGCCATCATAAGAAGAAAAAGCCAATGGTTTACGGTACGATTCCGAAGTTGAGGGTGTAACCTTTCGTCTGCCGACGGCGTATAAATGAATAAAATAGTGTATACTTTCGGGCAGACAATGTTATAATTACGCCGATTGGAAAGGAGTTGAAACTATGAAAAAGCTTCTAATGGTAATAGTTACGAGCGTTTTGGTCGTGGAAGGGCCTGTTCTGGCCGGTCCTTTGGTTATGAGTCAGGTTAGCGGTAGTGCAAGTTGGGTAGTTCACGCCGACCAGCAGCAGTTCAAGAAAACGCTGACCGGCCAGCTTATACGAAAAGAACTGGTCAATCTGGGGATTGAGGAGAATCTGTCAAACTTCGCCATGATATTTTCCTTCCACCCGCTCGACGATGTCCGTGACGTTACGATTTACGGCACCGGTAAAGACCGCGAAAAGGTAGTAGTTCTGATTGATGGGTTCTTCGATAAAGAAAAGATTCTACCGCTTTTACGCATGAACCCCCAATATAAAGAAACTAAATACGGCGATATAATCCTGCATGAATGGTTCGACGAGAATCAGAAGGACCCTAACCAGATGATGCACGGGTGCTTTTATAAGGATGACCTCATTGTTATGGGAGCTGGCCTGGATGCAGTAAAGCTCGCGGTGGATGTTCTCAAGTGTTCGGCAAAGAACGCAGCCGGAGATACTTTTAACCAGGCTGCATTGAATGCAAAAGGGGCCTTTTTCCAGGCAGTAGGAAAGCGTGTCGGTGAAATGGTCGGACAGGACCCGGAAGCGGCTGTATTTAAGCAAACGGACCAGCTTGGTTTAGCCATCGGCGAAATCGAGGGTAAATTCTATATCGACTGGAGATTGACAGCCAAGTCAGAGGAAGTGGCCCAGGCAATAACCCAGATGCTGGAGGGTATTCTCGCATTTGTATCGCTGCCCAATGAAGAGCAGCCAAAACTTGCAGAACTGGCCAAAAAGATTAAAATAAACTGCGAAGTGAAAACGGTTAAGGTCAAGTTCGAGTCGGCACCTGAAATGGTTGTACAGTTTCTAAAAGAACAATGGCAAAAGAACCAACAAAAGGACAGCAAAACACAGTAGGAAAAGATTCTTGCCCTCAACGCCAAATCCTGCGGGCCCTGAGCGCCGAAGAATTGGCTCGGCGGTCACAGCGGGGCTGCCGGGAATCCTTTGCAGAACTGGTCGAACGTTATGGAATCAGGCTGTTCAAGTTCCTTCGCTATAAGACCAACAATCTCCAGGATGCCGAAGACCTGGTTCAGGAATCGTTTGTCAGGGCCTACGAGAACATTCATCGTTACCGAAGCTCATGGAAATTCTCGACCTGGCTTTTTACAATAGCGGCACGTTTGGCATACAGCCACTTCCGCAGGTCACGTTCTTTTCAGACAGTTGGCCAGATTGAGTCCTCCGGTCCGGAACCGGGGCAAATGGTTGAAGAGCAGGAAACGCAGCAGAACCTGTGGACAATGGCCAAAGATTTGTCCAGTAATCAATACCAGGCGTTGTGGCTCAAATACGCGCAGGATATGTCGATAAAAGAAATCGCGAGGGTAATGAGAAAATCGCAGGTCAATGTGAAGGTGCTTTTGTACAGGGCCAGGATAAATCTGGCAAAGAGATTACAGAATGTGGATGTAGAAAACGAAGTGAAGGTCCATACGTCCTCTAAGGAAATATTATCTTTTATGAAAGTTGAAGGTGCATAATGGTCTGTTGGTTGTTTAGATTGATGATTTCCCACACGGCCGATAATGATAACCAGCCGTCAGGGATAATCCAAGAGCATATGTGTCACTGTGGGGATTGCAGGGATTTTTATAAGACATGTCAATCATTGGGAGAACGTTTAACACGTGAGGCGTTAATCTCAAACTCGCGGACTTCGAACCGGCTCAACGATCACATTCTCAACGCTATACCCAGCCGACGGACAGAAACACAAAAAGTGGGAATGAAATTCTGGATTACAGCGGCAGCAGCCTGTATGGCTTTGATAATTCTGATTGGGGCTTTGCTGTTGGTCGTATGGCGGGATGGCCGAAATATTGCTCAACCCAGCCAGCCACAAATGGCCGTTGCGATTCAGGAGCTTCGGACTCTTTACAAGCAGGTAGGGCAGGACCTACCACTTACTTGGCCAGAGGTGTTCGAAGAACCTTTGGCAGGTGAGTTTAAAAGTTTGACGAACGACACACAATCAGCGGTGCGATTCCTGGTTGCGTGTGTTACTGTGGATATAGCTGACACCGAAGGCAAGTCCCTGAACTGAATGGCCAAGATGCAAACTATAGCCGGCGATTATTAAAAGTTGTTATTAAAGTATTCCGGCTTGCCGTCGTCACTGTCATAATTTGTGGAATCTTCGCTGTCGGCGCTAATTTTAATTCGCTCGATGCGCTCAGCTTTCTTCGTGTTGCTGTCAACAGTAACGAGGATTGAATTCATTTTCACATTGCCGGTCGCTATCTCAAACGGGAACGGCATTTGTGTTCTAAACGACTTTAAGACGCTCTCGACCCCTCGGCCGAGTATCGAATCATGGGCACCTGTCATACCAATATCAGTAATATATGCGGTGCCCTTAGGCATGATTCGTTCATCAGCGGTTACAACATGCGTATGAGTGCCGAAACACAAGCTAACACGGCCGTCAAGATGATAGCCCATCGCAATCTTTTCGCTGGTGGCTTCGGCGTGGAAGTCAACGATTATGACATCTGCCTTTTGCTGGAGCTTCGGCAGGATTCTATCAATAGTATTGTACGGACAATCTGCCGGCTTCATAAAGAGCCGACCTATCAATGCGACGACTGCTACCGTTGGTCCTTTACTGGTTTTGTAAACTCCAAACCCCCTGCCTGCCGCCGGCTCGGAAAAATTTACGGGACGAGCGATATTCTCTGATGTTTCCAGTGTTTTGATTATATCTCTTTTGCGGTAAGTATGGTCACCTAATGTCACAAGGTTTACGCCATATCGCAGCAGCTTGTCGTAGATTTGTGGTGTGAGGCCGGAACCGCCCGCGGCGTTTTCTGCGTTGACTATTACGCAATCGATACCAATTTCTTTAACCAATGACTTTAGCTTGTCGGCAATGATACGCCTGCCGGGCCGACCTACTATGTCACCAACACAGAGAATTTTCAGCTTCATAAATTCCATCCGCTATTTGTTACTTGGCATACTCGATGCAACGGACCTCACGCAGCAGCGTCACCTGGATTTCACCGGGATAGGTCATTTCACCTTCAATCTTGTTTGCAATATCACGGGCAATTTTCATTGCTGCATCATCGCTCACTTCCTCTGCATCGACAATGACGCGGATTTCCCGGCCGGCCTGAATTGCGTATGCATTTTGAACTCCCTTGAAGCTGCCGGCGATGTCTTCCAGCTTCTCTAAACGTTTGATATATCTTTCGAGCGTTTCTCTTCTGGCGCCTGGGCGGGAAGCGCTAATTGCGTCAGCAGCGGCAACCAGCGGCGTATAAGGGTTATCAGCTGGAATATCGCCATGATGTCCTTCTACGGCATTTAGCACGATTGTCGACTCGTTAAAACGCTTGAGGTAATTTTTACCTATAACGGGGTGGCTGCCTTCAACCTCATGGTCAATAGCTTTGCCGATGTCGTGCAGCAATCCCGCACGCCTTGCTATTGAGCCGTCAAGGCCAAGCTCATCGGCCATCACCTGTGACAAATAAGCAACTTCAACGCTGTGGCGAAGAACATTCTGACCATAACTTGTCCTGAAGCTCAAAGCGCCCAGCATACTCAGTATTTTATTACTCAATCCTTTTACATTGGTCTCCACGGCAGCGTCTTTGCCAATCTGTAACAGCTTAATATTGACGTCTTTTTTGGTCTGGGCGACGAGCTCCTCGATGCGGGACGGATGTATCCGTCCGTCCTGGATGAGCCGTTCCATCGAAAGGCGGGCAACTTCACGCCTGACAGGGTCGAAGCCGCTTACAACGATCATTCCAGGAGTATCATCGACGACGACATCTACACCCGTAGCTTTTTCAAATGCCCGAATATTACGTCCTTCTCTACCGATAACCCTGCCCTTCATATCGTCATTCGGGATGTCGACTGTTGAGACAGATACTTCACAGGTCTGTTCAGCGGCATAGCGCTGAATGGCGGCGCTGATTATTTCACGGCTTTTTTCGTTAGAAGTCTCGGTACATTCTTCGAGCTTACGTTGAATCAAAGCGGACATCTCATGCTCACACTCGTCTTCGAGACGTTTTAAGAGCAACTCTTTCGCCGCTTCGATGTCCATTGCCGTTATCTTAAGCAGTTGGTTTTTCTGCTGTGCCATCAAAATCAAAAGCTGTTTTTCTTTGAGGCCGATATTGTGCACTCTTTTGTCGGCCTCTGTTTCCTGCTGTTTTAGTTTCTTATCTCGATTCTGGATCTGTTCGGCCTGACGATCGAGGATATCATCACGTTTGCTTAATCTCAGTTCGGCCTCGTGCAACTTGGCACGCATTTTATTGGCCTCGGTTGTGAATTGCTCTTTTTTCTTGATCGTCTCCGCAGCGGCATCAATCTGAGCCGACTTAATTATGTTCTCCGCTTCTTTTTTGGCACCTTCAATCTGCCGATGCATGTCCTGCTCGAAGGTTTTGGCCCTTGTTCTGGAAATCATCTGGTAGACTATAGCAGCCAGACCGATTCCCAGACCAAATGTGACAATTGGAATAAGCACATCCGGAAGCCGAATAACTGATTCCATCAGTATGGTATTCATAATCCCTACCTTTCTCTTGTAGTTATCATACGAGTTAAAAAACATCCGTCATTGAAGACAGATTGCGGGATTTACCGGCAGGAAAGCTACAAAGAATTGGGTGAATTACGAAATCCTTTTCGCCAGAGTCTATAATCAACTATCCGGGCCTAATATCAAAGCTGTAACTACGTCGTTACGGGCATTTACGAGTTTATATTCCCCAAGCAATTTGTTGATTTTATACTCAATACCAGCATAAAATCGCTGGTAAGCGAATGCTTCTTTCAAGCTCATTTCGTCTCACTCTAAAATTCACTTTTCAGCGCTGTTTGAAAATGCAGAATTTCAGGTTAACTCTGCCATATATAGCATAAAACTAACGCCAAAAAGTGTCTTTGCAACTTAACTACCGTCTGGGAAAAGACTTAAAATCTTTTCCCGTATTGCGATTCCCTTTTCAAAGTTACAATAAAGCATCAACGATGTTACGGGACAATCCGCAATCTTGTTCATCATCGGTAAATCAACTTACCATATTAAAGTGTTTTTGGAGGCTGGTCAAGAAAAAAATGGCAAATCAGCCATTTTTTACTTCCGATAATCCTGCGGAATACAGCGGCGGGAAAGCTTGCCCCTACCTGATTGGGGGGCCGGATATTTGCTCGAAAAATGGGGTCGCAATCTCAATAATCACTCATCATTTATCATTTTCGCGATGGGTGGCAGCCTCAAACTTCGTTTGGGGATGGTTTCATAGAATTATTACGAGGAGATGGTAGGGTGCGATCCATCGCACCAATTATGACTGGATTTCCCAAGTAAATACGTGTAAAAAGCAGGATTTCTATAGTATTGGGCTTATGCCAATTTGTGGGCGATTTGTTCTTCGAGAATGTCTTTGACGGTCAGGGCGATTATGCTTTTGCCCGTCTTTTTGAAAAAGGCCTGTATCTCGTTTATCGAATCGGATGAGTAATCGAATGAGACGAAGAATCCTTTTGTGCGGTCTTCACGCATCATCACCGCCTCAAAGGAATCTATATCCGGCCTGCCGGCCTTGTCTTTCTGCTTCACCTGGATGGGATACCAGTCAGTTAGTAGGGTGCGATATTTCGCACCACTTTGACTAATACATACACTCAATCTTCCCGCGTATCATCCAGCCAAACAACCGGTAGAAAAAGCCACTTATCATTTCTATTGCCAGGTTCAAAAGCCAACTCATCTTCTCTGTCTTTCAAAACTTTAATCCCCCAGTTGCCGTTTCCACGGCTGGTCTGGCGTTCTTTGGTCAGATATCCTTTCAGAGCTGCTGTCGGTACACAGCATTTTTCACCGGTATCCTTCTTTTCAAATTCAACTGCTTCATAGTAGTTAATTTTGTTTGAGAATCCTGGAGAAAAGTCCCACCAATAGATGAATGAATGGCCATCGTATCGTTTGCTGACTTTTGGTAAAATTGGAGCCACGGAACTAATTCCCTCTCGTTCCGATGGTCGACCACGACGTACATCTCGCGGATTTTCGGCATGGTATTTTTTATGACAATCACCATGCATAAGGGCACAATTTTCAAGACTATACCCACGTTCGTCATCAAGCCTATGTAAATGCACGCCCACCTTTTTCTCAAATGGCTTATTACAGTAATGACAAGGCTTATTGGCCTCAATCAAATCTTTCTTGATCTGAGTTTTAGTTTTTCGTTCATCTAATTGAAGACGAGCAAATACAAACCGGTTGGCATAAAACCATTTGTCACGATCATTTCCAGCATGGTCACTTATTGCTTTGCGTGTATCGTTAAGAATTTTTTGTGGATTCATTTTGTTGATTCCTGGATAATTTTTATTTCTTCTTCGGATAGGTCGTAGACGAGTTTGTCGATTTTTTTGTCGGTGGTGTTGATTTGTCTTCGAATGCGCGTTTTTCCTTTGTCTCGCCCCAAAAAACCTCATAGTTGCGGTTGGAGTTAAAAGGCGGGTCGATATAAATCAGGTCAACGCATCCATCGGGGAATTTTTTCAACTGGTCGAGATTATCCCCGCAATAAATGACCCGCGTATCGACAAGGACGGATGGTTTACTAACACGTTGTGCTTTCCTGGAACCGGATGCAGACTTCTTTGTCATGGAAGTAAGTTTAAAATGAAAAGGTAAAAATGCAAAGGGAAAAATCAAAAGCAAATTGATTTACTAATTCAAGCAGGTTAATATGATTATCAGTATGAAAACAAA
>Ga0114919_10004124_pt1 | contig 11672 bp, 9 predicted proteins | sample BlataG_FD_88682 | JGI IMG/M metagenome (GOLD analysis project Ga0114919, IMG submission 88682) | Deep subsurface microbial communities from Black Sea to uncover new lineages of life (NeLLi) - Black_00105 metaG | ecosystem: Environmental > Aquatic > Marine > Oceanic > Sediment | place: Atlantic...
CCCTAGACCTAGCATTCTCATCATCATAATCCTCAAGATCATTCTTCAGATCATTCATATCATCCAAACAATCAGCCGACTTATCCAACACCGTATCTAACTCATAAGTCACATCATATAAATGCTCACTATTATCAAAATCATCCAATTCATCCTTTAGCTCCTCAGCAGCATCAAACATCCTCTCAAACGAAAGAAACATAATCTGAGTATCTTGGATAACTTCATCTCTAGCTTCAACAACATCCTCAAAATAAGAAGAACAATCAGCAGCCGAAACACTACCAACAAGAACCGCCAACACCATAAATATAATTATATTCTTCATTACCAAACCCCATACGCCTTAGCTAAAAGCAAGACCACAATAATAATCAATATAGGCTCCTTAAGAAACCCATTACCAACATCAGCCAGTGTTTGTCCCAGACCCATCTTCTACCTCATTTCTTATTTTATCGTAAAACCCCCTCGCGGAATAATACAAAATTATTAAACCAAGAACACAAACCGCAGCACCGCCCCTACTCAGCCCCACAACTTCTGTTAAAAATGGAAATACCACAAGAACGTAAATTACAAGCCTCAAAATAAGCATACCTGCATGTTTACCAACAGTAGAAACTAAAATCTTCGTAAGATAAAATATATCTTTATCCGACTCATCTATAATATGCTTTAATAGAATTCTCTTATCTATCTTCTTTTTTTCTAGCATATTCAATCCTCCCCTTCATATTGTATTTATCTTTGTTGATATCTTCCTAACAAAACCTGTTCCAAATTATTATCCATTTAACACCTGTTTACTTACTGGAACCCTCGTCTCTTTTTTCTCTGTCTTGTTTACGCTTACCTGTTGCCCAATATTTTTCTTTATTGAATTCATTTCCACTTATAAATCTGCCGATACCCCTATGAGTCATCATCCTATAAACTATTCCAAACCCACACCCAGTGCATCTAACAGAATAATAATCCTTATTATTCTTTATTGTTATTGTTTCCCCACATCTCCTACACTTAGAATGTTCATCGGAAGAAATAAAAATAGCCTGTCCACCAGCATTCTTAGATAAAATCCCAGGATTTATCTTATAGAGAACCACCAATTTATCACAACCCCCGCAATAACTCATTATATACTCATCTTCATCCTTTATAAAGAACCGCTTACCACAATCCTTACATTTAATCGTATTATTCATTTCACATCAGTCCCACAAAAGATGACACTATATGCATGATAGAAAATGCAAGAAGCACCAACGCTATCAACACTAACTTATTTCCTCTATTCAATTGATCAAAAACACTATCCTTTCTAAGATATTTCTCATATTCTCTAGTTAGATCAACCAACTGCTCCTCTACACCAACAACAACGTCCTCCATTTTATTTCCTCACCGTCCCCGGCATAGATTCCTCAGACAGCTCCTTACGGATCTGTACCTTTGGATTAGCCTTAATAGCAGACTCCACAATCTCGACATTCATATCAAGCATCTGCATATATTTCAAATTCAATGAATCCATTTCCATAGTATGTAAAATCTCACCATCATCCCTCTCATTGGGGAAGTAATATCGCCCAACCTTATCAAAGCCAGACGTATAAATCCTAACATCACCTGCAAGAGGATGAGAATGATAAACTGGCACCGGCCCACCACATCTCCAACACCTAGGATCATTTGGAGCATGCCTAACCCTAGCACCACACAAATACTTCTTTCCTTCTCTAGAAATTATATTAGGACAAGTTCTTAAATTCGCCGGCACTCTATAAACCTTCTTTTTAGCCAAAGTACTGAATAATGGCAACTTATAAAGCCCAGTATTCTGCCTAAGTATAAAAACCAACTCCCTTTCATATGGAACGGTCTTTTGCAACTTCTGAGAAAAATCATCAGGATACTCTGGATTAGGATCAGTCCAATCCCCTTGAACAGGCAACTTACCAACCCCCACAATAGTACCAAGCACCTTACCACCTATATCAACCGTAGGACCAATCTCAAAATTATTATTCTTAAGAGCGTCCGGACACATATCCTCAGCAGTCTCTATTAGAGCCTCAAACCGCCTCAACGACTCCGACTTTCTCTTACCAAACTTCTTATTAACGTAAAACAAAATCAAATAAATAACAACTACCCAACCGGCAATATTTAAAACTTGTTTAAAAAACAACATCACCCATGTCAATGGGCTAACCTGCTGTGCTGGAGCCTGAACCTGCTGAGCAGAAACCGCCCCCACCAACAACATAACCACAAACAATAATATTATAGCTCTCATTTTTTGAATTCCTTTACACTATTAGTTTCTTTCTTTCTGCTAAACAACCTTCTAAAACCATTCCTGATCCTCTTCTTGATTCTATTCAACATAGATGTTGGCTTTGACAAAACCTTAACACGGCCATCTACATCAACTGTTGCTTCCTCAACCGCAGAAACATTAGCCTTTATCTCCTCAAACCTACTAGCAAAACCAGCCTCAACCTTAGGAGACAAACTAGTTGGTTTTTCATCAACAACACCATCACCATCACTTGGAGGAACATAAGCCCTCTTCCTAAGCAACGACGGTGGTGCAGACCTAACCAACTCATCAAAATTAGCCTCAACAGCAGACAAAGTAGAAGTCTTTTCCTCCACCATCCTATTATCAAGCCTACTCATAAACTCATCCAACCTCGCAGAAATCAAATTATCAATATGCTGCGAGTGAGCCTTCATTAAAATCTGAATATCTCTCTTATACCTTGAAGTAGTCTTCGCATAAACCAAAAACATTATAGCAAACACAGCACCAACCATACCAGCCATAGAATAAATCAACCTACTAAACTCATCATCAATAAGCCTAAACGTATCTTTAAAAGCAGCATTAAAAGACACAACAGTAGCAATAATTTCCTTCTTGCTCTCTTGTTGCTCTTCTCTTAATTTCTGCATCGCCTCGACATAAGTCTCTAGAGCAGATACAAACCCACCAAATAATAGGAATAATACAAATATAGCAAATACCCTTCCGACAAATCTACCTTTTATTTTCATATTAGTCAACGGCTATAATAAAGTACATAAGCGGAGAACCGCCCCTGGACTTATATGCCTCTGAATTGATATCAGACCTAGCATCCAAATAAGGCTTATATTCAGCAGCTCCAACAGCCACCACATAAAGCCCCCTAGGAGCACCATCTCTGACATTTATCTTTACAGATACTTTCCTAGCCCAATCAACCTCAAACTTAGGATAGGTTCTACCTAAAACAATCTCCCCCGGATCAAAGTCAACAGACACATACCTACGAACAACATCCTTATCTTGCTCATACTCGATACCATCATCTGTAATACCCTTCTCAGGATAATGCGTACTCAACGCAAACGATTGTAAATTATTTGTACAAAAAGACGAATGAATCAACGCAAACGTCTCAATTGTAGCTCCCGGCTTGGTATAAATTCTCTGTCCGGTTGGAACAGAAAAAAACCCCGCCCTACAAAGTTTTTTTGGATTAGAATGAAAAGGCATACCCATCTTAAACCACGCATCATAAAACTCCGGCTGTAGGTAATAACCCTCATCAGCACCCGCAAGCACATGATACATACCTTGATCAAAGGCATACTTCATCTTTCCCCAATCATATGGGATCAAGGGCAATCTTGTGAAAGCCCTCAAATCTATCCCATAATTACTTCTATCTATCTTTGTTGTACCCAACTGTTTCTGCCTCATAGATTCCAAATCATCGACATCCCTAAAAGAACCCCACTCTGTTTCAAGCCTAAGTTCTTCGAAATTTCTATCAAAATCAACACTATTGGAATCATTTAAAGACACCACAACATTAGACCTGAACTCATACGTCCAAGCCATGACCATCATAGACATGGCAACAAGACATATGAGCCCAAACCGTATTGTGTACTCCCTGTCGAACAGCCTACGCTGCTGGTTCCTCTGATTTGACATTTATAAATGCCTGTAGATAAGGCTTATCTAGCTTTATCATTTGCACTCCCTCTGAGTACAAATTTAAATACTCTAGGAACCATTCATCCGATCTCTCTTGACTTGGTGTACCAAGATCCATACTAAGAATATACACCCCATCTGGAGTTCCATCAGCAATTTTACCAGTAAAGGTAAGCTTCTTTGTCCAATCCTTAGTAAATTGTGGAAATGACGGAGACAACAAGAACTCATCCGGTGTCACATTCACATTTATATATTGCACAGCATTTGGACTAGCCTCAGCCACGCCACCTTCTTGAGTTGTAGCCTCATCTAACCACTTAGTACTTATACTCACACCTTGGTAAGTCTCAACATTCCAATCGGTTGACAAATATATTGTAACATTAAAGCTATCACCTGGCTGTGCAGTCACATACTGATTATATGGATAAGACCTCACACCCATAGTACTCCAGTGTTTCTTTCTGAAATTTGGATCGTTCCAATTACTCCAATATCTAAGCCCCTGCCTTGAGAATTCGGGATCGAACTCAGGCTGCATCCAATACTCTGGACCTAAACTTTGTAGATCAAAAAACTTCCCAACCTTTATAAGATAAACTTTAAACAAAAAGTCATCTGGAAATGGAGGTAATTCCTCAAACACCCGCATGCTTACACCATAAACAGCTCTATCTGGCTTTGTAGCCGTCTCCTTAAACAATCTTCTTTGCTTGTACTTCTGCAAATAATCCTCAAAATCCTGATCTATCTCACCAGTTGCAACATTAATAGTCACATCAGTAGTATCTGCCTCAGGTTTAGGGGTACCACCAATACAGCCAAGAACAAGTGCAATCAATGCTAGAACAACAATTACGTTTCTTATTTTCATAGCTTCACCTATATAGAATATATACGTTAAAGTATAGGTAAGTAGTATTTAAAAGCTTTAATTTCACCCAGGTTTAAAAAACCCAAACACTATTGCAAAGAATATTATAAGCAATATAGCCGCTGATATGGTGTTTTTCTCACTCCTTAGAATCCACCCAACTTGAGAGAAAATCAAATCCATGCAATATGTCAAGATAGTAAAAAACCAATCTATAACATGGAAACCAAAATACTCAAGCATTAAAATCCCCAAAATACCAACCCCAGAAAAAATCAACAATGAAGCAATCTGTGGTATATAATTAGTAAACCCAGATATATAAGAAAAGAAACTCTGCCCAATAAACCCCCCAGGTGCATTCTGAGCAGCCTCCTTAACAATTGAATCATCATAGCCCTCAGCTGACACTAAAGAAACCGCCATAAATAAAACCCATACAAAAACTAATCCTTTAATTTTCATGGTCCAATCTTAAACATATCAACAAACTCCGAATATGAATTCCACTTATTCAACAATATAAGTATAAAAAGTATAGCTATAAATAACCAATATATAGACATCGTTGGTGCTGATCTACCCCAAAGATGCATTATCATACTGTATACTATAACCCAAAACAAAATCTTAACCATATAAAAGAACAATATCTGAGCAATAAAGAATATACCACCAACCAACCCCTGATGTAAGAACTCCGGAATAATCTTAGAGAACGCAAGCCTCTCAGGTGGATATATATTCAATGGATGGAAATACTCCACAAAATTATCTACCCACTTACCAAACTCCTTAACACCAGCATCATCCCCAGTATCCCTGAATATATCCAAATAATCCTTACCATCAGCAATAGCAACAGCAGATAACCCCCACCTCTCATATGGAACCTTCCAATAATAATTAGTATAACAGAAAGCATTATCACTTGTATCCCTGGTTGCAAAATACCTACCATTTACTACAAACTGCTCAACAGCAAGTACCTTAGCACTACCAAGATTAAGAACATCAGTAGTCCTCTGTGAATTAACTATACCTCTTACTTTATTCTCTATTGTACCAGCCTTTAGAAGAGACACCTTAGTATCATGATGAATACAATATATATCCGCCAATCTTGGATACTTAGATATTATATAATCATTAATTATAGGATCTAAAGTAAAAGTCTTCAGATTTACATCATATACATGCTTCATCTTAACCATATCCAAATACCACTCATAGAGACTCAAGAATGGATTTCCATCACTAATAGTAATTGACCTTGGCCAATATACAACAATCATCTTGTAGGATTCATCCTGACAAAGAGGTATTCTAAGACGTGGTCCAATCTGCTTCAACTCAATCGAATTCCCACCATTATAAAGACTGAAATAATCAGAATCAGCAAGATTAGTTTCAAACGCCCCTCTATCTAAATTATCATAAACCAATGACTCCGTCCCATCACTATTCAATTTTACCAGAATTACTTGAAGCCTCTTTGTTAGCAAACTCCCATCCGGCTTAAAAATTGGATTTGACACAGCCTCATCCTCACCATCTATATCAAACTCCGGAACATTTATCACATTATTATAAACATCCTCAAAATCTATAAATACATCAACCGGAGCCACACCATCCTCACACCCATACTCCTTAAGAGGTTTAAATGAAGGATCAACATCACAGAACAAATTAAGATAAGCCGTACTCCTTATCTCATTCTGAATATAACATGTATCTGAAAATCTCTCAGCAACAGCAGCATATGTCTCAGACCCATCCAACTTCAAAGACATACCATCACAAGGAGATATATCCCAGAACGGAGGAACAGAACAAACTGGAGGCAAGAACGGAGACACATCCGCCTCAATCCAATCATTAAAAATCCTATAATCATTAATCTCAAGAGCCCTATCATCAAGAGGAGTTGATTTTATCTCAGCAGCAAAAGTATTTTGAGCTCCAAGATATGGAGTTATTCTACCATTTAATATATTCCACTCATAAATTCTAGCAATAATCCTATATCTAGTACTTTGACATAGCGGTATAGACCAACAAACCCCATTCATTATCTCGTCCTTCCCATCAAACGTCCTTGAACCTGGAAGCGGCCTACAATACTTGCACTCATCCGGACACATTCTTTCAAACTCCGAATCATCAGCAGAATATTCACCACTTAGTGACCCCCACACACCCCTATCAAGAGCATCAGCAGTACCACATAATGCAGCACACGGAACTGGGAATATAGAACCAGTATCATATGTAAATGTAGCACCATATGTACAATCCCCCCAAAACTCTAGGTCATCTACATTTTCATTCCACTGTATTAGATTCTTATCAACACAATCCTGATTATTCTTACATGTAAATTCCTGCCCATCAGTAGAAGCATAAGCAACAATCCAAGTATTAGTTCCATCTGGCCCTCTAAACTTATCACTAGCCGCTGGATTATCAATATAACCCTCCAACCTATATATAACCCTTGGATTTACAACCGCCCCAGACCTTATCACCTGCCTAAGACCAGTAAACCCAGACATATCAATCGAATATAATAAAGTAGTTTTTGAAGCATAAGCCTCACAATCCTTATCAATCACACAAGGCTTCCTAGCCATGGAACGTGCACAGACCCATTCGCCGTGATCCTCATGACATATATTTGGTATACGTGGAAAGAAATCAAACCCCTCTGGCAAATCAGCATTAAATACTTTACAAGAAATGTGATTAACAGCCGTAGCTGGGATCTCCACAACACTACCATCATATCCACCACCTCTACAATAAGCCTCATTCATTGAAAGTCCCCTAACTCCAACACCAGCAATATGCCTTCCCTTCTTCCGCTTGATTGAATCAGTCTCATCAGAACACCTATCATACTGAGTACACACCAACTCATCTCTACAATCAATAGTACCTAAACAAGCAGCACCAGTATCACACCTATCACATGGCCCACCACAATCTACATCAGACTCACCAAGAGTAGAATCAAACTTCCCATTTCTACAATGCACAAGCTCATCATTATCCCTACAAACACCATAAGTATAAATACTCCCCCTATTCTCCTCATCCTTGTAACAGTATAGACCGTCCTTACACTCCTGATTAATGGTACAATTCTGCTCAAGAGTACAAGCTGGGCAAGCCCACATACCTATACCACCACAATCTATATCACTCTCAGACAAATCAGGTGTAAAACAGCCATCGAAACAATGCATCTCATAAGCCCTATGCTCAATATAAGAAACATTTACACGCACATACTTACCTGTATTATTATTATACGTAAGAACATTTCTAACACCAGTAAAGCTATCAGCACACTCACACTCATCACATGGTCCACCACAATCTACACCATCCTCATACAAGCCATCATGGAAATTCCTAACACCATCATAACATGACCCATTCACATAATCAAATATCCAAGTATCTGACCAGTTACTGTAACAGCTATTTGCATAAGCCCTTGCTCTCCAATAATACGTATCATCCAAATATGAATCATTTGAACTATATTCGCTCGGTATAACTGAAATGTCTGACACCAACGTATTAAAGTCCACCCTATCTGAAACCTGCAAATGATATGTAATTACCCCACCACCTGCTATAACTGAATTCTCCCAATCAAACTCAACGGGATTACCAGAAACCTGAGACCAATTTGGTGGGAACAACAAAGCCGGCCTAGTTGGACAAGCCCCTCCTATAACAACCGGAGTTGAATTTGCCTTAACATAATTTGACCCATCAAACGCCTGTACTTGGCACATCCATGAACTGCCAGTAATAGTAGCAAGACTACCAACCGACTTTGAAGTAATATTGTTGGCACTTCCATTAACAAACCACATATAGTCAAAGAACAGTGTATCATTCTCAGGATCGACAGCCCCCTCATTACATATAAGATTATCCCCATCATCTGGAATAGATGGAGTAATATATGGAGTTAATACAGGAGGCTGGTTCAATACAATAAGACTGTAAGACTGATCACACTCCCCAATATAACCATGCTCATCCTCTATACACGCAAAACAGAACACATCCATACCGCGCTGACACCATGAAACATTATCTGTACAATCAAGCCACAAAGAACCATTACTTAATACAGTATAATTCTGATACCAACCAATAGTCCAATTAATCAATGACACATCATCCCCATCTGGATCTCCAAACGAAATATTACAATAAAGCGTATCATTAGAACTCATATAACCATTTGATGGTGGTATAGCATCTATAGTTCTAACATAAAAATGACTTGAAATATTCTCAGGCCCAGTAGAAGCATTTGCCCAGCCAAAGAACCTATAAACATTGTTACTTGGCCCAGTAGAATTAACAGTAAATGTAACAGTACATGACTGCCCTTCCAATAAAGGCCCACAAGACTCTGGATTCGGCCCCTCAGTATAAAACGGCATCCCAGAATACGCAGGTATAGCACCACCCTTAGAAGACTCAATCGTAGTAGTTGTAGTAGATGTAGTTGTAGTAGTCGTAGTAGAAGTTGATGTAATAGAAGTTGATGTAGACGTAGTAGAAGTCGATGTAGATGGAGTAGTTGTATCACTTACAGTAAATATATCCAACACAGACAAATCATTCGTACCTTGATCAAAGCCTACACAAGTAATATTAAAGTAATATGTCCCGACAGTAGAAAATGTCTTATTATACTTATAAACACTATCTCCTACAACAAAATCCATACCCACAGGAATTGAAAACGACCCACTAGAATTATCACTAAACTCACAAAAATCAGTAGAATCATTTAAAGAAAACCCAGTAAGATTTGTAAAATTAGCATAGAACGTATTTACCTCATCTGCATAAACTGTATAATAATCACTACTATCCCATATATAAAGCTGAGCCATCTCATTCAATATATAGTTTGAAAAATGCAAAACATAAAACTCCGAATGTGTTTCATTAGCAAACAACAGCTCACAATCTCCACACAAAACACCATCCCTATACAAAACAGGATTTATCTTACTACTAAAAAACGTTATATTCGCAGAACCATTAAGACTAGAATCAAGACCCCTAGTGTCTACATAAACATTATCCTCAAATAACTCTACATAAGTATCTAAATCCGCCCCACTAACATTAACAAACCCATTCCACTCTATTCCAACAACACTTGTATTCTCAATCCAAAACTTACTTACATTTGTCCAATCATCATACATACTAATATTATAATCCGTAGTAGGCTCAACACTATAAATATACAACCAGAATAAATCAGAAACATTAGAACTAATTGCCGTATCATTTACATAGGCAACCAATGAATAATTGCCCAGATTAACCCAATTAAACCAAGTAAGCTGATTAGAACCATTTACTGCAGAAGAACCATTAATCAGAGTACCATTTAGCTCAACATACCACGAATCCAAACTACTGGTTCCTTCCTGTATAACAGCATCTAAGGCAACAAACCGCCCCTTTTCTATCTGACTCTGATTAACAGAAAAATCTACAAAATATGGAGCTATCAATGTTGTTGTAGTAGTATAAAAATTCACCCAATGCCCAATAGAACTATTTATATTATTTTGCGAATCATTAACATAACCAACAACAGTATAATTCCCAAATAAACCCCCCGTAGTAGACCATAAAAGACTATTAGAACCATTTGAAACCGCCCCAATATTACCATCTGTACCATTAAAAGTAAATTTCCACTTAGAAAGAGGATATGTACCATTAAAAACCACCGAACTTATAAGAACATCTGATCCCTGCAAAACATTGGTTTCGTTAGCAATAACATCCATTATCTTAGGACCAACATCCGAATACATAATAGAAACATTCCACAACATCGCAGACACATTGAGTGTTGTATTAGTTGTAAAATACGTCCTATACTGGAAATAACGCCCATTAGATACATTTAAATCACCCGCTATTTCATAATAACTAGAATTCTCCCCATCATAACCAACAAACGACCCCCATGTCACATTATCATTGCTACTTCTAACTCTAAACCTAGTAAATGCCGCATTATCAACTATAAATCCACCAACATCACCACCAACACCGTTGTAATTTGACACCACCATAGTAAAATCAACCCCCCCATTATAAGATACAAACAAATCCTCACCACCATCAATCGCATACATATTACCGTAATAATCTATAGCAATACGTATAATATTATTGCTATCTGTAGGCCCATTAATATCATCATTAATCTTATACCAATCATATCCGCTATTAACCGATCTCCATAAATCCTGCCCAGCTACGATATAAAGATAATCATTTATATTGCTCGTTATCATATAATCAACATTGTTAGAATCCCCACCATTATAATCGTCGTTTATTTTCGTCCACGTCGTTCCATTATTTAATGACTTGAATATATTAGCTGCATTATCTGCCACTATTAAAGTTCCATTAGCAAGAGATCTAAATCCATACACAATCGCCTCAAAAACTGCCCCATCATATATTTTAGTAAAATTTATTCCTCCATTAACACTTTTCCACAAATCCCCATCACCATCAATAATGAACCAATCCCCAGTTTCATCATTTATTACCATCCCTCTTGGTATAGATGAATAACCCGGATTATAATTAGAAGTAACAAGATTCCAAGTCTTTCCAAAGTCTGTAGATTTATAAATATCATTAGCATTGTCTACAACCACCAAAACACCTCTATTAGTAAATACTATATCCTTCGGCTCTCCACCTCCACCATTA
>Ga0114919_10004126_pt1 | contig 11670 bp, 10 predicted proteins | sample BlataG_FD_88682 | JGI IMG/M metagenome (GOLD analysis project Ga0114919, IMG submission 88682) | Deep subsurface microbial communities from Black Sea to uncover new lineages of life (NeLLi) - Black_00105 metaG | ecosystem: Environmental > Aquatic > Marine > Oceanic > Sediment | place: Atlantic...
AACGAAGATTTACTATGCTGTTGGCTCATCCTTACAATCTTTCTGAGAACATAAAGTGTTTTGATACTACGGGTCAAATTTTAGAGCACATAATTATTGATTAAAATTGGATGACAAACATGAAAATTCCTGGAACCCAATATCTAAGAAGCAAAGATTTTACAGTTAAAGTTACACGCGCAATAGATAACTTATTAAAAGAGATCAATAAGCCTATTAAGTTCATGCATGTATGCGGTACACATGAGCATACTATCTCAAAATATGGGCTAAGAACTTTATTACCAAACACACTAGAAATTCTCTCTGGTCCAGGGTGTCCAGTTTGTGTTTGTCCAGCGGCAGATATAGATAAAGCTATTGAATTAGGGAAAAGAGAGAATACAATTATAACAACTTTCGGAGATATGATACGCGTACCAGCATCTAACCTTTCGCTTGCAGAATTAAAGGCTGAAGGTGCAGATGTCAGAATAGTTTACGGTCCACATGATGCAATTAAAATTGCGAAAGATAATCCTGATAAAGAAGTCATTTTTTTTGCCATAGGGTTTGAAACAACAGCCCCTCTAATAGGATACGAACTTCAAAATGACCCTCCCTCAAATTTTTCAGTTATTTGCGCGTATAAATTAATCCCTGCAGCGTTAGAGCTTTTAATCAGTCAATCGCAACTCAGAATTGATGGATTTATATCACCAGGTCATGTTTCTACGATAATAGGTTTGGAACCCTTCAAGATATTTTCAGACGCTTATAAAGTTCCCAATGTTATTGCTGGTTTTGAACCCAACGATGTATTATTGGGCATTTTAATGCTCCTTCGACAAATCAAAAATAAAACATTCGAAACCTTAAACGAATATTCAAGAGTTGTTAAACCAAAGGGGAATAAAATTGCTCAGGATGTTATAGCTGATGTTTTTGAATCAGTATCTAGCCCTTGGAGAGGGATTGGTAGAATTCTTGATGGAGGATTAGCTATACGAGAGAAGTACGAAAAATTTGATGCTGATAAGAAATTTGATATAAAAATTGAAAAATCACAAGATATCCCACCGGGGTGTTCATGTCACTTAGTAATGGTTGGCAAACTAGCTCCTAATGAATGTAAATTGTTTGGTGATATATGCACTCCACTTAATCCAATCGGACCATGTATGGTTTCAATGGAAGGAACTTGTAGCATTTATTACAAATATCAATAAAAACTGATTTTTGTTAATTAATTTCTATCGTAATAATTTTATTCAGCTCAATATTGAAAAGTAACTATGACAAGTGAATTTGAAATTGAAGGGTTTTGTGATAACCGATTTAAAGCTGTAAAGGAAGTTTTCAAATCAAATTTTGACAATGATTTAGAAGTTGGGGCTTCATTTGCCGTTACTCTCAATGGTAAGCATGTGATCGATCTTTGGGGTGGGTATGCTAACGCTGCTAAAACTGTCCGATGGAAAAAAGATACTATCGTAAATGTTTACTCTACAACCAAAGTTATGACAGCAATATGCATTCACATGCTTGTTGATCGTGGCTTACTGGATTTAGATGATCCTGTTGCTAAATATTGGCCAGAATTCGCTCAAGCAGGAAAAGAAAGCCTACCGGTAAAGTATCTTCTTAGCCATACTTCTGGTTTGGCAGGTTGGGATAAGCGTTTCAGAGCTAAAAAACTCTACGATTGGGATTTAATGGTAGAACTTTTAGCAGCTCAAAGACCTTGGTGGGAGCCGGGGACTAAAAGTGGATATCACACGTCGACTTTTGGATATCTTTTAGGCGAATTGATAATACGTATTACAAAAAAGACGGCTGGAACTTTTTTTCGAGAAGAAGTAGCAAATCCTCTTGGAGCTGATTTTTACATAGGTTTACCGGAAGAACACGATATTAGAATTGCTGACTTAATACCTCCCCCTCCAGTAGATTTAAGTGCTTTTGGTGCCCTAGATCCCAAATCAATTGCGATGAGAAGTCTGACTAATCCAATGATAGATGTTAAAATGACAAAAACTAGAGAATGGAGGAATGCTGAAATCCCTGCCGATAATGGGCATGGAAATGCTAGATCCGTCTCACGGATAACGGCAGCATTGGCCTGTGGTGGTGAACTTGATGGAGTTCGCTTATTATCTGAAGAAACGATTAAACGATCTATTGAAGAGCAGTCTTATGGTACCGATTTGGTACTAAATGTGCCAATTCGTTTCGGACTAGGTTGGGGGCTTCAAAGTAAAGAACTACCTCTAGGTCCCAATCAAAATGTGTTCTATTGGGGGGGTTATGGTGGTTCCGTAGTAATCGTAGATCTTGATGCGAAAATGAGCATTTCATATGTGATGAATAAAATGAACTCATCACTCACTGGCGACCCTCGTAGTGAAAAGCTTATTGAAGCAGTATACAATGCATTGTATAATACTTAACATATCTCATCTATATAATTTTTTCTCAATAACTCCCGAGATAAATAAGGAAAATTAGAAGACTCAATAATGTATATTAATTTACAATTCTTTTTTAGGAATTATCACACCAAGAAATAATTTTTCTAAGCATTAGGTAATTATTTTCTATTTAAATGTATTAAATAGAAATAATGGGAGTAGAGTCATAAATGCGAGATCTGAAAGATTACATATGGTTTGTATCATATATAGGGTTAATCATGTGTTCAATTGCCTTATTCACTCCCGCTGCTTTTTTTGAGAATGTAATTTGGAATCATGAAATTATCAAATGGATAATGGGTTTCTTCCAAAATTCGTTTAACTCAGTTGTTAATGTTGGTTTTTATGAAGAATCACTCCAACTTGTTCCCTCAGTTATAGCATCATCAATCGTTATTCTTAGCATTTTAATCATTGCGATGGGATTGATTAAGCGCAGAAACGACTTAAAGAAGGGATCAATCAGTCTTCCCAAAATCATTATTCCTGCAACATGTATAATTAGTAGCGCTATTTATTGGATGACCATGATGTAAATCGCAGAACGAAGTATTTACGAACTTAGCATGTGGAGTCGTTATGTACCTGGATATGGGGTGATAGGGTTGTTCATAGGTGCGGATCTAATTATTTTTGGGAGTTTATTGACTAAATTCATTAAAGCACATTGATTTAGAGAAGAAAATCTCGTTCCTGTTAAATTTAGAATTATTCTAAATCGACCAAGGAAAAACTTTGGTATATTTTTCCTCAGCCCAGGAATCTGTAGATAAAAAATTGGCTCTAAAACCACTTTCATGATTTTTTTCGTAATAAGTTTTTACATGGCGCCCCATTCTTATTTTATCGTAATCGACTCTGGTAGGACGTTGCAACTTTACATTCTCTTCGTAGTGTTTGGTGCTTAATTCTATACTGCATTTCCAAAATGTAGCTTTTTCCTTCATAAACATTTTTTGTTCCCCGCGATCTTCTTCGATCCAAGATACGAAGCAAACATCATCCTCACCCTTTAGACAGTTGTGTAGGTATTGCAAACGAGATTCGAATCCTCCTTCACTGGAAGCCCAATAACCACCCCAATAACTAGTTAATACAACGATTACGCGCCCTTTTAACTCTCTTACAGTTGGCCATTCGTTTTTGTTCTTTCTAAAGTCGCTATGGGAATATAAGTAGTTAGGTGATAAAACATCTAGTATTACTTGATTTAACCTCTTAATTCCGCATAGCTCGCTTGGTTCGTTATTCGCATCAACAATACAATCTTTTAATTCGATAAAAAGAGTAATTGGTGCGTGATCATTATTCTGTCCGTCTGACCATTCCTTCAATAACGTGAGCCAGCTTGATAGCAATAAATCTCCAGGATTTCCATCGACATTTATTGCAGCATCAACATGTCTAGGCAAGTGATATACTTCAAAATCGTTAATCTCTTGGATGTTATTATCATGTATGTCGTATTCAAGGCCTCTAACTCCGTGGTTGAGTTGTTTTCGGATAGACATGTTGAAGGAGTTATGGCTGGTTTTGAAAAAAGCTTGATGATAGGGGACATCCCAATTTCTCAAATCGTCGTTAGCCATTTTACATCAAATTATGGTAGTTATTTAGAAATTGCATAATAGTTCTATAATTGTTATTATAATAAAATATTAATTTTATCTTTAAGGGATACTTTATTAGATTAGTTTTAAAAACAAGAAGGATTTTCGCTGTTTTACTTGAAGCAAATTGCTTATAATCTGGAAATAACGGGAATAGTACAAGGCGTGGGATTTCGTCCTTTTCTATATAATCTAGCTCGGAATCACGATTTAAAAGGTATTATTTTAAATCGAGGGAATGCGGGTGTTAGTCTTACACTTCAAGGAAATCGAAAAGACCTTGAAGAATTTATCGGTAACATAAAAAAGAAGAAACCAAGTATATCGTACATTGAAAACCTTACTGTTAAAGAAAGTGAAATTAGCGAGAATTTTACTGATTTAAGAATAGAAAAAAGTGAAGAAGGAAGGGGTATTAGTTTAACTCTACCTCCTGATATAGCTATATGTGATGATTGTTTGAGGGACATGCGAAATCATAATCTCCAAAAGTATCACAATTATCCGTTTATTGCTTGTGCTGTATGTGGTCCTCGATTTACAACAGTGAAAGAATTACCATATGACAGAGAGCGCAGTACGATGATAAATTTTCCTTTGTGTAAAAAAGCAGAGCCAGAGTCGTGTGTTGCAGAGTATTCCGACTTTCAAAATAGGAGATTTCACGCTCAAACATTTGCTTGTTCTGTTTGCGGTCCAAATTATCAGCTCTACGATAATGGAAGAAATCTAATAACAACACATTCGATTGACGAAATATTAAAAATAACTGCAAAAAAGATTAAAGAAGGAGAAATTGCGGCGATTAAGGGAATAGGCGGAGTTCATTTAGTTTGCCTTGCTAACGACGACAAAACTATTTTAAAACTTCGTAGGAGGAAAGGTAAACGCAAACATAAACCATTTGCTTTGATGGTTCCGAACTTAAATATTCTAGAAGAATATCTCGAGTTTTCAAATAAGGAACGAGAGCTTTTATCTTCTTTTCGAAGGCCAATTGTGCTACTAGAGAAAAGCAAACATTTTACAAATTCAAGTATTAGCGAATTCATCGCGCCTGGGTTAAATAACTTAGGTGTTATGCTTCCTTACTCCGGAATTCATTATCTATTGTTCGACCATATGGGAGGACAACCTTTAGTTTATACAAGTGGAAACAAATCAAATATCCCTATGGCAATTGACAACGACAAAATCTTTGATCAACTCAAGAATTTAGCCGATTTTTTTCTACTTCATAATAGACCAATACACCAAAGAGCGGACGATAGCGTATTAAGAGTTCATAACGATAAAGTGAAACTCATAAGACGATCACGTGGTTACGTACCAGAATATTTAGCCTTACCATTTGAAGTTAAAACTCCAGCAGCAATTGCCACGGGACCAGAACTAGCAGTCACCGGGGCTATATTGCGAAATAATCGAATCTTTCCTACTCAACATATAGGTAACGTAACTCATCTTGAAACGTACGAATTTTTAAGTCAATCTCTACTCCACATGAAAAAATTACTGCAGATAAGCGACACTGAGATAGAATTTATCGCTTGCGACGCTCATCCAAGTTTCACAACAACTAAACTTGCTCAAGATTTAGCTAACCAATATAATGTTGAGACCTATCATGTTCAACACCATTATGCTCATATTCTTAGTTTAATGGGAGAAAATAAGATTACTCCTGATGAAAAGATCGTAGGAATTAGCGTTGATGGAGTTGGATATGGAGATGACGGAAAAATCTGGGGCGGGGAGATTCTTTTAAGTGATTACAACGGTTACGAACGATTAGGTCAATTACAATATCAACCTATGATTGGAGGAGATCGCTGTACTAAGTTTCCTGCTCGCATGGCTGCTTCAATTATTTTAAACTCTATGGGACTTGAAGAAAGCAAGAAAATTTTTAAAAAGATTAATCTAAAAAATGATTTGGAATACACTGATGTGGAGTTAAACGCGATTCTTTCTCAGTATGATCATTCCACCAAATCTTCCAATGATCAGAATATACCATTAACGAGTTCGGCCGGGAGAATATTCGATACAATATCCTATCTTTTAGGAGTTTCAAACATTAAGACATATCGAGGTGAACCCGCGATGAGGCTCGAAGCTTTTGCATCAAAAGGAAACCCTGATAATATAGATTTAGAAGTTAAGTATTACAAAAAAGACGGTCATTTCTTCGTAAATACATCAGATATAGTTTGTAGCGTCCTTAATCTTATTGATAATCCTAACAAAAATAGTCAAGATATTGCAGCAAAGTTCCATATAGTCTTTGCTGAAGCGTTTGCAGATATAGCTATATTGATTGCTGATCTTAATAAAATAGATAAAGTTGGTTTAACTGGAGGTGTGGCTTATAACCGTTTATTTTCAAGTACTATTAAAAAAACTGTTCAAAATGAGGGTTTGATATTTTTAGAACACAATAAGATACCTCCAGGAGATGCAGGAATCAGTATCGGTCAATTAATTGGTGGGTATTTCAAATGTAGTTATTAGGTGCTATATAGGTAATAGAATCTAATTTATATTAGCTTTTTTTAGTATTAAAAAAAGGTTGATCGTTATGCAATGTAAAATAATTGAATGTCCATTAAAACCCAAAAAAGCAGAACCAGTAATTAATGAATGGTTGGCAGCTAATAGTAATATAAAAATAAAATTTGTACAAGAGACAATGATTGGAGCTACTACATTGAGAGCAACATATTACTATGAAGAATAAATGAGAAAAGCATTATAATTCATTTTTTTTAATTTACTTTCTAATTTTTAAAGGAACCAATTTGATATCAAATATAGTAGCCGGACTATTTTGATTTAAATCGATAATTATAAATATTAAATCTAGTAAATATTATCATCATGATTGAATCAGAAGATTACAAAGAAGACCTTATTAAAATAGCTAGAAAATTAGAGCGTTCTTCTCAATCTTACCCTAAAGATGAAAATGGAATACCCACCGAAACGTATCAAGAATATCTTAGTTTAATGTACGATCCAGAAATTGCAAAATTAGTATTACATCTTCCTGTTTTCCCTAAAACAGTCTCGATTGTAAAATTTGCTAAAAGTGTGGGTATGGATAAAACAGAACTTATGAATAAGGTTGAAGAATTAACAGAGAGAGGGTTTATTATTAAATTAGGTAAAAACTACGCTCAACCTATGCCCCTATTTGTTTACGATATTCCTTTTATCTTAAAAAAAAACATTGAACATAAAGATGTGAAAAAGTTTGCTGAACTCAGTAGAAAATTTTTTGTTGACGACAAGTATTATAACACGTGGCAAACTAGCAAAAAAGGAACCCCAAGATTTAGAGTACTAACAGTCTCGGAAGAAGTAGAACCTCAAAAAGAAATTGTCCCAATCGAAGAAGTTTATAATATTATTGATAAATGGGACGACTTCGCGATAATTCCGTGCCCTTGTAGACAGAGAACTGAAGTAGAAGGCATTAGAAAATGCAAAGATAAATATCCAATTCATAATTGCACACTATTAGGACCTTACGCCAAGGCTGTATTAGAAATGAACGACCCCGACATCAAGTCAGCGACTCGTGAGGAAATTAAGAATCTTACAAAAGAAGCGGCCGAGATCGGATTAGTTCATTGCACCGACAATCAAGCAGAAAACACTACGATTTTATGTGCTTGCTGCGAATGTTGTTGTGGCATGATTGGAGGCTTAACTAGGTTTGACAATCCAAGAGCCTTAGCTCGGGCTAATTTTATCTCCAAAGTCGACGAAGAATTATGCGTTGCTTGTGGGACTTGTGTAGAGCGTTGTAAATTTGAAGCAATTGAAATAAACGATAAAGCAGTAATAAATCCGGATAAATGCGTAGGGTGTGGATTATGTGCTGTTACTTGCCCCGAGGAAGCTTTATCAATGGTAAGGTACGAAAGAGAAGTTATTCCCGGAGCAAATTCCTAAAATTTTTACCACTAAACTAATCTCTTTTTAGAATGAAGGCCTGTAACGTCAAAACTTATCATATTAATAATTCTATTTAAAAATTTTAATCGGATAAATTATATATAGGATGTGGTAAATTATGGGAGGATTATTTGGTGTTTTTTCTAAGAATGATTGCGTAGAAGATGTTTTTTATGGTACAGACTATCATAGTCATTTGGGAACTAAGCGGGGAGGTTTGGCTATAAAAAACGCTGGTGGGTTCCAAAGATTTATAAAAGATATAACTACTGCTCAGTTTCGATCCAAATTCGATAGAGACATTAAGAAAATGCATGGTGACAAAGGGATAGGAGTAATAAGCGACTACGAGGATCAACCATTAATAATTAGTTCACAACTAGGCACTTTTGCTATTGCATCAGTAGGGAAAATTAATAACTTAGAAGAACTCGCAAGCAAAGCTTTACAAAACGGGACTCATTTCTCAGAAATGCATGGGAGTGAAATAAATCCTACCGAAATGGTAGCTACATTAATCAGCCAAGAGAATACATTTGAAGAAGGAATCCAGAAAGCTCAAAAATTGATTGAGGGCTCATGTACGATGTTAATCCTAACAGATGAGGGCATTTATGCTGCTAGAGATAAATTCGGTAGAACACCTCTCGTAATCGGGGAAAAACCAGGCTCTTACGCTATCGCGATGGAGTCTTGTGCTTTTCCAAACCTTGAGTATGATATAACGAAATACATGGGACCTGGTGAAATTATCTTTATTAATGATAACGGAATAAAACAATTAATTCCTCCCGGTGACAGATTGCAAATCTGTTCTTTCTTATGGGTTTATTACGGTTATCCCGCTTCTAATTATGAGGGTATAAATGTTGAGACGGTACGGTATAGATGTGGTGCGTATTTACGAAAAGAGGACGATTTGGATATTGATCTAGTAGCGGGAATTCCAGATTCTGGAACTGCTCATGGATTAGGGTATGCAAATGAAGCTCATATCCCTTACGCTCGCCCTTTCGTAAAGTATACCCCGACTTGGCCTCGAAGTTTTATGCCTCAAGAACAGTCCATAAGGGATACAGTCGCTAAGATGAAGCTTATCCCTATTAAGGAACTCATAGCTGATCAACGACTTTTATTCTGTGAAGACTCAATCGTAAGAGGGACTCAATTAAGAAGACAAGTCGAGAGGTTGTTTGAATCAGGAGCTAAAGAAGTACACATGAGACCTGCTTGTCCTCCACTAGTTTTTGGTTGTAAATTTTTAAATTTCTCTCGCTCTCGTTCCGAATTAGATTTAGCCGGACGATGGGCTATAAAAGATCTAATTGGAGAAGATCTCGAAAATCCTATAGAATATACTGATCCAGATTCGGAGAATTATAAGGCAATGGTTAATGTTATACGAGAAGAATTGCACTTAACGACTTTAAAATACCAACGACTTGAAAACTTGATCAAAGCTATTGGATTACCAAAAGAAAAGCTTTGTACATATTGTTGGGATGGCGTAGAATAGAAATTTTATATAAAAAATTAATTTCTATGTAGTGAAATAGATTTTTCCATTTCTATTATTTTATTTACGGATTTAAGAGGGTATTCTCCGGTAAGGCAAGCCATACACAATTGGTTTTTAGTTTTCTCTATCGCACTAATAAGATCGTCGATAGTCTGATATCTAAGAGAATCTGCCCCGATTTTTTTTCTAATCTCCTCAATATAGTTTTCTTCTCCATAGAGATTTTTAAAACTTCCCGCAATTAATTCTGAGGTCGTAGGAAAGTCAATACCCATATAACATGGTCTTATCACAGGAGGACAGCTAATTCTTACGTTAACAGATATTGCTCCAGCTTCTCTAATTAAATTTATAATCTTTTTAGTTGTTGTTCCTCTTACAATCGAATCATCCAATATGATAACGTTCTTACCATTGATTAACGCTCTTATTGGATTTAATTTTTCTTTTACAGCAGCTTCCCTATTCTTTTGTCCTGGCATTATAAAAGTGCGCCATACATATCGATTCTTCATTAATCCTTCTACATAGGGTAATTTCGCTTCTTGTGCGTAACCAATAGCGACACTTCTACCTGAATCAGGGACAGGAACTACGATTGCGTTTTCTCTAAACTTCGAATCGTTCAAAAGTGGATCGTTTCTGGCTAGGTTTATCCCTAATTGTAACCTTGTTTGAGCAACGGAAACTCCATCGATAATCGAATCAGGACGCGCGAAATAGACGAATTCAAATTGACATAAGGCAGTCCTATCGCTTTTAACTACCATCTCAGAGTGTAACACCTTACGAGGACTCAAATGAACAATCTCTCCTGGTTCTACATCTCTAAGAAGCGTTCCACCTAAAACATCAATCCCACAAGATTCAGACGAGACAATGTAATAATTTCGTCCTTCAGCTTTTAATTCTCCTATACACAAGGGTTTAAATCCTAATGGATCTCTAATCGCATATATATCTCCTTGGGCCGTTAATATTAGAAGCGAATAGGACCCATCTAAAGTTTTACTCGCAATTTTTAAAATTTCAGGCCATCCTTTAGTCCCTAACGAAATAGATGCTATCAATTGAGCAACTACTTCAGTATCTGTATTTGTTACAAAAATTCTACCCTTTTCTTCTAGATTCTGCTTTATCTCTGCATAATTAGGTATTGTTCCATTAAAGGCTAAAGAAAATTCGATTTCATTGCTTTTAAAGTGAAAAGGTTGCATGTAATCAGGTGATTCAAACTCTTGAGCACCAGTTGTGGCGTACCTATTATGACCAATTCCAACATTACCCCAGAAAGTTGATAATATTTTCTGATTTAACACTTTAGAAACTAATCCTTTATCCTTGTAAGTAACAATATTTCCGCCCGTTTTTAGAATAGAAATCCCTGTTGATTCTTGACCTCGATGTTGCTGAGAAATTAACCCAAGATATAATAATTTCGAAATAGAATATGTATCGTCATCACAAGTCACGCCAAAAACAGCACAATGTTCTCGAGGTTTATCTTTTCTTAGATGATTTTTATATTTGAGCATAATATTAATTATAGAATGGAAAAAGAGAATTCATAATCTACAATTTGTACAATTAATTTAAGTGATTTATAATTTTTAATAATTGATATAATAAAGTATAAAGAAAGAATAAAGACAGTTGGTACGAAATTAGCAGTAGAAATAAATATCTTGCTTTTGCTATCTTAATTGGTGGTAAAAGTACTCGATTCGGTTCAGACAAAGGGCTTTTTAAATTTCGAGGAAAGGCTTTAATTGATTACCAATTAGAAACTCTCTCTCGCTTTGATCACGATATTTTTCTAGTAGCTAATTCTAAGGGTCAAGTCCAAAATTACATTAATAACATCGATGTTAAAAAGATTATGGGATTTATCATTGACGATCAACTAACTAATTTAGATCGAGAATCGCGTTTACCGCTTATTGGATTATACTCTGCGTTTAAAGATTTAACAAATTTAGGCTATGAAAAAGTATTTGTTCTTCCATGCGATACTCCGCTTGTAAAATGTGAGGTAATACGGTTCCTAATAAATCAAAGCATAGAATTTGATTGTTGCATTTAAAAATGGAAAGATAATCTGCTCTAACCGTTACTTGCGAATTAT
>Ga0114919_10004127_pt1 | contig 11669 bp, 6 predicted proteins | sample BlataG_FD_88682 | JGI IMG/M metagenome (GOLD analysis project Ga0114919, IMG submission 88682) | Deep subsurface microbial communities from Black Sea to uncover new lineages of life (NeLLi) - Black_00105 metaG | ecosystem: Environmental > Aquatic > Marine > Oceanic > Sediment | place: Atlantic...
GAAAAAGGCGTAATCCAAAATATCCGTAGTTTGAAGTTAGAGGTAATTGCTCTGGACCAAATGCGCTCTGCTTCTATAGGCGGGTCACCCGGACGGAGGGTTACACCAGCTTCGTCACTGCGTTTGTTCCAGGTTGACGACGAGAATTACCGGTTCGAAGGTGCTGAGCCGAAAGGGTCAAAAGCCCCTGGATGGGTCCAGATAAACGATGGAAAAGGGACTATAGCTATTGCCCTCAAGGATTTTTGGCAGCAATGGCCAAAAAGCATAGAGGTGGATTCAAAAGGTTTAACAATAGGTTTATTCCCCGAATTTAAAGAAGGTTCTTTTAATCACATGAAGCCTTGGTACAAGTATCAATATTTGTTCGAAGACAATTGCTATCGTCTGAGAACAGGTCAGGCGCCTCGTTGGCAGGTTTGGCTGGATTTGTCAGGAGATGGTCCCTCTCTGGTAAAGTCTGCCAATGCTTCCCTGGTCCCATCGGCTGAACCGGCTCAGGCAATTGCCACCACGGCGTGGGGCTATGTTGCTCCTGCGGGAAGCCCGGGCATGAAAGAATACGACGATTGGGCGGCAAACCTTTTTGACAATGGTTATTGTTACTCAATCAAGGCACAGCGAGATTATGGACAGATGAATTGGGGAGATTGGTTTGGCGAGCGCGGCTGTAATTGGGGCAATCATGAATATGATACACCCAAACATATCCTGATGCAGTTCGCACGGACCGGGGACCCGAAATACTTCTACGTGGGGGATGCTGCCGCTCGGCACACCAGCGAGGTTGATGTCATTCATTTCGTGAATGATGACTTAAGGAAGTATTTCGGGGAGGATTTACGCGACCGCCCAGCCTATCCGGTCCGCCCTGGAATGGTGCATCAGCATTGCGTAGGACATGTAAGCGGTTTTTACAGTGTTGAACGTATCCGCGAACTTTATGTTTCGCTTGGAGTTGGCAATAGTAAGAGACCATATCTTTGTCTGGATCCTTACAACTTGGGACATATCTGGACACAGGGAATGGTTTTTGATTACTTTCTGACTGGTGACCCGTGGATGAAGGAAACTGTAGAAAAAATTGGAGATAATCTTGTCAAACTGGTTGAGGAACGTAAGTTTAACTTCAAGACCGGCAGTCACGTTGGACGTGTTAACGGCTGGACAATGCTGGCGATAGCCGGGGCCTATGAGCTTGATTTTAACGAACGCTTTCTTAAGGCTATGAAATTACTTGCTGATGATGCCATATCTGCTCAGGACCCGCACTGCGGGGGCTGGCTTTGGAAGCTACCCTGGGGACATTGCAATTGCGAAACGAAACATGTAGGAGAAGCTGGATTCATAAGTTCGGTCAGGATAAACGGATTGAGCCGATATTTTCAGCTCACCGGGGATAAACGCATTCCCGAAGTTATAAAAAGAGCTGTTACGCATCTTAATAACGATACTTGGATAGAACAGCGTAACGACTGGCGCTACACATCGTGTCCGGCCTCAAATCCAATCGGACAAACGGGCGTTACGATTGCTGCTCTTGTCAATAGTGTGAAGCTGAACAAAGAACCTGAACATCTGAGAATCCTACAAAAAGCATGGGACAACAAGTTTAAACGCCTTTTGATAGCACCTGCTGCAAGACCCGGAGTTGGCAAGACTTACTCGACCATCATGTATGGAAGTCCGGAGGCAATGAATCTTTTCGTCAATGGTGTAGAATAATAAAATATACACAGCTCGGCATTTTCTTATGACTGAACAGAGATTACAGAAAGTTTTGGCTGCGGCGGGTATTGATTCGCGTAGAAAATGTGAAGAGTTGATACTCAGCGGAGTTGTCCGTGTAAACCGCAAAGTGGTGGACAAACTGCCGGCCTTTGCTGACCCTGAAAAGGACATCATAACTGTAGATGGCAAAAAGATTCAAGCCGCTCAGAAGGTATATTTTCTCTTGAACAAGCCCAAGGGCGTGATTTGCACCAATTACGACCCCCAGGGCAGGAAAAAAGCGATAGACATCATCCCCACAAGACAGCGTATCTTTTGTGTTGGCAGACTCGATATCGACACCTCTGGAATAATTATCCTGACTAACGACAGCATTCTGGCAAATAGATTAACACATCCCAGATTCGGATTGGCTAAAACCTATGTTGTCAGGGTGAAGGGCCAAATTGCCGGCGAGGCGGTGGAAAAGTTAAAAAAGGGAATCTGGCTGGCCGAAGGCAAAACCGCCAGGGCATCAGCGAAAATATTAAAACGCAGCCATAAAGAATCACTGATTGAAATCACTATTCGACAGGGCCTTAACCGGCAGATTCGCAGAATGTTGGCCAAAGTGGGGCTGTCTGTAAAATCGCTTAAGAGAACACGGATTGGCAAACTCAATACCAGAGGTACCGGCGTCGGCAAGTTCAGAACGCTGACCAAAGCTGAAGTGGCATACCTGAAAAAGACCACTGCCGGCTAATCAGGTGATACGCAAAAGTCGATAAAGTATCGAGCAATGTCTTTAAAGAAAAAGCATCTTCTCAGATAAAAAACGCGGTTGAAAAGGCTAAATAAATGCGTGGCAAGCGCAAATCAGAAAACAAAAAATCACTTTCTTATGATAAACAAGTTTCTCGACGACGCAGAATGATAAGGCATTCACCGGCAGAGAAAAAGATTATTCCCACAACTTCCAGACCCGGGGAAAAACAAAAGCGTACAAAAAAGGTGCCGCCGAAGCCGGTAACCGGCTGGCGCCTGTGGCTGTTTCGCATTGTTGCTCTTACCGTTATTCCTGCCCTGATATTTGTGCTGCTGGAGCTGTGTCTGCGTGTATTCGGTTACGGTTTCCCTGTTACTGCGACTATCAAGTGTAGAGTGAACGAGATGGATGCTTACGGGGACAATGTCAGATTTGGCTGGCGATTCTTCCCACGTAACATTGCCAAGGAATTTGACCCGTTCATTTTCCCTGCGGATAAGTCAGATGATACCTATCGAGTTTTTGTACTTGGCGCTTCGGCTGCCCAGGGCACACCATACAGTGCATTTGGTCTTGGACGGATTCAGCGGGTAATGTTACAGGAGGCGTACCCAGGGACAAATTCTGAAGTTATTACCGCAGCTACAGCAGCGATAAACTCCCATGTGGTTTTGGAGATAGCAAAAGACTGTGCCCGACACGAGCCTGACCTGTTTATTGTGTACCTTGGCAACAACGAAGTTGTTGGCCCCTATGGCGCCGGGACTGTCTTTGCCCCGCTTTCTCCACACCTGTTCCTCATTCGTGCCGGCATCGCCGCCAAAGCTACAAGGTTGGGGCAGTTACTAACAAATTTATTAGAATCAATAGGTCCCGAGAAGAACACCCCTAAGGTTTGGGGTGGCTTGGAGATGTTTCTCGAAAAGCAAGTACGAGCAGGAGAGGCACGTTTGGAGACCGTTTACCGACATTTTGAAACGAACCTCGAAGATATCAGCCGCATCGCACGCAAGAGTGGAGCAGCGATAATTGTCTGTACAGTAGGCAGTAACCTAAAAGATAGCCCGCCGTTTGCATCTCTGCATCGGTCTGAACTGACGGATGCAGAGAAGACCACGTGGGACCAGATTTATCAACAAGGTGTAACGTTCGAGACGGCTGGCAAGTATGCAGAGGCGATGGACCGTTATCTGGCCGTCACTGAAATAGATGAATGTTACGCTGACCTGCAGTTTCGCCTGGGCCGATGTTATTGGGCCATGGGTGAATATACAAAGGCGAGGGACAGGTATATCAAAGCACGTGAAATGGATACACTTCGGTTCCGCGCCGATAATCGGATTAACGAGATTATTCGCGATGTAGCTTCTGACAAATCCGCCGAAGGTGTTTACCTTGTAGACGCGGTCAAGGCATTCGAGAAGAACAGTCCCAATGAGGTTCCCGGAGATGAGCTGTTTTATGAGCACGTGCATTTGAATTTTCATGGCACTTATCTTCTTGCCAAGACGATATTTGAGCAAATCGAAAAGCTGCTTCCCGAACGCGTAAGACGCCAAAGAAACATGGAACAACCATTGTTAACCGAGGAACAGTGTGCCCAACTTTTAGCTTATAACGATTTGGCCCGGCACAAAATTGCTTATGGTGTTCTTAACTCTCATATAAAGGAGCCGCCGTTCACGAACCAGCTCTACCATAAGCAGCAGGTCAGACGAATGGAAGAAGAGCTCAAGGTCCTAAAAGCCGGGCTCACTGTTGAAGCTTTAAAAAATACCGCAGCTCAGTATCGATGGGGGATTGAGAATGAACCGTCTGATTGGTGGTTGCGTTGGAGATACGCCCTATTACTGTCGGACAAGATGGGGAAACACCGGGCAGCCGCCGACCAGCTTCGTTTGCTGCAACAATATTTTCCGAATTCTTATAAAACACACACCACCTTGGGTATAGCGCTGGCAAAGCTTGGCGATGTTGATGCGGCTATCACCGAGTATCTCAAGGCAATACGAATCAAGCTCACCTGCGCCAAAACACATTACTACTTAGGATTGGCATATCAAGCACAGGGCCAGCTCGACAAGGCCGTAAAATATTATCTCATAACAGTTCGATTGCAGCCGAACTTCATCGAAGCCTACGACAGTTTAGGAAGAGTGTTGTTTCAGCAAGGCAAACTTGCTGAAGCAGTCCAAGTACTTCGCAAGGGATTGCGATACGCACCGGGCGATGTGGTTCTGCATTACAATCTGGGTATTCTTTTGGAAAAACAGGGGCTTACGGCCGAGGCAATCAAAGAACTTCAAGCAGCCTTGCGGATAGATCCAAATTCTGTTGAAATACGTAGGGCGCTGGAAGCTATCACGAAAAAACGCGGTTTATGAGGCTAAATAAATGCGTGGCAAGCGCAAGGCAGAAAACAAAAAATCACTTTCTTATGATAAAAGAACTGTTCGACAACGCAGACGGAGGATGCGTTTACCGGCGGAGAAAAGGTTCGACAAGCTCACTACAGGAAGGATTATTTCCACAACTTCCAGACCCGGGGAAAAACAAAAGCGTACAAAAAAGGTGCCGCCGAAGCCGGTAACCGGCTGGCACCTGTGGCTGTTTCGCATTGTTGCTCTTACCGTTATTCCTGCCCTGATATTTGTGTTGCTGGAGCTGTGTCTGCGTGTATTCGGTTACGGTTTCCCTGTTACTGCGACTATCAAGTGTAGAGTGAACGAGATGGATGCTTACGGGGACAATGTCAGATTTGGCTGGCGGTTTTTTCCGCGAAATATTGCCAGGGAATCCGAGCCGTTCATTTTCCCTGCGGATAAATCGGACGGGACCTATCGGATTTTTGTGCTGGGCAGTTCCGCAGCTCAGGGTGTACCTGACGCGGCATATAATTTTGCACGATTTCTAAGGGTAATGCTTCAGGACAAGTACCCGTCAGTAAAATTTGAAATTATTAACACCGCGGCAGCGGCTATAAATTCCCACGTCGTATTGGAAATGGCAAAAGACTGTGCTCGACACGAGCCTGACCTGTTCATCGTGTACCTCGGCAACAACGAAGTTGTTGGCCCTTACGGTGCCGGGACTGTCTTTGCCCCGCTTTCTCGCCACCTGTTCCTCATTCGTGCCGGCATCGCTGTTAAAGCTGCCAGGCTGGGGCAGCTTCTCACGAATTTGCTTGAGTCAGCGGCTGTCGGAAGAAAGACGCCGGAGGTTTGGAGTGGAATGGAGATGTTTCTCGAAAAGCAGGTACGAGCAGGAGAGGCAAGTTTGGAGACCGTTTACCGACATTTTGAAACGAACCTCGAAGATATCAGCCGGTACGCAGGCAAGAGTGGAGCAGCGCTCATTTTCTGCACCGTAGGCAGTAACTTGAAGGACAGTCCGCCGTTCGCTTCGTTGCATCAGCCGGCTCTGACGGAGACGGAGGAGAAAAAGTGGGACGGTATTTATCAGCAGGCAGTTGCATACGAGAGGGCTGAGAAGTATGCCGAGTCAGTGGCGCGCTACTTAGCTGCCGCTGAAATTGATGATTGGTATGCCGACTTGCAATTTCGCCTGGGCCGATGTTATTGGGCTATGGGTGAATATACAAAAGCGAGGGACAGGTATATCAAAGCACGTGAAATGGATACACTCCGGTTCCGTGCAGATAATCGGATTAACGGGATTATTCGCAATGTAGCTTCTGACAAATCAGGGGATGGTGTTTATCTTGTAGACGCGGTCAAGGCATTCGAGAAGAACAGTCCCAATGAGGTTCCCGGAGAGGAGCTGTTTTACGAGCACGTACATTTGAATTTTCATGGCACCTATCTTCTGGCTAAGACAATCTTCGAGCAAGTGGAAAGGATACTTTCGGAGCGGGCAAACAATCAAAAAGTAAATAAAAGTCCGCTGCTGACCGAGTCGGAATGTGTCCGGCGTCTGGCCTACACGGGTTGGGACCGACACAGAATTGCTGATGAGATTCTTAATGACTTTATCAAGAAACCGCCGTTCACAAACCAGCTTTACCACGAGCGGCAGGTGAGGCGAATGGAGAAGGAGTTCAAGGCCCTTGAGATTTACCTCGCTCCTGAAGCCCTTAAACAGACCGCGGCCCAGTATCGTGAGGCGATTCAAAAAGCGCCTTCAGACTGGCGATTGTATTGGAAATACGGCAAATTACTGGCGGAAAATTTGAAGGACTACAAGACAGCGGCTAAACAGTTTCTTTTTGTCCAGGATTTTTTGCCGCATTCTTTCATGGGATACAATGCAATGGCATCGGTATTGCGCGGACTCAATGATTATGATGGGGCTATTGCACAGTACCTTCAGTCAATACGAATGAAGCCTACCCAGGGCGAGGCGCATTACTATATAGGGTTTATATATCAAAACCGGGGACAATTCGATAAGGCTGCAGAATATTATTCAATGGCGTGCCGACTTCAGCCGAATAGAGTGCCGGCTTATAACAATTTAGGAGAAATGCTACTTCAGCAGGGCAGGCTTGACGAAGCGATGAAAGTCTGCCACAGGGGATTGCTTTACGTGCCGGACAGCCCGATTCTGCACTGCAACCTGGGCGTCCTTTTACAGAAACAAGGACGGAGAGATGAAGCAATCAGGGAAGTTCGAACAGCTTTACAGTTAGACCCAAATTCAGCCAGGATACGTAGAGTGCTGCAAGTTATCTTGAAAGGACGCGATTAAATTGTCCAAGCACAAAAACACCGGAGTATAAATCACTTGTAAACGGTATTAGAAAAGTGGGTAAATAAACGGCGCTATTGCCGTGCCGCCTAACAAAACGAGCAGGCCTAAGAGAAGCAGTACGAGCAGTATAGGCAGGAGCCACCATTTTTTATTGTGCTTGAGGAAAAACCAAAACTCTGCGAGCAGGGAGGGACGTTGTTCCCTGGCAAGCTCGCTGAATTCGCTGGATTTCTTCTGTCGGGAATTTTTAGACATCCACATTCTCCAATTTGTCAAAACTGGTGGAAGTAGCGGTCGGGGCTGTCAGGCCCTCTCCGGGTAATCCAATAGGTATCTGCATTAGAATCATACTTTCGATGGAGTGGGTCGCGGCCGAGCAGGCGAAAGAAAAGTCCAACCGGCGTAAGCAGCAGAAAGTAAAACACCGCCAGCACTGTGAAGCTGACCACCAGGCCGATTGGCAGCGTCACCAATATTAAACCAAGATAAATCACCCTCGTTACTTTGCGGCAAATGAAGCTGGTCAGAAAGACAATAAAACCGGCGACAAAGATAATTGTCGCCCACTGAATCCCCAGTCCTTTAAGCACGTAAAGCAATATAGCAATAAGGGCCGATGCAATCAGGTATATAATCCCAAAATTGCGCAGCTCCTTGCGATTGGGATTCCAGTTTATTTCAATCAGTGACATCCAACTCTATCCTCATAACTTCCTCAACTTAATCCGGCTCGAACCGGGCTTTGTATTCGTCTATTTCGTGCTGTTTGGCTTCCGGCTGCTCCTCTTTGTAAAGCAGCCGGTTTTCAATGACTAAAACATCCATATTGGTGGCCATAAAGCATCGGTACGCGTGCTCAGGGGAGCAGACAATGGGTTCGCCGCGAATGTTAAAACTTGTGTTGATAATAACCGGACAGCCCGTCCTGGCCTTGAACGAACTCATTAGACGATGCAGTTTCGGATGACGCTGCCGGTCGACAGTCTGGATTCGTGCCGAGTAATCAACATGCGTAATAGCCGGTACGACACTGCGTTTGACCTTCAATTTGTCCAATCCTTTCAACGAGTCGAGCGGCACATCCGGCTGCAGGCGTTTGTCTTTTCGAACGTCAGCAACTAACAGCATATATGGGCTGTCTTCTTCGTCACGCATCTTGAAATAATTATTCACATCTTCCCGCAGGACACACGGTGCAAAGGGTCGAAAAGACTCGCGGAACTTTATTTTGCGGTTCATTATCGACTGCATTTTTTCACTTCGCGCATCGCCGATTATACTTCGGTTTCCCAGCGCACGGGGCCCGAACTCCATACGTCCCTGGAACCATCCAATTACTTTTTCCTGGTTGATAAGCTCAGCCACTTTGTCAAAGAGTTCCTGCTGGTCTTCAAAGATGTGATAGCCGGCGTTAACGGAGTCAAGAAACCCGCTGATTTCTTCATCGCTATAAGCGGGCCCGAGTAGAGAGGCCTGCTGTTTGTCCCGGCCATCAACCTTACGTTCATTGTCCAGGAGTTGATACCACACAAACAGGGCGGCCCCCAGCGCGCCGCCGGCGTCCCCGGCTGCGGGCTGAATCCAGATGTTATCGAAAGGTCCTTCGCGCAGGATGCGGCCATTACCAACGCAGTTCAGCGCTACGCCGCCGGCCAGCACAAGGTTTTTCATTCCAGTCTGACGATGCACGTGCCTGGCGGCCCGGAGCATAATCTCCTCGGTTACCGCCTGAATCGACGCGGCGATGTCCATCTCCCGCTGGGTCAGCGGCGATTCGGACTTCCGCCTCGGGCCATCGAACAGCTTTTCAAATTTTGTGCCGGTCATCACAGTTTTGTGACAATAAGGCAGATACGACATATTCAAACGAAACGAACCATCTTCCTTCAGGTCGAGCAGTTTGTCTAATATAAGCTCATAGTATTTCGGCTCGCCGTACGGTGCCAGGCCCATCATTTTGTATTCGCCGGAGTTGACGCGAAAGCCGGTAAAGTAGGTGAAAGCAGAATATAGCAGCCCAAGCGAATGAGGGAATTGCATTATGTGCGTCAGCTCGATTTTGTTTCCGCGGCCGACACCCAAACTGCCGGTCGCCCATTCGCCGACCCCGTCCATAGTGAGGATAGCAGCCTCATCAAAAGGGGAGGGGAAAAAGGCGCTGGCAGCGTGAGATTCGTGGTGCTCGGTAAAAACGTAACGGCCCTTGTAGCTGTTGCCAAGAGCTTTATCCATTTCACGAGGCAGATGCAGCTTATGTCGCAGCCACAACGGCATGCCCATCAGGAATTGTCTGAAACCTCTCGGTGCGTAACCGATATAGGTTTCGAGGAGCCTTTCGAATTTGGCGAGCGGCTTCTCATAGAAAACCACATAATCGAGCTGTTCAGCGGTGATTTCGCCAGCTTCAAGACAATACCGGACCGCATCTGATGGAAATCGGTTGTCGTGCTTTTTTCGGGTAAACCGCTCCTCCTGGGCGGCGGCAATGATTTCACCATCGCAGACAAGTGCTGCGCTATCGTGGTAGTAGGCTGATATTCCCAATATATTCATAGCCTTTTTCCATTACAATCAATGTTGGAAAATGCCACTTAGTTGACGCTGCAAACCAATTATAAGCTATATCGGCCAAAACGCAAAGAAGCGTGAAACATCAGGCGTGCATGTAAAAGAAAAGACTTACTGCCTTGCTTGTGCAGAGGGTTCTTTGACGATAAAAATAGATTATCTCCCCACTGATTCAAATTACAGCAATTTTAGTGCTGGCTTATTTACCTTTATCAACTGCTGTCTTTGTGCCTTTCAATCAATACCAGTTTGCCCGCCAGAGCCAGGTGTTGGCGAAATCCGCGAAATCTTTGAAGTTGACTGTCCCGTCCAGGTTAAAATCGGCTACGTTGGTGTAAGTGCCCGGCTCCCAGATGATATTACAGTTGTTGTTGGTCAGACCTCCCTGACAGATAATGCGACCGCCAATCATATGGATGGTTCCGTTATTACATGTCGTGCGCCCGGTAATCAATGTCGTCCCGTCGCTTATCTCTAATGTAGCGTTCGGGTCGATTTGGACGTTACCGAAGATATTGGTAGGGCCGTTCAGGCGGATTAAGCCATTGGTTTCGATGAGGAGATTAGCAGTACTAATGTCACCTTGACCTTCAAACGTCGCACCGGCCGCCTGTTTAATTCTTGTAGCTGACAGAGTACCCCCAAGCAACGCAACAACCGCGTTCGGCTCGTTGTTTAGTTTACTATCAAAAACCACGCCACCGCCGGCATTAACTTCGATTGTGCCGTAATTGTTTACATCCTCGGCTGGCTTGATTTGCAATGACGAGAGTGGGTAATTAGACAAAAGGCCGCTATTTGACAAAGGGCCTTTACTGAGAACCGCAAGCGAGCCGCCATAAGCGTAAATTTCACCTTTATTGCGCAGAAGTTGTTCCGCGAAAAGAACACCAAATCCCATAACAACGCCAGTGCTGTTGTTATCAAAGATTTCATAACTTGCACATTCGCCGCCGAATAATTGAAGCAACCCGGCATTTCGGATATTTCTATCAACCAATAAGTCACTGGCGTGCGGAATAATAACAATACCTTCATTTTGCAAATCACCGTCAACATCATTTTCATATTCGACTTCTATTGTTGCACCTGCAAGATTATATAAATTGGCATTTATCTCAACTCCACCCAGTTCAAGCATCGCTCCGGTAGTGTTTGTTACATCGCTGTTAATTTCCATTTGGTGGCCTTCACTCCAGAGTCCCAAGGAGCCGTGGTTTGTCAGACCATTATAGATAGTAAGTTCAATAGGCTCATTCTGCCAATCGTGAGGCCAGATTGCCACTTCAACTTCGCCGTAACAATCCAATTGAGTAATAGTTCGACGTTGTCGCAGGCCAACATCACTACCATTGATACCGCCGTCTATGGTTACGACAAAGGTGGTCAGGCCTATGTTGTCCGGTACTATGTTGGGGTCCCAGTTGCTTGCGTTTCCCCATTCGCCCTGCTCGCCGCCAACCCAATTTGAATGGACGACGACAGCCTGAACCTCACAGGCCGATAAAACAAATATAATGGCCATTAACATTAATACTTTTCTAACCATAATTTCACCTTCCTTTTTTACTTTTGTAACATTAGTTTTTAACATTAAAAATTTATCCGGCCAAAAGATAAAAAACAGGCCAAAACCTGCGGCAGGCCCGCAGGCTAAATACAAGATTGCTTTCCTGCACAGGAAGACTCACAGCAATAGATTTGGAGCTTTCACTACTTGCCGCTCCTCCAGTTTCTTATACAATAGTATATCAAATTCAGGTATAAAGTCAAGGAAATTACGTCCTTAAGAAGTTTTTTGCGGCAAATTTTGGCTTTGAGCTTGCAATTCTCCAAAAAAACCATAATATTTGACGAATTGTCAATTTATTGTCCATTAATCGTTGTTCGCCAGACAAGATTAAGAACAACGAGA
>Ga0114919_10004129_pt1 | contig 11668 bp, 8 predicted proteins | sample BlataG_FD_88682 | JGI IMG/M metagenome (GOLD analysis project Ga0114919, IMG submission 88682) | Deep subsurface microbial communities from Black Sea to uncover new lineages of life (NeLLi) - Black_00105 metaG | ecosystem: Environmental > Aquatic > Marine > Oceanic > Sediment | place: Atlantic...
AAGGGATAATAATTCTGTTTCTCATTTTCTTCCCTCCTTGGGGATTGAAAATTGCTTAGTTAATCAAGCTTCCCAGGATTCCTCAATCAACATATGTGAACTATATATATTTTGTTATTAAAATATCAAGGCAATTTTTTCAATCCAGCCAGCCTCTTTCTCGCATCCTCCACCTCGGCAATACCGGGATCAGCGTTTTCCCAGGATGTCAGCAGTTGAAAATTGGGTGCTTCCTCAGGGAACTGTTGTTACTTGATCAAAAATGTCCTCCAAGTTATTATTTTCAAGCTAGTTTAAAACAACTATATGGTTGGGAACATGTCAAAACACTCGTGAACAACTCCTATATGCAGCAGCTGAGCAGAGAAGCGAGTATTTCTAGATGACGGAAATTGTTTGTTCCATTGTTTGTTCCATTGTTTGTTCCATAATTGAGGGGGGAACCTGTGTCATTTTTAGCATATATTTGGCACATGGGGATAAGTCTACAGTCATTTAAATTTGACTCTTTTCTCATTCCTTGTTATTCTTTTACCAATCTAGGGAAGAGGGAAAATAGTGACTATTAAATGTCCTAAATGCCAATCCGACAATCCTGATACCCAGCAATTTTGTGGTGAATGTGGAACCCAAATATTCCCTCCAGAAGATATCAGTGTTTCCCGTACAAAAACCATACAAACACCCAAGGAAAAATTAACCTCAGAGAAACCCTTTGCCGGTAAATACCGGATACTAGAAGAGGTCGGAAGAGGAGGCATGGGTATTGTCTACAAAGCCGAGGATACTAAGCTCAAACGCACCGTTGCACTCAAGTTTCTGCCATCTGAGATAACTCACATCCCAGAGATAAAAGAGCGATTTATACGGGAGGCACAGGCTGCTGCAGCATTGGATCATCCCAACATATGTACTATCTATGAAGTTGATGAAGCTGAGGAGAAAACATTTATTTCGATGGCTTACGTTAAAGGTGAGAGTTTAAAGGAAAAAATCGAGAAAGGCCCGCTGAAACTGGATGAAGCGCTGGAGATTGCAATACAGGTTGCTGCGGGTTTGGAAGAAGCGCATAAGAAAAGAGTTATTCACAGGGACATCAAGAGCGCCAACATCATGGTGACCGATAAAGCTCAGGTGAAAATTATGGATTTTGGTATAGCCAAGGTTGCAGGAAAACCCACGATTACTAAAGAAGGAACATCTATGGGTACGATAGCCTACATGTCGCCAGAACAGGCCCAGGGTGAAACCGTGGACCACCACACAGACATATGGTCCTTTGGCGTGATGCTGTATGAGATGGTCACCGGGCAGCTTCCCTTTAAAGGAGATCATGAGCAGGGGGTGGTGTATTCCATTTTGAATGAAGAACAAGAGCCAATGACCGGCTTACGAACCGGAGTGCCGATGGAATTGGAACGGATTGTGAACAAAGCTATGGTTAAAAACGCTGAAGAACGCTACCAGCATGTTGAGGAAATGATGATTGATTTACGATCGGTTGCAAAGGGACTCGAAGCTGAAACATCCAAAGCAAAGTTAGCCAAAGCAGCAAGACAGGAGACAGGAGTCTCTTTTTTTAAGGATTTACTCCAAAGACGCGTTCCTCAAATTCTGGGCATCTATTTTGCAGGACATCTGGGAATAATAATATTTATGGAGTGGTTGGTGCACCGCTATCCAGTGTCACCATATCTGCCAGGATTTTGTTTAGTAGCGTTATTTTCAATAATTCCCACTATTCTACTTCTGGCATACTTCCATGGAAAAAGTGGCCATTATCAATGGGGGAGGGCTGAAAAAATAGGCATACCGGTAAATCTTTTGGTCTCTGCTGTACTTCTTTTCGTCCTATTTCAGGGCAAAGACCTGGGAGCGACTACAAAAACCGTATCCTATACGGATGAAGAAGGCCAAATGATTGAACGTGTAATACCTAAAAGTGAGTTCCGTAAAAATATTGTAATCTTTTTCTTTGAGAATGAAACGGACGATTCCACGTTAAACTGGTTACAGTATGCAATCCCGAATATGTTGAACTATGATCTATCTCAGGATCTTTATTTTGCTACCTATGAGGGATTCGAGGATAAGCTAAAGAGAGCAGGATATCAGGAAGGAACCGGAGCACCTTTAACACTAAAGAAAAAAATTGCAGATGATTGGCACCTCAATTATTTCGTCACAGGGTCTTTTCTAAAGCAAAACGATGTGGTGACGATAAAAACGATACTTTATAAAACGAAAAATACTAAACCCATCACAGAAAATTCATTTTCCGGAACGGATATCTTTGAATTGGTCGACTCAATGTCTGATAAATTAAAGCACGATTTAAAAATACCCAAATACCATATAGAAGAGACAGAGGATCTGCCTGTGTCTGAGAGGCTAACAAAATCAATGTCTGCCGTCAGGAACTATATTATTGCTGAATATGAAATTTGGCACAATAACGATTACAAAGCCGCATTAAAACATCTTGAAAATGCTATCAAGGAAGATCCGACTTTTGCATACGCACACCTTTATTTATGGGGTGTCTACTCAGCGCTCACACAATTTAGTAAGTCTCAGAGAGCGTTGCGTGCTGCGATGAAATATAGAGATAAACTTCCGGAAAAATTACAATTCCAGCTTAAGAACATTTTCCTAATTCGTGGGAAAGGAGTATTTAAAACGGATATACACTTTGTAGAGGCATTCGAAAATGCCAAGAACTGGGTTCAGATATACCCGGAGGCATTAGAGGGACACCAAATACTTGCAAACATCTACACATTAAGAAATAAGCCTGATGAGGCTATTTCAGAGTATAAGCGCATGCTTGAACTTGACCCAGAGAAATATAATTATCTTCAAACTATCGGCTTTCTTTATAGACAAAAAGGTGAATTTGAAGAGGCCCTGAAATACTACAATCAGTATGCGAACCTCTTTCCTAACGATTACACATCATTTACAGCCTTGGGTGAATTATACAGAACCATGGGGAATTTTGAACAGGCAAAAACCTATTACAAAAAAGCACGCCTTATTGAACCGGAAAAAATCTCTATCCTTACAGCATTAGCAAATATTGAAATCGCCTTTGGGAATTTCAAGCAAGCTTTGGAGTTATACCAGGATATGCTTAAAACCGCTGAGACGCCACAAGACCGGAGGATTGTGTATTCATGGCAATCGAATTTCTATAGATGTAGGGGACAAATTGGAAAAGCTCTTGAATATTTTAATTTGAGCCTGGCTGAAATGCGAAAGTTTTTGTCTCCCGCCAACATTGGAAGTGAAAAATTTATATCCATAGCTACCTACGGAAGTGGGGAGCAGCTTAATCATCCTTATTACAAAATAATATCCTTTGACTACTTTATGGTCTACCGGGTGTTATGGGACGAAGATCCTGATAAAGCCGACCGGGCTCAGAGAGCACTTGATGGATTTATTAAACCATTCACAGCGGAGAGATATCAATACTTATCATTCATGGCTCAGGGTAGTATACATCAATTAAAAAAGGAATTTTCTCAGGCAATTGAAAGCTATCTGAAAGCATACGAGCTTTCACCGCCAGAGTATAAGCTAGTTATTCATATAGCGTTAGGTGAGAACTACAGGGAACTAGGTGAGTTTGAGAAAGCAGAAGAATATCTGCAGAAGACTATCAAGATTTTACCTTTTGAACCATTATCCCATTACGAAATCGCATTGGTTTATTGGGATATGGGTAAAAAGGAAAAAGCTCTGGAGCATTTGAAAAAAGCCCTGGACGTCTGGGAAGAAGCAGATCCGGAGTATAAACCCGCAAAAAAAGCCAGAGATAAACTAGCAGAGTGGGAAAAAAAATAAAGTAAAGAGGAGGAAATTGTGAAAAAAATCCTATCGTTTTGTCTTTTGAGCTTTTTTCTATTAAGTTTATTGACCTCTCCAGGATACAGCCAGAAAGCCTCTGACATCCTGGACAAAATGATCGACGCTCAAGGTGGGAAGAAAGTCTTGGGAAGTATCAAAGACACGACCATCTCCGGATCCTTGGAAATGATTGCGGTGGGTGCGAGTGGCTCGGTGACTATTTACCATAAAGAACCCAACAAAGTGCGCATGGATATGGAGATGATGGGGATGGTAATAACAGTAGCTTTTGATGGAGAAACAGCGTGGATGATTAACCCTCAGACAGGCAGTACTGAAGAAATGTCTGGAAAAGATGCAGAAGATATGAAAAGGGATGTTTATGACTTTGGATATTCTGCCCTTCTTTACCCTGAAAAATACAGCATTACTTATGCCTATAAGGGTAAGGAGAAAATTGAGGGCAAGGACTATTTCGTTTTAGAGCAGATCTTTTCTGACGGCCATAAAAAAACTCTATATATTGATTCTAAAACTTATCTTACCTTTAAAATCAAAGATATTAATTTGAACGACTCGGGTGTTGAAGTTGAAGAGGAAGAGTTCAGGTCGGATTACAAAAAGGTTGATGGGGTAATGTTTCCTCACTCTATTACGAGTTTTGAAGATGGTGGGGAAGCTGCAAAAGTCACCGTTACGAATGTAAAATTCAACACAGGTCTGGAAAATTCTTTATTTGAGATGAGTAAGTAACCCCCCCCGCACTGAATTATGGAGCCAAAGCCATAGAGCACTACGAGAAATTCCTCGAACTCTGGAAGGACGCTGACCCTGGGATTGCTAAGGTAGAGGATGCGAAGAAGAGGCTGGCTGGGTTGAAGAACCAAATCCCCCCTTAAACCCTTGCTTCGCGATTCTGAAAAAGGCAGCATTGAATCATGAATATTATCTAATCAACAGGCACAAGTTTACCGAATATGTATTCTATTACTGTTGCGATAATTAAGGCTACAACTAAGGCTAAAACTAAAATTCCCCAGGTGATTTTGAAAAGAAAGCCTGCTACAAAGCCAAGGCAGACAAAAAATAAAATTATAATTTTAGCAAGTTTCTCCTTCGATTTTTTGTTGCATTCAGGACATGTAAAAGTCCCAAGACCTCCTAATAACCAGACTTTAAAAAACGGTATGCTGTTTTTATTACAATGCGGACAAACCATAAAATCACCTCCTGTGATTCAATTTCATATCTTTTCTGATTTACGAGTTTTTTTATATGCTATCGAAATTTCAGCTAAAATACTATAGAAATATGATTGAGATAAAGCTTATTATATATTGAGCCAAATGAAAGACAAATCCCCTAAAGTCCTGGCTTCCCGAAATTGAAATGGACACTATATAAACAGAGGACATAAGTAAAACCTCGTTATGAATTAACGGTTAGGAATAAGGGAAATTTTCATAAAAGGAGGATAGATAATGAAAATATTGCCAGAACCAATCTTCTGGAAGGACCCAATCGGGTGGGCACAAAGAGCGGCTGGAATCAAACTCAATTTTTGGTTATTTACTTTTTGTAATGTATTGGCTGGAGCTTCGACAGTATATCTATTTATAATAGGGGGTCTCTCACTATATTTTGTTTTAATGATAGTTGTTTTTTTTATAATCCTTCAACCATTTTATTATTTGTATGCCCTAAGAAAGGTTGTATTAGAGTTGAAAAAACGTGATAAGACTCCCGAGGGCACAGCGGAGAGACGGTTGGGACTATGGAATATTCTTCATCCAGAGCTTCGGCCAGAAAATCAATTTCCACCCCCATGCCCATCTCTTGGTCACTGATGGAAGCGAGGATTTTGAGAGCCGCTTCCATCACATTCCCGCTTTCTCAAGCCGTCTTTGACATCTTTTTGAGTCGTGATTTACAATTACTCACGATGATTGATGGGAAAATCGAGACAAAGATGCTCACTCAGCCAGCACAGCCGAAAAAGAAATTCTTATACCAAGACGGTCACAATTTGGCAATCTTTGGCTACCCAGGTTTTTTTGAGGGACTGATTGAAAAATTTTCATAATTGATAGAATTTCCACATTTCCTTAACATTTTTTCAGATTTCCTGATATAGTATAATTCTACAGAATAAATATGCGCGGGGTTGTATGCTAGAAAATCTCAAATTAGCCCTGATCCAACACAAGAAATTCCTTGCCATTTTCTTTGTTGTTATTTTCCTGCCTTCCATTATCCTGGCCTTTTTTGGAACCAGGGCTATTCGCAATGAAAGATACAAGCTCCAACAGCAGAATCTCGATCAGCAGAAGCAATTTGTCAGATCAGTACAGGCAAGAATCCAATCATTCATCGAGAGGGATTCATTAAGCTTGAAAGAGCTCTCATCAAATAAAGCCATTTTCGACCAGGACTATCGAGCAATCAGTAATTTGATTACACAGCGTCTCCGGGATGAGTCACTTTTTGGACAGACTATTATCTGGAATTATAACGATCCATCCTGGTTTCCTGGGTTGCAGCCACACCCTCCAGTTGCAAATACTTTGGTTGTTCCCGAAGAGTGGAGAAAGTGGCAGCCTGATTTGAAAGAAGCGGAAAGAGCTGAATTCCGCCGCAGGAATTTTTCTGAGGCCGTCTCCCTGTACAATCAAATTCTCAACAGAGCAGAGGATAACCAAGTCAAAGCCTGGATGCTGAGCCGTGTGGGAAGGTGTAAGATCAAGCAGAATAAATTCAAACAGGCCCTGATTATCTATCGCTCGATCATTGCAGATTTTCCTGATTTGCTCACTGAATCGGGTCGACCTCTGAACCTTGTCTCCAGCCTGGAAATGCTGGATGTCCTTCGATTGTATAAAAATTATGACGGTTTTTTCCGAGAATCGCTTAAAACTTATAATCAGCTAGTTGAGAATGTCTGGTCTCTGGATGGGGATCAGGTCAAGCTTTACACGACAATGCTGAAAAACATGATTGATGAAGTGGCTGCGGAAAATTCATCAAATTATATTCCAGACGAATATGGCACTGCCGTTGCCGATATACAGAATTTGATGGATAAAAAATTGGAAATTTGGCGTATGGCTGAGGCTGTGAGGCGTAATATCCTGCCCGGTACTAGAGCAAAGCTGGAAAATTTAAGTAGCGACAGTCCTCAGGTTCAAAAAAATGCCTTTGAGTTTGAAGATAATGATATTTTAGTGCTTTTGATTCCCCTGAGCAGAAATGAATCTGGTCAATATAGAGAATTCCTGGGTTCGCTTTTGCGAATAAGCGATCTGACGGAAGCCATTGATGCCCTAGTAATAGAGAACTGTCCACCAGGCATCTCTATCCTTCTCCGTTCAACCCTTTCCGATAACATCGTTTTCGGCGATGCGGATGCAAGCCAGGGAAGCCCGGTTATCACGGATTTCTTCCCTGAGAATTTTCCGCCCTGGAGGATGGAGCTATATCAGAGCGGAGGTGGCGAATCAGGATTTTTCCTGTATAAAAACATCTTTTTCTGGACCATCTTAGCCCTGCTTTTTATCCTTTTTTTCGGATCAGGCCTTATCATCCGTACAATCATTCATGAGGTGAATTTACTCAATCTGAAGTCGGAATTCATCGCATCGGTTTCCCATGAATTCAAAACACCTCTGACATCGATGGGGACGATCATTGAGCGTCTTCTGGACGACGAGGTGAAAGATCCAGACAAAGCTCAGGAATATTACAGGATTCTCAGTCATGATTCAGAAAGATTAAGAAGACTCGTAAAGAATGTTCTGGACTTCACTAAAATCGAGGAGGGAAAAAGGGAATACAAGCGTGCCTCGACCGATATCGTTGAGCTGGTTCGTCAAGAGGTAGAAAGTTTTGAAAAAGAGAACAAAAGTGAGAGTTTCAAAGTTAGAATTGAAGTGGGTAGCAATATCCCGCTTGTTTTTGCCGATCAAGAGGCCATGAGACAGGCATTGCACAATGTCCTGGACAATGCGGCCAAATTTTCAGGTCAGGAGAAGAAAATCAATGTCGAAGTTATTCGAAGAAATGACATAATCGAGATTGCAGTGCGGGATAGAGGAATTGGGATTCCTGAAGGTGAACAAAAGAAAATTTTTGAAAAATTTTACCGGGGAAAACAGGCTTCTTCGGTGTCTCCAACCGGAACCGGTCTCGGCCTGACATTAGTCAAGCATATCATGGATGCACATGGAGGAAATGTTATCGTCCAGAGTCAGCCGGGAGAAGGAAGCTGCATTTCCTTGATTTTTCCCATTCGTAAAGGAGTATAGACGACCATGGGAAAGACCATCCTTATTGTTGAAGATGACACTGGGATCCGGGTAGTCCTCCAGGATGCATTGACATCCCAGGGCTATGATGTGGAAACAGCGGATAATGGAATAAAGGGATTGCAGTTGGCCAAAGAATTAAGACCCGACCTGGTGATCCTGGATGTAATGCTTCCCTTGATGGATGGCTTTGAGATCTGCAAAAGAATACGGAAGGAGGGAATCACTTCCCCCATTATGATGCTGACCGTAAAGGATGAAGAGGTGGATAAGGTCTTGGGTTTGGAGCTGGGTGCCGATGATTATGTGACAAAACCTTTCAGCTTGAAGGAGCTTTCAGCCCGGGTCAAGGCTCTTCTCCGCCGTGTCGAGGATTACCAGCAAGAGATGAGCGTTTACCGTTTTGGGAATGTTGAGCTGGATTTCAGTAAATATGAATCCCGGAAAGAGGGGCAGGATTTGGGTTTGACCCCTCTAGAGCTCAAGATCCTTGAGCTTATGATTACGAGAAAAGGACAGGTCATTACGAGGGACGAATTCCTTGATCACGTTTGGGGGGTTGATAATCTGTCCGTCTCACACAGAACTGTAGACAGCCATATCGCTCACATTCGGAAAAAAATCGAAGAAGACCCTTCCAGGCCACGGTACATCTGGAGTGTTCACAGTATTGGTTACAAGTTTGTGGATTGATGGAAAATCTTCCATGATATTTCCACATTTCCTCAACACAAAAATCGTCCTTAGCGGATATTTTATCAGCATGATATGTTTTGGAGGTGTGGGATGAACAAAAAGACAAATTTAATCATGCTGATTTTACTGTTGTTTGGGGTTACTCTCCTCTATTCAAATCTGATTCAACAGGAAACAGCTAAAGAGCTCTTTGAGAGAGCCTTATATCTTGAAGAGACCAAAGGAGACCTTGAGAAAGCCATCGAGGTTTACAAGCGGGTTGTCAAAGAGTTTCCGGATGAACGTACGACCGCAGCCAAGGCCCAGCTGCACATCGGTTTTTGTTATGAGAAATTGGGCTTTGAAGAAGCTCCAAAAGCCTTTCAGAAGGTCATCGACACATATCCGGAGCAAACAGATGCAGTAAAATTGGCCAGAGAAAAACTGTCAATTCTCCAAAAAGCTAAAGATCTAGTCGAAAAAGGCACTACTGAACACAAGGTTACAATGATATACGAAAGCACAGAGAAAGCCTACGGCTTCATTTCGCCAGATGGCGAAAAGTTAGCCCTGATAGGGGGAGAAGGAAACATCTGGCTGAGGAGTATCGCCAGCGGTAAAGAGACGCGTCTCACCCAAACGCCAAGTTTTAAATACTGGTGCTTCTGGTCACCGGATTGTGAGACAATTGCTTATCTTGATGTCTTGAACGGCTTGTATGTTGTACCTACAAAAGGAGGAGAATCCAGAGCCCTTATCCAGTCCGATTCAGACTTTATAAAGGAAGGCAACTATGCCTGGCCGACGGGCTGGTCATCCGACAGTCAAATGATTCTTTGTCAGGTTCCGAAGAGAGGGCTGTGTGCCATTCCTATTTCTGGAGGAGAATGGAAGGATGTCTTTAAATACCCCGATCAAAAAACCGAAAAAGATTTTGCCGGATTGACACTATCACCTAACGGCAAATTCTTAGCCTTTGAATCCAATAACGATATTTACATCATGCCTGTAGAGGGAGGCCAGTCAGTTCAAATCACAAACCATCCTGCTCCAGACAGTTGGCCAGTCTGGTCGTTTGATGGAAAATGGATTTCCTTTTTCTCTTCAAGAAGTGGAGATGATGAGATTTGGGTGATAAAGATTTCACCCAATGGATATCCTGAAGGCGAGCCAATTCAAGTCTTTCGCGGGCTAACTACAAGGAACACTTTTTACAATTGGGTGAAAGATGGAAAGATTGGGATTTCTCTGAATACAGGCGTTTCAAATATTTTCATTAGTGATCTCAAAACAGGAGAGGAAACTCAACTCACAAATATCCTGACTTTTGAAAGAAATCCCCGATGGTCACCTGATGGTCGTCAGGTAGCGTTTATTTCTTTTCGGGAAGGGAAACCGAATTTATGGATGATACCAGCAGAAGGAGGAGAGGCTAGAAAAGTAATGATAAATGTGCCCAATCTGAAAGAAAATCGTTACATCACAAGGCCCTCATGGCTGCCTGATGGTAAAAAGCTGATTTTTGGAGGCTTTTTTGGTTATGGGAATCGAGGTGTCTGGATGGTTCCCGTCGAGGGAGGTGTGCCTCAAAAATTGGAATTTGACTTCGACACTTGGATTAGTAGTTGTGATGTGTCACCCAATGGGGCCTATATCGCCTTTGATTACATCGGAGCAAAAGAAGGGAATCCAATTAAGGGATCAAGAACATTCGAGAAGGATATCTATGTGATACCTTTCAATGGCGGTGAGCCACAAAGGATAACCAAGCTTGAGAAAAGCGGCCTGAGTTTTTATTCCCCTCGCTGGTCTCCCGACGGCAAAAGAATTGCTTTTCGCTCTATGAACTGGTTTGAAAATAATGAAGGAAAGGAGTCAGAAGAAATATGGGTCTGTGAATTCCCCGACGGTGAACCCAGGACAATTACCAAGAAAATGAAAGGGAATCTCACCCATTTGAGCTGGTCGCCGGATGGGAAGATGATTGTCTTCTCTAGGATTGAAAAGAACAAGCCGCAGATATATACAGTCCCTTCTGATGGCGGAGAAACAAGAAAGCTGAATATCGAAGGGTTTTCTCCTGACATATCTCCTGACGGCAAAAGGATAGTTTATGGAAAAAGACACCACAGCAGAGTTGAATACTGGCTGGTTGAAAACTTCCTACCTGTTGGAAAGAATGACTGAGAGGGAGCTATGAGAAGCAAATCCCCGTTTTTTCGCACATAAATTCCACTGTCTCTGGGGAAGAATGCTGACCCTGAAATTCCTAACATTGAGGATGGCAAGAATAGGCTGGCTGTACTGAAGAAGCCATCCTAAGCCCTCTCTTACAGTCATTCTTATATAGTTTAAGAAATTCCCAATTTCCACCCCCATGCCCATCTCTTGGTCACTGATGGAGGCGAGGATTTTGATAGCCGCTTCCATCACATCCCCGCTTTCTCAAGCCGTCCTTGACATCTTTTTTATCCTTACTTATATTTCCCTGCGATGATTGATGGGAAAATTGAGATAAAGATGCTCACTCAACCAGCACAGCCAAAAAGGAAATTCTTATCCCTTCACTATCAGTTTGATCTAGTTCTAACTTTATTACTTTGTATTGGCTATTGAAATATCCTCTCTATTCCGCTTAAAATTATAAAGTTGCACTTCTGGAGTGTTAAAATATAAAAACAAACCAGAAAATACAGCATAAAACCTGACAAAGAGGCAGAATTTCCTCATAGATTTATTAAAAAGAAATAAGCTAATGTGGTAATACAATTGGCTGAGAAGGAGTAAAAATGAAAAATAAAAAAATTCATGCCTTTTTTTTCATAACTCTGCTGCTGATC
>Ga0114919_10004130_pt1 | contig 11667 bp, 15 predicted proteins | sample BlataG_FD_88682 | JGI IMG/M metagenome (GOLD analysis project Ga0114919, IMG submission 88682) | Deep subsurface microbial communities from Black Sea to uncover new lineages of life (NeLLi) - Black_00105 metaG | ecosystem: Environmental > Aquatic > Marine > Oceanic > Sediment | place: Atlantic...
AACAACAACTCACGTTTTAACTGAAGAAGATGTTAAGAACAATCCTGATTTAAAAGAAAACGGATTGTCAGCAGGAGATGAAGTTCAGTTAGATGCTGAAGGGAATGTATTAATTCAATCTCAATAAGCTATGAAGTTTTTAAAGAAGTTTATTAAGGAGAGTTTAAATTACAGGTTGACTCGTGAGATATGGGTGAAGGTTTACTCTGATTCAATGAACGAAGGCAATGATGCTGAGTTCTCAAAGTTGGCTGCTGATAATTCAGTAGTTGCTTACAATCAAAAGTTTGTTAAATTAAATGTTAAATTAAAATAAGGTACTATGAAGTTAAACATCAACGGTAATATTATTGAAGTAGAAGACTCAGTAATTACAAAAGCAATAGAGGACAAACAAGAGTCCATCGAAATAAATAACGATTTAGTTATCAGAACAGCAGCAGATGAAACGAAATTCGCAGCCAATACAAGAACAGAAGGAATATCTATTGGAGCAGAGATTGGACGTAAGGAAGTTTTAAAAGGTTTTGGAATAGAAGGTGATGGTCAGCATAAAAGCGATGCTTCTGCAATTTCTGCTTTGAAAGGTTTTAGTGATGGGTTAGTTGCACATGCATTAAAAGATGCTAAGATTGCTCCAGATAAGAAAGTTGAAGAATTGAATAATGACATCAAAACTTTGCAAGGAACTATATCGGGACTAAACACTACTAATGAGAACCAAGCAAAAGAGTTTAAGACGTTTAAAAACAATCAGCTTATTAGTTCATCATTAACAAATGAAGTTCCTGAAAACGCTTTATTAGATAAAAAGACAATGCTTACAATAATGCAGTCAAGCATTAAGCTAGGAGTTAATGAGAATGGAGTTGTTTTTGGTGTTGGCCCAGATGGTCAGCCATTGAAAGACTCAACAACATTAGAGCCTTTATCAGTTAAGACAATTGCTGCGAACTTCTTCAATGAAAGAAATGATCTATTAAAACCATCTACAGGTGGTGCAGGTGGAGGAGATTCAGGAGGAGGTTCTGGAAAGCAATCATTTGATGATTTCATTAAGGAGATGGGGGATGCAGGACATACACCTAATGGTCCACAATTTAATGTAATTATGGGAGAGAGAATGAGAGCAGGAACGCTAGACGTTTAAAATATAATTACCCGGCAAGGTAAACCTCACTATTAAGTTAGTGGGGTTTTTTTCTGTCTGAAAATTAGGTTATTACAAAATAATTTAATTCAAGTTTGGAACTTATTGTAAAAAATTATTACATTTGAGGTATCCTATCGTATAGGAAAGTCTAAAAAAGGTGCAAAAGCACCAAACTTATTTTCATATTTATTAATTAAAATTACAAGCTAATGGCAAATTTCGCTACTGCTGCGTGGGTAAAAGCACAAGCTAAACTTACAGGCAAATTTCAGGCTGGGGAATTACGATTCAGAGACCCAGCCGTTCACAAACTATTTTTAAAGAACACTTCAATCATGGTTCCAGATTACATGGAATTAAGAACACGTGAAGATAGAGCTGTGGAGACAAACTACTTCTTAAGAACGTCTAGGGCGTTAGGAGCAGGTCGTTCTCATAACCATACTGGTGCACAAGGTGACTCAGGTGTTTTAACTCCTGCTTGGACAACGTATAATGATACGTTCGTATCAACTATCAAGGAGGCTGACAACAAGGTTTATACATTAGAGGAAACACACATGTCTAAATTAGAAAATGTTGTTGCTAACTTCATGGAAGGATTAGAAACTGTTGCTGCTAATTATGCCTTTGCTAACCGTTCAGGTGTGAACGTTGCAACTGCAGAGGGAACTTTTGATGCTGTTGATGATACTTTTGAAATCACTGAAGCAACAAATGGAAACAGAGCTATCCAAATTACTAGAATGGTAATGGATATTAACAAGTATCAAGGGACTGCTTTAGACATTATCTGTGACTCAATTGCATTTAACAAATTTCAATTTGATGCTGCACAAGGGATTTCAAACTCCACAAATACTTCATTCCAATTTCAAGGAGTGACGTTCGTACATGACCCTTCTTTAACTGCTGCTGCTGCAGGACTTGTTTCTGCTTATGATAAAGGTTATTGGATGGCGGTTCCAGAAGGAACAATTGCTGCTTTACCTTGGATACCAATCCAAAACAGAACAGGAGTTGACTTTGGAAACGTTGCTAAGTACTCAACTATTATGAATCCCGTAGATGGTTTAAACTATGCTTTGCATACTTATAACGCTGGTTCAAATGGAACAGCACTTGGTGGTTATACACAAGATGTGACTGTTGAGACTGAAATATCAATTGATATTGCTTATCAACATGCTCCTTTAAGTGTAGCAACAGAGACTACAATAATTGCTTTTGCTTTAGTTTAACCGTTGATGTTTAACGTACCAAACATACGAGCAAATTTTTATGGGGTTGTCGGTTTTCGACAGCCCCTTAATCCTGAATTTGCCATACTTGATGCCGCTAATCAGATTAGCCGTTCAGGTTATTTTGTAACAGATAATCCTTTTGTTAAGATAGAATCAATCTATTCTAATATGGATTACAAGACTTTGTCTGATGCAGAGTTTAATACTGTTCTTAAGAATATGCAGGAGGAAAGTATCACGAATGTTTGTGGTAAAGTATTTAGTGGTACGGATTACATTGATAGACAAGTGTTGTATCCTTACGCTCAGAATAAAGTTAATACTGAGACATTGGAGCAAGGATTGATTACACATAAAATTAGTGTGGCAATCAAAAAGAATATTGCTTTTGAAATTTCAAGAATATTACTTGACTTTGAAGGAACAGGAGATATTGAGTTAATGTTATTTAATACTTCAGAAGTGAATCCTTTATTCACAAAAACAATTACAATAGCAACTCCCCACCATGAAGAGTCTTTAAAATGGAAGGTTGATAACTCAGGAGCTACTTACAAAGGGGAGTATTATTTAGGGTACAGAACTAATGCTGCTGCAATAGGGACGTTAAAGCCTTACAAAAGAGATTATGATAGAAGTGATATTGAATCAAGTATTACTTATTTAAATATAGAGAAACAGATGTTTGTTGGCCACGCAACAGACTTATTACCTGACTTAACAACTGAGGAAGGTTATGATGAAGCTAGTGGATTGAATCCAGACATTACAGTTTATGAAGATTACACTGATTTGATAAATCAAAACGAAGTATTATTTGCTAGAGCTATCAACTTAGATTTACAGATTAGCTGTTTAGGATTATATATTGCTTCAATGCGAAGTAATAAGGATCAGAGAAATTCAGACAGAGTTGCAATTAGAGCAACACAAGAAATAGAAGGTCAATCGGGTGATGGTTTAATAACTATTACAGGATTAAGGCCACAATTAATTCGTTCAATTTCAAAGATTGCCGATGAGATTGATAGGATTAAGAAGGGATATTTTGGTGATATAGCCAAGGTTGATACAATGATATGAGTTTAGTTCAAAAAATAGCACCAGTAGGAATTGACACGTCTATCAATACCATCCAAGTAGAGTTGTACAGCCATCTTACGACTGTTGCCTTATGGACTAATTACGAATCATATTCAAGAGCTTACAAGAACCCTTTAGGAGAGAATACAATTCCAGAAGTTGCAGTTGATGACCAGGAGTATGAAGAAGTTTTGTTTGATGATAAATTCAAAGCGACATCTTTCTTTCTAACTGAAGACAACGCAAACTCAAATGGGGATGTTTTTACTCAGAGAGTATCAATTATATTTCAAGGAATATTGACAGAATTATACCCAACGATAACTGATCATCGAGCAGATGCAGAAATGTTGGACGATGTAATGAAAGCATTTGAAAAGACAAATTACAAAGTCACTAATATTATTACAGGAGTTGATAATGTTTACAGTGATTTAGATTTAAGAAACAAATTAAAAGAACATATTAACTTAACTGACATGAGCCAATTCCATGTGTTTAGAGTTGACTTTGATGTTCAATACACATACGATTGCAAATACAGTGAGTTATGAGTTTAATATACTTTAAAATAGCAGGAGTTCCAGCAAAGGGAGTTGATGCGACAAACGATTTTACAACTGATGCTTATCAGTTTTGTAATTCTCATGACTGGTCTGTTTCATTAAATGATGCTGGATTAGTTGGTGGGCCTCCGACATTTACAATTGAGGTTTCAAATAATTCAACTAAGTGGTATGATTGGGACACGTTAAGCACGAACACAGCGATTGTTGATAGCCCTGATGCTCCTTACATGAGTTATAAATACATGAGGATTGTTTATACAGCAAACGGAACGTCAGCAGGAACTGTTGATGTAGAATTAGATACTTTAAGTAACATACCTAATAAAAGATAATGGGAAAAGTATTACATACAAAAGGTAATGGTGGAGGTAATGCTCAAGGTTCTTCTTATGTAGGAACATTTGTTAATTACGCTGCTTTAGTCCTGGCATTTCCTATTGCTAATTTTGGAGATGTTGCAGTTGTTGAAAATGCTCAAGGAACAAAGTGGCTCCCTTGGACAATTGGAGGTGTTTATTATCCGCAGGGTACTTATTATTTCAATGGATCTGTATGGATGTCTAATGTGGTTGATATTGCAGAGGAGTTAGCAGGTGTGCAGAAGTCTGTAATTGTTCATGTATTTGAAACAAGTGCAGTATCGAATAAGAATGATTTTATATTAATGACAACTGGAGATGTTTCGAGAAATGTTAATTTACCATTAAGCCCTGACAAAGATTGGTTTATTGAAGTTTCAAAAAGAGATGATGGATTAGGCAGTTGCTTTGTAAATGGAAATGGTAAAAAAATAAATGGAAGTTTAGAACCGTTTGAAATTAAAAATAAAAATACAGTTCGAGCATTTCATTATGATGGAATTGATAATTGGATAGTTAAATAATAAGACATGGCTTATACAGAAGAGATAAATATAGGGAAGAATGAATTAGGTTATGATGCTTGGGGAAGGGCTAAAGTGATAAATGATAATTCAATATTTCATGGATTATTCACTTATAATGTACCCGTTCCTACTTGGTATGAAACTTTTAACGGAACGATTCAAGCTACTACAAATTGTACGAGCGTAGATGGAGCTTTGAAAGTTCTTGCTGGAGCAACATTTAATGATGATACATATTTGCGTTCATACCGCAACCCAAGATACGAACCGAACAGAGGTACTTTATATTCAACAGCGGGATGGTTTGAAAATCCTACTTCATCAATGACAAGAGAATTTGGAACTTTTACTGCTGATAGTGGTGTATTTTTCAGATTGAAAAGCGGTGGAACTTTGGTTGGTGTTATCCGAACAACTGTTGGAGGTATTACAACAGATGATGAAATAGCCTTAACAATTCCTGTTGGAGTTGATTTGTCAAAAGGAAATGTATTTGATATTCAGTATCAATGGAGGGGTTTAGGCTCATATTTCTTTTACATAAATCTACAAAAAGTTGGAGATTCTAACTACTTAGGAACTTTGACTAATTTATCAATGTATAATCCTGCTTTACCTGTTGCGTGGAATAGTGAAAATTTAGGAGATAATGATGCAATGTATTTTGGTTGTGTTGATGTTTCGAGCGAAGGAGGAAAAGATAATGGTAAAACTTATGGTTCAGTTGGAATGACGAACCAATCTGGACAAGTTGCAATTACAGGTTATAACCAACCGATTTTAGCGGTAAGAAGTAAAGTTACTGTAGCGGGGTTGATTAACACTAGAGATACTTTAGCTTTGTTATTAAATTCTTATTCAGATCAAAAAAGTTTTATTCGTGTTTGGGCAACAAGAGATTTTACAACTATAACAGAAAACTCAGATACTTGGGATGACTTTGGAGATGGGCATTTGGAATTTATCGAAGCCAACAATGGAGGAGCAACAAATATGGATTTTAATACAGTTGGATTAATTCCAATTTTTGGATGCAGAGTTAATAATGATTTTACTTATTCAACTTCAGCATTATTTGAAGGTAGAACAGAAATTTATTTAACACCTGGAGATATGTTTGTTTTCACAATGCATCGAGAAAATGGAGGGGCTTGTAATGTAGGAGCAACTTTTGAATTTGCAGAAGCAATATAAAATTATAGATTATGAATTTAGTAATAACAAAAACAGCATTTACAGTAACGGTTGATTTCAACATTTACAAAGACCATCTTAAAATTAAAAAGGCTTCTTTTAGGCGAGATGAAATATCTGAAATTGTTGAAGCACATGATGGAAATTTTGTTACTTTAATAATGTTAGATGGGAATGAATTTAAGATTTCGTTTAATGCAGTTGATGGAGCAATGATTGTTGATTTAATTGATACGGTTGCACCAATAAGTAATGATGATTTATTTGATAAATTAGTTTTATTACAACAATTATAAGGATATGTTAGAACTTTTACAAGTAACACAGCAGATTAATGCAATAGAGGGGATTTCCTTCACATTAGGCAATTTAATAACTATTGGAGGTGGTTTAGTTATAACTATATCTTCATTCTTAAAGTTGCAATATGACCAGAAAGCAGAAGCTAAAGCTACTATTGTGAGATTTGAGACAGTAGAGAAGGAATATGAAAAAGAGATCTCAGCTATAAGCGATAATATTTTACATGTTCAGAATGGGAAGAGAGCATTAAAAAAAGATTTAGAGGCTCAAATTGATAAACAGGCAGAGATTGTTAAGAATCGAATTGATAAGACACAAGATAGGATGGAGAAAAATAAAGCAGAGAATCAGGCTGAGTTTAAAGAAATTAACAAGCAATTAAATACTATAATCGGATTACTTGAAGCAAAGAAATAAAATGTTGGATGTAAGTTTAGACAATATAGAAAGCCTTTTAAAGTTAGGATTGATTAAGGTTAATTTAGTTTATCCAATATCAAAAAACAGTCATTTCAGGTTGGAGAATGATTTATCAGTTCGATTAAGTAATGATGCTGTGATTGTTATACCGAGAAACTTTGAATTTGATGGAAGTTCAGCACCTAGAGGTATATGGTGGTTGTTTCCTTCTTATGGAGACTTCTTCTTTGCTGCATTAATACATGACTACTTATATTCAACTAAATATTTATCTGATGATTTTGGGTTTAATTTTGCTCAAAAGTTTGCAGATGATGAGATGCTTATATGGTCCAACAAATTAAATAACAAAACATATTGGAAGATAGTCGATAATCAAATGAGACATAGAGCAGTCCGTTGGTTTGGAAAAAGAGTTTACAATAAAAATAAATAATAATTAAATTTTAAAGCTATGGCATTATGTGCATGTAATTCAGGGGGAGGCAATACAGGTCGCCCAAGTTGTTACGAAGTTTTCGGAACAGCAAAAAAATTAATATTCGTTGAATACTTAAAGCCAGATGGTTCGGTTAATAGTATTGATATATCAACATTGACGGCAGGTAAATTAGATCAAACTTATTTAGATGCACGTGTTAAAGATGTTAATCCAAGAACAAGGTGGTACCCAACTCCAAATCTGGTAACAGTAGAGGATGTTCGTGCTGATGATGTTGAGGAAACAATTGATAATACAACTGTTATCTTTATTGAAGAAGGTGTTAGAACTTTTGAAGGTTTCACATTAAAAGGTGATCCTGTATTTGTTGGAGCTATGAACGCGTGGAAATGTATCGAAGCTGGTGTATTTGCAGTTGATGTGGATGGCAACTTACAAGGTTCTGAAATCGTTGAAGGTTTATTGTATCCAGTAAGATTACAACCAGAGAGTTTATCTGCTTCTTTAATCAAGGCTTCTGTTGCTAATTCAACAAGTAGTAAAACAAAAATCAGTTTTGCTGTTTCAAACTTGGAAGATGATGCTAACTTAAAGATGATTGAAGCTGTTGATATTACAGCCGATTTAAGGGGTGCTGAAGGACTTATCGATGTAGTTGCAGAAACTCCAACAGCTATTTCAACAACAGGCTTTACAGTTCAGTTAAATACTATTTATGGTGGTATGACAAACCCAATCGCTGCTGAAGGATTAGTAACATCTGATTTCTCAGGGGTTGAGATTAGTCCAATACCTGCTGCAATAGTAATAAGTTCTGTTACTGAGTCAGTAAGTATTCCTGGACTTTATACATTCGTTATTGTTACTGAAACATCAGGAGATTTATTAGAAATCAGAAATTTACTTGTTGGACCATTAGACAAGAGTCTTGATTTAAATCCTTTCCAAGTAACTATACCATAATAGTATGAGCGACTTTATTATGGTTGAGGGAACGGAATTTAGAATTTCGACTCTTGCAGGAATGAAGAAAGCTGACTTTGTGAATACTTACACAGGTTTAATTTTGGATGTAAACAAGGCTTGGATGCAAGTTGAGAAATACGCTAGAAAGAAGCCTAATGTGAAGGACGAATCAGAAGAGTAAAAACAAAAGGGGATTGGGTTTCCAGTCCCCTTTTTTAATTAATGTTATGGCTCATTATTTCTTACCACTTAGAAACGTTTTAAACTCAATACTATCTCTCGATGTTGATGATTTAGCATTAGAGATTGCGAAGCAGGATTCGTTACAAGATTTAGTTATTGAATTGAACACTGAAAAGCAGTTGTATGATAAGGGTGAAGATTCAACAGGTCGAACATTAGAAAGTATTGGAGGTGCTTACACTCCTTTTACAGTAAGTATTAAGAAAGCCAAAGGGCAACCAACAGATAGAGTTACGTTACTTGATACAGGAGAGTTTTATGCATCTTTTACAATTAAGCCGTTTAAAGGTGGTTTTACAATAGATGCAGATCCAAATAAAGATGATACAAATTTATTTGAAGAATGGGGTGATGATGTGGTTGGGTTGAATGATGAAAATTTACAAATAGTAATAAACTTTTTTAGAGATGCAATTTTGGAAAAAATCAACAGAAGAATTAAAGCAGCTTGATTGTTTTCTCACAATAGATGAGTTACCAATAAAAGCATGGTTTGATATTCATAAGACAGGGGACTATAGTTTATTGTTGAAGAATATTATTACAGTTGATAAAGCTGGTCTTGATTCATTGTTTGACTTATGGAAGAAAATGTATAATGAATACATATCAAGGTTCGGATTGTCTGACCAGTACAAAGAGCATTTAGATAAAGAAATTGATATTGCTAAATTAAAAGCAAAACTTATAATAACAGGAGCAAGACATTTAAAGACTCTTATTCGGATAAAAGAACAGGAGTTAATGTCAGATAAGCCAAAAATTGAAAAGCCTTTAGAACTTGAAGTTTTATTGGCTAGAATGTCAAAGTCGTATGGCTTTAAATTAGAATCGAAGGAATTAACAGTAACACAATATTATAGTTATTTAAATGTAGTGAACAATGGCTGGTCAAATAAAAAATAAGGATTTGTTTAGTGGTGATGTATTCGCTAAAACAACTGAAGACATAAAGAAAATGATTTTAGCATTGGATTATGTTGAGAAAGGATTGAAGGATGTTGCAAAAGCTCAAAAGGAGATTCTTAATAATAAGGATACGTCTACAATCGAAGGTATTCAGAAAGTTAAGGAAGCAGTAAATGAACTTAATGAAGCAGAGAAGATTGCTGAGAAGATAGGGAAGGAAAAGTTAAAACTTCAAAGCAAATTAATACAGTCCCAAAGTGAAGCTGAGAAATCTAATACCGAGTTAAAGGTTGCACTTCAGGAACAGAATAAGTTAAATAAAGAGTTGGCAAAGGAGTCATTAGGACTTACTGATGCTTATCAAAAACAATCTAAAAGGCTTAATTCATTAAGAAAGGAGTTTAAATCTTTAGTTCTTGTTGAGGGGAAAGCTACAAAAGAAAGTAAGAAACTACTTAAAGAAATAACAAAACTCGACAAAGAGTTAAAGGAGGTTGATGAGTCTGCAGGTCAATTCCAGAGAAACGTAGGGAACTATCCTGATTCTTTTGGAAATGCTGCTAAATCAATTCTCGGAGTTGCTGCTGCTGCAGTAACTGCAAAAGGGGCATTTGATGGTGTTGAAGGAAGTTTGGAAGCATCTGCTGAAGGTTCTGAAAATGTAAGAGAGGTTACATCTAAACTTGGAGGAGTATTTGATCAGGTAAAAAATGTTGTTGCAGGTGCAGCTTTAGATGTTTTTGATTATGGTAAAGCTGTTGTTGAGAATGTGCAAAGCGGAGAGGGATTAATAGATTCTTTAAGAGGACAAGAGACAAACTTTGGAAGAGTATCTGAAGCAACAACTGATTTTGCGGATAAGGTTTCTGCTTCTGCTGAAGCTCAGGGGGAGTTGACAAAAAGGATAATAGATTTTGAGAAAGCATCCAGACCTTTAGAGATAAGAATAACTAAATTAAACGGATTAATTGCAGAGCAAGGAGTTATTGCTGGAGACTCAACAAGATCATTTGATGAGATTGCTTCTGCAGTATTAAAAGGACAAGATTTACAAGTTAAAAGAGCATCTATAAATATTAGATTAGCAAAAGAGGAATTAGATATTACTCAGGAAAGAGTGAGGATTGCAAATTTAGCTGGTGGTGCAGGTGTCGCTTTATTAGATGAGGAAACTCAAGCAATCAGAAAGTTGATTGATGCAGAGAATGATTTAAAAACTGAGGTTCTTGAAAACGAAAAAGAATTAAGGCAAATAAAACAAGATAGATTAGAGATTGATTTAGATATTTTAATTGATGGATTTGATAATCAGAAAACTATTAATGAAAGGATTATTGCTAACGAAAAAGAAACATTAGAAGTTAGAGGTGCTTTATTAGAGAAGACAGGGAAACTTGCTGAAGATAGTTTTAGAGGTCAGAAGAAAGTTTTAGAAGAGTTGTCTGCAGCAGGAATAAATGTTGATGATTTATTATTATTAGATGCTACAGAATTAGCAAAACAAATAAGGTTACTTGAACAGTCGGAAATTATAAACACAAGAACTTTAGAGGTTATACGAGAAAGAAGAATTGTAATTCAAGATTTAGAGGATGCTCAAAATGATTTAAATGATGCTTCTCAGGAAGGAATCGATTTGCAAGAAGATATTATAGCACAATCAGATGCATTGTTTGATATTAGCTCAAATGGTGGGAAGGATTCAAATAAAGCTCTTGATGCATTAGAAAAAGAAAGAGAACAGCAGCAAGTTAAAAATATTCAAAGGAGACTTGATAATACAAAGGAAGGATCAATAGAAGAGTTGAGATTAAGACAAGAATTAAATGATTTACTATTAAAACAAGCAGAAGATAACGGAAAGAAACAGGAAGAGATTGAAAAGAAACAAGCAGAAGATAGACAAGCGTTTACTGAGGCTGCTTTAGATATTATTGGAGATATAATTGATAAAGGATTTAATAAGCGTATCGAAAAAATTGGAGAGGAAATAGATGCTACTTCTAATAATATTGATATACTTACAGATAAAGCTGCAGAAGGACAATTGGCTTCAGAGGAAAGTTTAGCTTTTGAAAAGAAACAAGAGATTGAATTAGAAAGACAAAGAGAACAAACAAGAAAGAAGCAAGAGAAAGCACAAGCATTTTTTGCAGTTCTTTCATCATTTAATAATAACGATGGTAATATTGCCAAGACAATAATAGACGTAAGTGTATTAAAAGCATTGGCTGGAACATTGACTGGATTCTCAG
>Ga0114919_10004131_pt1 | contig 11665 bp, 6 predicted proteins | sample BlataG_FD_88682 | JGI IMG/M metagenome (GOLD analysis project Ga0114919, IMG submission 88682) | Deep subsurface microbial communities from Black Sea to uncover new lineages of life (NeLLi) - Black_00105 metaG | ecosystem: Environmental > Aquatic > Marine > Oceanic > Sediment | place: Atlantic...
GAGATCGCCCTGGCCTGTCACCGGCGCATCGCCGCGGACGTCAAGGGCAGCGCGATCGGCCTGCCCGAGGTCAGCCTGGGCCTGCTGCCCGGCGGCGGCGGTGTCACCCGCACGGTGCGGATGATGGGTATCCAGAATGCGTTCGTCAACGTGCTGTCCCAGGGCACCCGGTTCAATCCGAAGAAGGCCAAGGAAACTGGTCTGGTCGACGAACTCGTCGGCAGCGTCGAAGAACTGGTCCCGGCCGCCAAGGCGTGGATCAAGGCCAACCCCGAGGCGCACACCCAGCCGTGGGATGCCAAGGGCTACCGGATGCCCGGCGGTACCCCGTCCTCCCCGGCGCTGGCGGCTATCCTGCCGTCGTTCCCGTCGCTGCTGCGCAAGCAGATCAAGGGCGCGAATATGCCTGCGCCGCGGGCCATTCTGGCTGCCGCGGTCGAGGGCGCGCAGGTGGACTTCGACACCGCCAGCCGCATCGAGAGCCGCTACTTCACCGAGTTGGCCACCGGCCACGTCGCGAAGAACATGATCCAGGCGTTCTTCTTCGACATGCAGGCGATCAACGCCGGGGGCTCACGACCCGAGGGCATCGGCAAGACCCCGATCACCAAGATCGGTGTGCTGGGCGCGGGCATGATGGGCGCCGGTATCGCTTATGTCTCGGCCAAGGCCGGTTTCGACGTGGTTCTCAAGGACGTCACCATCGAGGCTGCCAACAAGGGCAAGAACTACTCGGAGAAGATCGAGGCCAAGGCGCTCGAGCGTGGCCGCACCACCGAGGAGAAGTCCAAGACGCTGCTCGGCCGGATCACCCCGACCGCCGACCCGAAGGATTTCGCCGGCGTCGACTTCGTGATCGAGGCGGTCTTTGAGAACCAGGAACTCAAGCACAAGGTGTTCCAGGAGATCGAGGACATCGTGGAGTCGAACGCCATCCTGGGTTCCAACACCTCCACCATGCCCATCACCGGGCTGGCCACCGGGGTCAAGCGCCAGGACGACTTCATCGGCATCCACTTCTTCTCGCCGGTGGACAAGATGCCGCTGGTGGAGATCATCAAGGGCGAGAAGACCTCTGACGAGGCGCTGGCCCGGGTGTTCGACTACACCCTGGCGATCGGCAAGACCCCGATCGTGGTCAACGACAGCCGCGGTTTCTACACCAGCCGCGTGATCGGCACCTTCATCAACGAGGCGCTGGCCATGCTCGGCGAAGGTGTGGAGCCGGCGTCGATCGAACACGCCGGCAGCCAGGCCGGCTATCCGGCACCGCCGCTGCAGCTTTCCGATGAGCTCAACATGGAGCTGATGCACAAGATCGCGGTCGCCAGCCGCAAGGGTGTCGAGGACGCCGGCGGCACCTACTCGGCGCACCCGGCCGAGGCAGTGGTGGAAAAGATGATCGGACTCGGGCGGCCGTCGCGGCTGTCCGGTGCTGGCTTCTACTCCTACGTCGACGGCAAGCGCACGCAGCTGTGGCCCGGTCTGCGCGAGGAGTTCAAGTCGGGTACCTCGAAGCCGCCGCTGCAGGACATGATCGATCGGATGCTGTTCGCCGAGGCGCTGGAAACCCAGAAGTGCTTCGACGAGGGCGTGATCACCACGACGGCGGACGCCAACATCGGCTCGATCATGGGCATCGGCTTCCCGCCCTGGACTGGTGGTGCCGCTCAGTTCATCACCGGCTACCCCGGTGGCAAGGCCGCATTCGTGGCCCGCGCCAAGGAACTGGCTACCAAGTATGGTGACCGCTTCAACCCGCCGGCGTCGCTGCTGTAGCGCCGCCCCGCCCCCCGGCGGGGCGGATGCCAGCACACGAAGGTCATCCGGGGGTCAATTCCGCGGTACAGCGTGGCCCCCGGGATGACAGTCAGCGGCGAGGTGGAAACCCGGCCGTGCCGGATCTGTCATCAGATGGTTCCGGCGGGTGTCTTTTGCGGCAGCTGCGGTGCTGAGGCAGATGCGTCGAGCACGGTCTGGCGTACTCTGCTTCGGCCCTCGGTATATGCCACCGCTCACCGTGAGCCTGTCTGGATGCCCAGGATCAGTAGCACTTACCTGCCCCGGGTCCCGGGGCGGATGCGCAAGCCCTTCCGGACGGGCCTGATCGGGGTGCTGGTCGCCATCATCGGGTTGGCGCTGGCCCGGTTGAACGGCCCTTTAGGGGTTACCGCGATCATCGGCTGGCCGCTGCTGTTTCTGATCTATGTCTGGCAGACCGATGTGTTTCGGGACATCCCGGCGCGTATTTTGGCGGTCGCGGCCCTGCTCGGAGTGGTGTTAGGCGTGAGTTGGTGGCTGGCGGCCGGCCGGCTTCTCGCTGGTTCCTACGGGGTGTCGACGGGTTCGGGCCTGATGCTGACGGGGGTGCTCAACGCCGGACTACTGATCACCGCGGGCGGCGCTGTGCTGATGATCATGCCCGCGGTCCTCACCCGGCTGATGCCGATGTCCATGCCGGTGCGGGAGTCGCTGGACGGGTTCGTCGTCGGTTCGTTCGGGGCGCTCTGGTACCTGGCGGCCGCCACCACCACCGTGGTGGCGCCGCAGTTCGTCGAGGGGCTGATCGAGGAACACAGCGCAGGCCGAATGTTGAAGGACTCGATCACCTACGGAATAGTCAGCCCCATCGTCACGACCGCTGCCGGGGGCTTGGTGGGACTGAGTCTGTGGTTCACCCCGGACCGTCGCCCCGGCCGCGATCCGAAGCGGGCCCGTCGGGCCTTGACAGTGTGCACCTTGCTGGGCGCGCCGCTGTATTTCGCGGTGTGGGCGGTCGACGCCTTGGGATTGCCTCGCCCGGTGGACATCGCGGTGAAACTGGGCTTGGCGATGCTGGCACTGTTGCTGGTACGGTGCGCCGTTCAGATCGCTCTGCTGCACGAGGTGCCGGATCCGGCCAGCGGTGAACCGGTGCTCTGCGTGCATTGCGAGCGGGTGGTCCCCGACCTGCCGTTCTGCTCGGCGTGCGGTGCCGCGGCCCGGGCATCGTCGCGGACGTCGCGCCGTCTCCGCCGCCGTTATCCGCCGATTCCGGAACCCAGTACGTCCGGCCGATAGCGACCTGTTTACTCGACCGCCACCCGATAGGCCTCGAGATCGGCGTCGAGTTCGGTGAGAACGGTGTACCAGTCGGGAGCCCACATCGTGACACCGGTGAGAAATGCGGCCGGACTGAGCGCATCGGTGTCCTGGGCGGTCTCCCGGGCGATCGATTCCCGCACCGGGATACCGGCGGCCTCCGAGTGCAACGCCCGCTGGGCCTCGTCGGACAGCAGCAGCGCAAGCAACCTCCTGGCCTCGTCCGGCCGCGTGGTCAGGGTCGTGACGCCCGCGAGATAGGGCAGCGAGATGCTGGTCCGGGTGCCGTCGGGCATTGCCGGGAAGAAGATGTCGAATCTCGACTTGTCGTTCTTGATGGCCGCGAGGTTCATTTGCAGGTCTCCGTTGGCGACCAGTAGCTCGCCGCGGGCGACTTTGGGTCCCAATACCGCGGTCGATGAGGCCGGGCCCACGTTGTTGGACTGCAGTTCGGCCAAGAAATCCAGGGCGTCCCGCTTGCCCATCAGCTGTTGCAGCAACAGCAGCAGCGCCGTTCCGTCGCCGGCCTCGCCCGGGGTCGAATACTGCAGCTTGCCTTTCAGTTCCGGCCGGAGCAGGTCGTCCCATGTGGCGGGCATCGGGGTGACGCTTGGATTGGCGATGAAACACAACGCGGTCAAGGCGACCGGAACGAACAGGCCCGCCGCCTCGACCAGTTCCGGGGAGATGCCGGTGGTGTCGGCACCGCCGGACTGCAGGACTCCCGCTTTAGCCGCCTTCTGCATGAACGGTGGAAGGGTTATCAGCAGATCGGCCGGTGGGACGGATTCCGCACCGTCCAAGCCCTCCCACACCGCGCGGGAGTTCACTCGGGAGACCAGTTCTCCGGAGCCGGCCTCGAAGAGGGTCACCCCGATGCCGGTCTCCGCGGTGAACTTCTCGAACTGCGGTCGGTACCAATCGGACAGGCCACTCGAGCTGTACACGGTGATCGTCGCCCCGCGGCCGGAATCCGGTGCGGCGCAACCGGTGGCGACTGACGCGATTATGGTGATCAGTGCGGTGAGCGGGCGGCGGAGGTTCATCGGGGCGGGTCGCCTTTCCAGCTGAAACTCTCGACGTATTTACCCATGTCCATGGCGATCTCCAGGTTCGCCGCGGACGGCGGCCCGGGGCCGAATTCCTGGGAGAACCGCCGGAAGGGCCCTTCGGCGAGGGCGATTAGTGCCAGGTCGTTCTTGACCGCGGCGATCACGATCACCCGCAGGTTGAACTTGGCAGACAGCCCGGGGGCCTGGACGTTGGCGACCACTCCGTGGCCGACCTGATATCCGACCATGGCGTTAAACAGTTCGTAGGCCACTGTCGCGCCGGGGTACTGCCTGGCCATCAGTTGATCGATGACCTGGCGGGCGACGCGGCCCTCGGCGGGCTGGCTGAACAGCCGCAATACCCCGCCGTCACCGGTGATCTGCCTGGCGGTGACCCCGTCGGGTCCGGTGCTCACGTCGTAGACCGGGCTGGTTTCGGGCCGCGCCACCGAGAACTCCCCCCCGGGCGATTCGAACCGCGGGAGGTTGGCCACCGGCTCTGCGTTGGGCGGTCGGCCGCAGTCCGGCGGGCAACTGTAGGTGGCCGCGTCCTGCACAAGTCGGTCCCAAACCCCGATGACCGCGTACCCGGTTCCCAAGCCGAGGGCAAGGAGTCCCAGTATGGCCACGTACCGGGCCCGGAAAGCGCCCTGGGCCCGGTACCTCCGATCCGGAACCGCGACTCCGTCGAACTCCTGCGCCCCGGTCTCTCCGGGATCGGACTGCTCGGCCTTGGTCATCGGCCCGCCCGGGCCAGCAGAATGTTCGTCACCAGGTTTTCGATGTTCGGGGTGCCCAGGCCGGTCACCATGTCGTAGCCCGTGGTCCCGGAGATGCTGATCGCGTTGCCTCCAAAGTTGATATCGCGCAGGCCCGGGCGCAGCGTCGGGTTCTTGACCATCCGGTACAGCAACGGGTTCAACTCGCCCACGGGTTCGGCGCCGCCGGCGGTGAGTTTCTGGTTCATCAGGGCGGTCAGCCCGGCCCAGATCGGTGCCGCCTGGGAGGTGCCGCCCCCGACAGAGACCTGTTGGTTGAACACGATCCATACACCGGTGAACGGGTCGGACACAGCAGCGACGTCGGGTACCAGCCGCCGGTTGGGCAGTTCGGAACCGATGCCGACGGTCTGCCACTCTGGCCGTGCGAACAGGGTCGATGCGCCGCCGGCCGTCCCCAGGGTCAGCGGAACGTTGTACCAGGCCTGTTCGGACAACCACCTGCCCTCGGCGTCGGTGGACAATTTGGTGCCGCCAACCGAGACCATCTCCGGTAGTGAGGCCACCGCGTCGACCCCGACGTCATCGGGGGTCGGCCGCTCCGACCAGTTCTGGCCGCCCTTGCATTCCAGTCCGGCGAGGTCCCCGGAGGCGTTGAAGGCCGTGGTGCCGTTCCGTAGCGCGGTGGCCAATGCGGAGCGCACGGGTGCAAAGTCGGCCGCGGTGAACAGCCGGTCACAACCCCAGCCGATAGAGAAACTCCATATCGCACCGGGAAACTGCTCATCGGTCGACTCCATCAGCCGGCCGAGCTTCTCGAATGCGCCCCCGCCCTCGTTGTTGGTAGTGGAGCGCGCGTTGACCAAGACCAGCCGGGCATCCGGGGCGAGGGCGTGAATCACCTGAAGATCCATGTTGGCCTCGCCGACTCGGCGCTCCGGCATACCGCCGACCACCTCCGGGGTCAACGGCGGCAGTGCGAACGATTCGGCGAAGGTATCCATATCCTCCTGCAGGAAACCGTCGAAGGCGAAGACCACAACTGTCTGGCCCGCGCCGGTGAATCCATCGTCCACCAACGGCTTCGCGTTGTAGGCGTTCAGCAGTTGGGTGGGCGCCAGTCCGCCGTCGGGAACGTCCCGCGGCCAATCGGGAATGGCTTCGCGGACCGGGGTGTAGCTGAGAATGCGACCGAGGCCGGACACCTCGGCCCGGGCGGCGGCGGGGATGTCCGGTTGCTGGGGCGATGCGTAGAAGACCCGGCCCTCCTCGGATCCGCCCCGTATCCGGTAGTCGCGCACGGTGACGCCGAACGCCTCGCCCACGGTTTCCGGGGAGCCGTGGATCACCGCCCAGTCGTCACCGCCGCGCCACTGCACCGATAGCCCTTGATCCCGGGCCCAGGCCCGCAGCCGGACTGGTTCGACCCGGCCGTGAAGGGCGGCGGTCAGTCGTACCTGTGCGGACCGGGCCGGGCCGAGATCGGACGACTGGGCCAACAATCTCGCGTAGGGGCCGCCGATTGCTCCGGAGAGCGCCGGCGCTCTCAGCCGGTCCGGGGCGATCAGCGCCAGTGCCGCGACCACCGCGACGACGCTCGCGCCAGCCACAGCGGCACCGGATCGCCCCCATCGGGTCATGGCGACGAATCTAACTGACACCGGGCGCTCTAGATGAAAAGCCCGTTCCACTGCCAGGATCCGCAGTAGGCTGGCTTTCGCTGTAGGGTCGGAAATCCTGGCTGTCAACGGACTTTTGCTCCTAGAGTTTGAGCATGCGATTCGGACTGGTCATCCCGCAGGGTTGGCGCCGCGCAGTTCATCACCGGTTACCCCGGTGGCGAGGCGGCGTTCATGGCTCGCGCCAAGGAACTGGCGGAGCGCTACGGCGACCGCTTCAACCCGCCGGCGTCACTGTTGTGATGTGGTGACAATCCACTCGAACGACCCCCGGCGCGCGTGCGTGCCGGGGGCCTTCGCGTCTGCGCGCCCGTGACGATCGGCCTTCTCTGCGCGCTTCCGCAGGAACACGCTCACCTTGCGGGTGCCATGACTGCCGTTGCGACGCAGGAGATCGCCGGTATCGGGTTCACCGTGGGTCACCTCGACGGCCACCGGGTGGTGTTGTCGCGAGCCGGGATGGGCAAGGTCAACGCCGCGATGGTGGCTACCCTGCTCGCCGACCGGTTCGGCTGCCGCGCGATCGCGTTCTCCGGCGTGGCAGGCGGTCTGGACCCGGGGCTGCAGATCGGCGATGTCGTGATCGCGGAGCGCACCATCCAGCACGACGCGGGTGTAATTGAAGATGCCGCCCTGCGGGTCTATCAGGCCGGGCATGTTCCGTTCTTGAATCCCACCGCCCAATTCGGCTATGCGGCCGATCCGGTGCTGCTCGCCCGGGTCCGCGGCCACCTCGACGGCTTGACGTTGCCGGCACTGTCCCGCAATGCCGGTGGCGGCGATCGACCGCCCATCATCGCCTACGGGACGGTCTTGACCGGAGACCAGTATCTGCACTGCGAGGTGACCCGGGTCCGACTCCACGGCGACCTGGGCGGGCAGGCGGTAGAGATGGAAGGCGCTGCGGTCAGCCAGGTGTGTGAGAGCTTCGGCATCCCCTGGCTTGTCGTTCGGGCTCTCTCGGACCTCGCCGGGGCGCAGTCCAGTTTCGATTTCACCGCCTTCGTCGACGAAGTGGCGGCGCAGTCAGCGACGATCCTGCGCCATCTGCTGCCGGTGTTGTGAGGGCTGGACTGCAGCGACAGAGTTGGCGTTCAGTTCTCAGGCGTAGTCGCGAAGCGCCTTGCTGAGTCCCGCACGACTGGTGATACCCAACTTGCGGAACAGGCGGTATAGGTGACCGTCGACGGTGCGCGCTGAGATGCTCAGTTGGGCCGCGATCTCTTTGGTCGTCTTTCCATCTGCGGCGAGTTCGGCGACCCTGCGCTCCTGAGCGCTCAGGGGGGCGGCTTTGCCCAGGGATTGTTTGACCGAGGCTCCGGCCGCGCGCAACTCGGCTCGCGCGCGTTCGGCCCACGGCAGCGCACCCAGTTTCCCGAGGTTGTCAGCGGCCGCGCCCAGTGCGACCCGCGCCTCGGTGTAACGCCGCACGCGGCGCAGCCACATGCCCTGGGCAAGAAGGATTCTGGCGTTTTCAAAGGGGAACTCGTCGATGCCGGGATGGGTGAGTGCGGACTGGTAGAACTCACCGGCTTCGGAATCGGGCGCCGTCACCGCCGAAACCGCCGCGGTCAGTGACGCCACGCGCGGGGAGACGGCGGCCAGGTTCAGTCCCACCGCCTCGGCCGCGAGCGCACGTGCTTCGTCGAGATGTCCGGTGTGCACGGCTGCCTCGACGAAGTCGAGCAGGTATTCGCCCACCTCGTGAATGTTGTCGCGGGGCCACTGTCCGGGCGGGCTGATACTTGTCGCTGCGCGATAAGCGGCTCCGTAGTCTGCCCCGGCGAGCCCGACCCGCACCGCGATTCGTCCCGCGGCATCGATGAGCCGTTGCAGGCCGCGAGGTTTGGACCAGGCCGTCACCTCGGCGGCGTAGCTGCGCGCGGTCTCCACGTCGCCTTGCGCCGCGGCCAGGATCCCGAGGTCGGCGAGCAACTGGTGACGGCGCAGCTGACTGCCCTCGATCTGCTGTGCCATCTCCAGGCAGGTCGCCCCGACCTGGGCACCCTGCTGCCAGTGCCCGGCGGCGATCAGGTCCAACATGACCACCCGCCCGCTCTCGATGGCATCGATCGATGCGCCGTGCCCGCTGAGCTGCGCGTAGGCCTGCTGAAGCGGAGCGCGGAAATCAGCCATCACGCCGAGGCAGTACGCCGGAAACGACAGCAGCACCATCCGCTGCGCCGGCACCTGCGGCAGCAACTCCACGTACCTGGACAACATCGAACGGACGGCTTTGGCGGTGGCGGCAATGTCGTCGACGCCGGTCCGGTACATCAAGACCGCCGGATCCAACCGGTCGGTAAGGGGGAGCAGGGCGGCGTTGGTCTGATCCCGGTGCACAGGGCTGCCGGAGTAGTTGGTGATCGACACAAGTAGGTAGGCCAGCCGGTTCACCGTCTTGTCGTCGAGGGTGTCGGCCTTGTTCAGCGTGTCGAGTACCCGCCGGTGGGTGGCCGTCACCTCGCCGTCGGCGTGAAACGCTCGGTAGGAATCCGCCAGGACCGCGAGCGCCGAGTCTCCCGCGGACGTCCCGGCGCCTCCGAGGAGATCCTCGACCCCGCTGGGCTGACCCGCCCGGGCCGCCACGAACACTGCGTCGGCGAAAAATTCGGCTCGTCGGTCCGGGTCAGTGCTCAGTTCTGCAGTCTGGCTCAGCCACTCCGCACCGACTGACAGTCCGCCTCGGCGAATCGAGAGCTTCGCGGCTCGGGCCAGAACGTCGGCCACGTCCTGGTCGGGATCGAGGGTTGCTGCGGCCAGATGAGAGGCTCGGCGTACCAGCACCTCGTCATAGAGTCCGGCGAGGTCTCGGTGGGCGTTGCGGCGTTCCTGGGGATCGGCCTGATGGATGACCGCGGCGCGAACCAGCGGATGGCGAAAGACGATATCCCCCAGCGGATCAACCACCAAGAGGCCGGCCTTCACTGCGGGGGCGACGTTGCGCATCACGAACCGGGCCCCCGTCGACGACGGGACGCCGCCCGCGATGCCGTCCAGTGCTGCCCGCAATAACTCGGCTCGTACGCCGGCGTCGAGCGCCTCCAGTTGAGCGCCGAAGACCGCCACCAGGCGTTCGGTCAACGGCAATGCCCCCAGGCGCTCCTCGATCCGGTTGCCGAATCGCGGAAGTTCAACCAGGGCAAGCGGATTTCCTTGCGCGGCCTCGAGGATCGCGGTTCTGTTCGCCGCCGGTACCGCCACCCCTGCTGACTCCAGCAGTCGCAGCGAATCCTCGGCGTCCAGTGGAGTCAGCGGCAGTTCGCCCCACCCTGCGCTGGAAAACCCGGACTCGCGTGACATCCGTAGCCCGGCCACGATCCGGACCCGGGGATGGCTCAGCCGCCGCCCCACAGCTGCCAGCACCTCCGCACTGACCCTGTCCAGCCAGTGCAGGTCATCAACCACAAGCAGCAGCGGCTGGTTCTGCCCGGCGAGCGCCAAGAGGTTCAGCAGCCCTGACGCCAGCGGCAGGACTGCGACCTCGGAGTACGGGTCACCGCCGAAGACCGGTGCGAGAACCGCACGGTCGGCGTCGTCTAACTTCGCCTGATACGTCTTGAGGCCGAACGCCAGTTGATTCAGCCCACCCAACGCGAAGGGTTCCTCGGCCGCCACCCCCAGGACCCGCACCACCTGCCAGCCATCGGCTGCTGCGCGCGCGCACAGCTGCTCGATCAACGCCGTCTTGCCGACGCCGGGCTCCCCGGACACTACGACCGCATGCTCGGTGTCCTCGGTCAACATCTGCGTGAGCTGCGCGAACTCGGCCTGCCGACCCATTAGATCACGATGTGCGGGCATGAAGAGATTATCGGGCGTCCAGGACCAAATCGGGTAATTTCACCCATCCCAGGGGCGGTACCGGTCGTCTACTCTCGGGCCGCCGGGCGACGTTGTTCGGCTCATTGATTGAGGGGCCGGGTATGAGCAAGACCAAGAACGCCGTGCGCGTCGGGACCGCAGCCTTTGCACTCGGACTGTCGCTGGCGGGCCCGCAGGTCGTGGGTGTCGCCTCGGCCGACGGCCCCGACACCGATTCCGCCTCGGCGTCGGCGGCCCCGAACCCAAGACCGGCCCGTGGCGCCGCCTCGCCGCGGTCGGCCTCGCTGCGTGCGGAACGTGTACCCGAGTCAGCGGCCACGACGAGTCCGGTGGGCCGGGGGGCCAGGTCAGCGGCCGTTGCAAGTCCGGCGGACCGCGAGGCGGTAGCGGCCATAGCGGTTGGACCCATCAACGACGACCCGGCTCCGTCAGCCGCCCCCGAGGCGAATGCCGCGGCCAGTCCGGCGAACTCGACGAGCCGCCGTCAGTCCCGTCAGCTGGCACCTCTGACGCCACTAGCATTCATCAGCCCACGTCCGAGTGCCGTCACCGCTGCAACCGGCAGCGCCGCGGCACCGACAGTCATTACGCCAGCCGCGGCCGCTACCTTGCCTGCCTCGATTGCTTCGCTACCAGAGCCACCCGCCGCGACCGCCACCCCGTCCGGGGTGCTGTGGGATATCAACACCGCGGTGGTTCGCGTGCTTGACGCCACGCAGAACTGGTTGACATCGCTACCGGCCAACCCGGTCAGTGACCTGCTGGAGGGCGCACTGCTGCTGGTGCGGCGCACTCTGTTCAGCCAGCCCGCGACCGTCGACCCGGTGCAGATCGTCACCACGGCCACCGGGCAGATTCGGGGCACACTCGGGGCGGTCAGCCCGCAGGGCAGCCCGCTGAGCTACACGCTGACCAGCGATCCGCTGCTGGGCACCGTGGAGGTCAGCCCCGACGGCACCTACACCTACACCCCGGGAACGGCCTTCTCCGAGTACGACACCTTCAGCGTGGCCGTCGACTCGCCGGGATTCAACATCCTCAACCCCTCGGGGAGCTGGCGGCCCGCGCAAGCCTCCGTGTCGGTCTGGGGGTCGCCCGGTGACGGCGGACCTCCGGACGGTGCGCTCGCCAAGCCGCTGATCACGAGGACGTTCGAGATCATCAACCTCACCTCGAGCAACCAGATGCTCACTAGCTGGACGGCTCTGGCGAACCGCACCGTGGTCCAGGTGCCCCCGGTGGGAACCATCATGCAGCCCGGCGAGTCCAAGACAATCGTCCTGGCGCAGTACGCCTTTCAGGACCTTTA
>Ga0114919_10004132_pt1 | contig 11664 bp, 18 predicted proteins | sample BlataG_FD_88682 | JGI IMG/M metagenome (GOLD analysis project Ga0114919, IMG submission 88682) | Deep subsurface microbial communities from Black Sea to uncover new lineages of life (NeLLi) - Black_00105 metaG | ecosystem: Environmental > Aquatic > Marine > Oceanic > Sediment | place: Atlantic...
CCCCCCCCCCCCCCCCCCCCCTTTCTCCCTCCCCTTTCACACAAACACAGGTGACCTACCCAACCACCCCCCACTCTTCCCCTATTGCCGCGTATTTGTCAACCACAATTACAAATTCATCTATCTCCGAGCCCCTAAAACCGGCTCCACCTCCCTCATCAAATTCTTTGGCAATTGTGAAAACCCACTCAACGGTGCCGACAAACCCACGTGCATCCAATCCATGACAGTAGACCTCTCTAATAATGAAAACATAGAAAAGTATAAGAAAATGTGGAAGGAATACTTTGTATTTGGATTTGCTAGGAATCCTTGGCAGAGGAGTGTGAGCAGTTATAGGATGATGATGAGATTTGTGAAGAACGAGGAAGGGTGTGAGGATGCAATGCGGTGGACAGCATTCTGTGATGATCCTCTGAGTATGGGTAGGGTGTTTAAGGAGTTCCCTAAATGTGTAGCTTCTGATGCGTAAGTTTAATATGGGCAGAATATGGTGATGTGGAGCTTCTCTTTTTTCTCTTATTCTCTGTTCTTCTTCTTTGGTTCTTTTATGACTCAACTAACTGACCCCCCCTCTTCTTCCCTCCTCTCTGTTCTTTCCCCTACTACTACTACTACTACTACTACTACTACTGTACATACACATGTATACAGTCAAGGCGCACCATTTGCATACCATCACGTTATAGAACAAGCCCCCTGCTTAGTAGGAGCAAATGGAGGCTGGGCAGCTGACTATATAGGTAGAGTAGAAAACTTTGACGAAGATCTGGTTGAAATAGTAAAAGAGGTTGAAAAGAGGCGGCAGCAACATGCACCCGATGCCCCTGCAGTATCCATTCCAGAAGATAAAACACCCAATGCTAATGGAGTTGGATGCATAGAAGAGCCTGGTGAAGGTAGATTAGTAGCAAAGGAGCAGTATTGTCAAACTGAAGAATATTTCATCGAGAAGCTTTATCCAAATTGTTTTAGAAAGTTGGCTCATTATTATCAGCAGGATGTGGCACTATTGGGATTTTCTACATGTTCAGCTGTGTAAGTATGAATGTGGTGTTATCTAGAAAACATCAACACTATATGACTTCTAGCTGCTAATTAACACGAATTTCATGTCCCCTTATTAAAGAATAATATCATTCAATTTCCTAACATCATCAGCATAAAAAGCAGCAATATGACTCAAACACTGATGATGATGCCTACCCGCATAAAACAACGCCTTGGTGCAATAGTTCACATCACTCCATTGCCTTCCTTCCACCTGTGTAAACTGCAACCTCCTCCTCTTCCCTTGTGATCCACCACCTTTATTATTATCACCACTATCTATTTCATCAGAGCATTCACCATCATAGGTGTTTTTAGCAGCAGCCATCTTGTCAGGAAGAGGGGGCAGTCCTTCTGGTCGTCTCTTGTTGATCTCATCAATAATGGTCCTTAGATCTTCTTCTTGGTATTCCACCCTTCCTAGATAATCTAGAGCCCAGTCTCCTTGGTCTGTCGATAAGCACCTTGTTTGGTCATTCTGTATTATGTGTATACAGGCAGAGGAGAGAGGGAGAGAGAGAGAGAGAGAAAGGTGAGTGAGTAATGAAGGCAGGAGAGAGAGAGAGAGAGAGAGAAAAGCTATTGTCATTGATACTGTTACGTACCACATGAAAGTATTGGGTCCAATGATTTTCAGGTTTAGGTGGATGAGGGCAACACTGAGGATTACGTCTGCACACATCCCCCAGGATCAAAGGATTCTTGCAATACATGTTCCATGATACCTGAGGACAGTGGTTTGCATCATTACTCAGGAAATGGACGAGGAATCTATACTGAGAGACTGTTCTTTGATAGATGTTTCTAGAGAAGGCAAATACGTAATACTCTTTCCACATTTCTTGAAGATATTCTAGGGAGAGGTGTTGCTGGAGGTGGAGCTTTTCGAGGCAGAATTCTGGTTGCTTTGTAGTTTCTGTCTTCTTTCCAGTAGCTTTGTTATGATCTGCAGTAGTGCATTCTTTGAAATAGTTGAGGACACTGGTGCTGCCTACTTTAGGGGTACGTAAGTAAATGAATTTATATTTTTGATTGAAATATACTGGGCAGCCTTGGAGGTCGTAGTGATTGAAGACGACTGGTGGTCGAAGGGGTCCATCGTCTAATGTTGTTGTTGTGTTATTAGTACTATTGCTATCTCTCTGTTCTACCCATTTGAGGAGCTCATCTCTTCTATATTTTCCATAGGAAAGGTGCCATGCTTTGGGATCTAACATGCCTGATTTGTGGAGATGGCCGTGGATGGGAGTGGACTGGGCAATCTCTGCTGTGAGGGCTGGGTCGACGGTCGGTGTGGTGGTGTAATTCTTGAACGGTGAGAATATCATCATGGTGAAGGATATGGTTGCAAATGCTGCTAAAGGGATGGACCGTTTGCAATGGTTGTTACGGCCTGCTTGCCGTTGCTTATAGCTTTGGCTTGTTATTGCAACCATTTCCGATTTCTGATCGCTTGCTGTAACCCTTTTCAATAAAATACGCTACTTTGAAAATCAATTTGATAATTTGTACATTATGCGATCAGTACAATGCATTTCTATCAACGATCAAGGGCTATATATTTTAAAACTATACACTTCACCTCCAACCGACCCCCGCCGCCTTTTGTATTCACGTTCGGAGAAGAAGGCTGGAGAAGGAGCTCCTCCTTGTCCTTCATCTCTCTCTTCCCCATACACTCTCCATCCATTAATTATCATAATCTTTATATATTACACAATCACATATTCATTATAAATTCATATCATCAACAATCTCCCGTTTCCCTCTCTTCTAATCATCCAATCTTCCAATGATAGCCTTGGTAAACTCTTTAGATCCACACTTCCCTCCCAAATCCCTGGTCAAATATCTCCCATCAGCAATAGTATCCAAAGTAGCCTTTTCTATCATACTTGCATGTTTATCCAATCCAAGATGACGCAACATCATCACCCCCGACAACAACATGGCCGTGGGGTTGGCCAGATCCTTCCCTGCAATGTCAGGAGCAGTTCCATGTACTGCTTCCATCAATGCAAGGCCCCCAGCACCTATATTGCCACTGGGTGTCAGTCCCAATCCGCCAATAAGACCAGCGCACAAGTCGGAGATGATATCCCCATACAAGTTGGGCATTAACATGACATCGAATTGAGATGGACGGGTGACGAGCTGCATACATGTGTTGTCAACAATCATCTCGTCATATTCAATATCAGGGTACCTCTCACTGATCTCTCTTGCACACTTGATAAACAGACCATCAGTCAGTTTCATAATATTCGCTTTATGCACAGCAGTGACCTTCTTCCTTCCGTGTCGACGCGCATATTCAAAAGCAAATTCAGCCACTCTGGTGCTGGCTGTTCTGGTTATGACTTTCAAGCTTTCCACTACTCCAGATACTACTTCATGTTCAAGCCCACTGTACTCGCCTTCAGTGTTCTCTCTGATGGTGACCAAGTTGATGCCATCGTAACGGGTCTTGTAGCCGGGGATTGAGAGGCATGGTCTGACATTAGCATAGAGAAGGAGCTCCTTTCTGAGGGTAAGATTCAGGGAGCGGAAGCCTTTACCAATTGGAGTGGTCATTGGGCCTTTCAAGCCGATGCGGTTTTTTAGGACAGAGTCGAGATTTTCTCTGGTTACGTAGCTGTTGGTGCGGGGATCAACCTCCTTTCCAACATGTTGGATGTCCCAAGTGATTGGGGCTTTGGCTTCTTCGAAGATGTATTGTACATTGGCAGCAATTTCAGGTCCAATGCCTGGAGAGATGGAAGTGAGTAGTTAATTTAGAGGGGGGGGGTAGGTATGTGGTGAGTATGTGATTGAAGGAAGGAAGAGAGAAATATGTTGGAAAACCTGCAGATGGTGTGTCTCGCCCTCGTCTCTCTCTGAACTCACCGTCGCCTGGGAAGAGGGTTGCTGTGATGGGCTCTGAACTAAATGCTCTCAAGGATTGGCCGTTCGCCAATACGGAGAGGTCCTTCTTGAACAGAAGATTGATACAGGATCGTCTCATGGCCGTTTTGTGCCAGTTTTAATATAAAAAGAACCAAGGAGATGTCTGCTGACTGATGAGATTAGCAGTCAAGTTTGTGTATGGAACGTAGATTCCTAAGACCCAAGGAAACAATGTAATGCGATTAAGTATACAATGGCTCGCGTGGGCCTATTTATTGCTACCAGGCCCAACCCTAGCATGCAGGGTTTTCTTCGAAGAGTTGACGATGCCCAAATTTGGGCTTGTTTTCATAAATTCGGCGCCGATCACCAGAGATCGCATTCATTCAACCATTCATACATCTTTTGGGCCATCCATTGATCAATTCCAGCCCCTAGAATACCAAGAGATGGCTAGTTTTAGTGAGGCACCCGGCGGAGATGCTGCTAAGGGCGCCAAAATCTTCAAAACAAAGTGTGCACAATGCCACGTTGCCGAGAAGGGTGGTGGACACAAGCAGGTAAGTTACATCTTTATTATTAAGCTTTAAACGTTGCCTTTTCACTCTCCCCATTTCCTTGGCTACTACCAAATTACAAGGAGTATCTCTCCATTCTGGGGCCTCTCCCGAGTTCAATCATGCTCACACTACCTCTCCGGATCCCTCCCACGTATTAATACAGGGCCCCAACCTTGGAGGCCTCTTTGGCCGAACAAGTGGTAATGCCGAGGGCTATTCCTATAGCAAGGCCAACAAGGAAAAGGCCGTCGTCTGGGCTGAAGAGACCCTTTACGACTACCTGTTGAATCCTAAGAAATATATCCCAGGCACTAAGATGGTGTTTGCAGGTCTTAAGAAACCAGAGGAGAGAGCTGATCTCATTGGTAAGTTGAGCGCACAGATTTGATGGAATGTCTGTCCCCCCAAAACCGACAAGAGAGAGACACCCACTCCTCCTCTTTGAACAAACATAATATTAACCACAATAATCCCCTTTCTTTTCTTGTTCTACTACAGCTTATCTCAAGCAAGCAACTGCATAAGACACACCAACCAACCGTAATTATTGTTTGCTCCAATAAAAATGATTTGAAAACGAATTCCTTTCCTCCCCCCCTCATTATACACAAAGAGTAATGCTAGCAGTGACTGTTGTGGTTGCTAATCTATATATATAGATGTAACCCTGCTCAAATATACACGCTTAATTCACTTTTACATGGTGCTAGATATATATTGCTTCTAAGGCCTAACCAAGAAAGAAAGAACTCAAAATAGACCTTGTGTCAACCGACTGACAAGAGAGGATCAATAATAACTACTCAATAAAGAAAAGCAAGAAATCAAACCCATCCCATCTCCCCTCTCCTCTTCTATCCCCCCCTTTTTTACTAGTCTTTTAATACTTGAAAGTGAGTCCCACTCCATACTTGGGAGGCTTGGACAGATCAAGAGCATTGACCTGACCACTGAGAGACAGTTTCTGAGCTGGAGCCAACTCCTGCTCATGCAGCACAGACAAAACACCAGTATGATTAATCTTGAACTTTTGCAATGCTCCACTAGCCAAGTAACGAGACATACCACCAGCAAGTCCAAACTCCTTGGTACCTGTGTTGTGCGTGACTTCAACGGCCAATGTCGTGTCCATCCTGGCACGATGAGCGACGGTGAACGTAACATCATCACTCTCGTTATAAAAGATAGTGGCTTGGTAGTCATCTGCAGTATAGCCAGCTCCTGCTGCCCATTTAGTAATGGCACTCTTGGATGTGTCGTATGCTGCAGTGACTCCACCAACATAGCGGTCGGCTCCGGTGGTGGCGGCAATCTCAATCTTTGGTTTACTGCTTACGGTGGTGGAACCCTTGACGGTGATGTGGGGCTTGGTCAAGTCAAAGGCAACCTTTCCTGATTGGCGCATGTCTGGAAGAGATCCACTGAGTGTGGCAGTGAGGCCAGGGTAGTAGAGGTCCTTTCTCGTGAGGGCCAGGCCAAGCTTGCCAGTTGGCTGGTCGAGGGTTGCAGCATAGGTGATCTTGTCAGCTGTGTAGGTGGTTTTCAGTTCTGGTTGTAGAGCTCCATCGCGCATAACAGACTTGAGGGCAATGTCCTGGAGGAAGAGGGTGTAGAGGGTAGGAGGTATGGGTGTGAGAGGGAACAGGGCAAAAGGGTGGGGAGGGTGGGTATCGTAGGTCGGGGAGATGATGCTGAGGAGAGACAATGGCAGAATACCGAGAATGGGGGCCTTGGTAAGAAACCCGAGTTAAATGTAGATCCTATGTACAGAATATATCAACGTAGTGACTTACCAACCCGTCAGAGGTTTTAGTGGAGACAGCCACCACTGTATTGAATTGGAACAGACCCTCACGACCTCCATAAAGAACGTCTACAGGAAAAATAACAGGAAGATGTGGGTGAGAGTCATATCGTTGCTAGAATTTGGGGTTTTGCTCTAACTGACAACGCCATCTATGCCCCATCCATCGCAACTTACCTTTTGCAGTTTTCCCCAAATCTCCAAAGGCTGGTATCTTTGCCATTTTCTCAGGACAACTCAAGATGGACAAGGTGCTTCAACAATTGTTTTTTATTGAATTTCGGGACTTCCCTGGCTCCATTATACTAGAAAACACACAAACAGATGCACCGTCAGCGGTTCGCTCTCACCCTGCCACAGACACCACCTTTGGAGATGGCCTTCCTTAGGGTGGTACAGATATATATATGCATCTGGCAACTCAGGTCCATTCTGCATCTGATGCCTTACCACCAGATCCACAGTGAAATGGGCTGAGCTGGAGATGTTAGTGGTAGTAGAGATCAACAGCCTGGATGATGGTCTCTCTTGTGATGTTGACGTTGGATTGGAGCATCACGTTCCTACCAGCGTTTGGCACAACAGTTGCACTCACAGGCAAAGATCACCGTCGAATTTGGGTTATTAAAGTAGGTCCGAATATGTACCATTGATTCAACTGGCATACACACTCAGACAGCCATCTTACAGCAATATATTCGTTATAGAAATGATTATCTAACAAATAATACAACATGGGCGCTTCTTTGAAGCATTCTCCATCCTCTACCCTACCATTGCTGAGAAAAATATGCATCATTAGTTCAATAGTCTGTTTTCTGTCATACTTCCGCTCTGACTTCGCCAGTAATTTCCATGTCCAACGACCGTCTCTTGCCCAGCTCCCGCCACAAACACAGCGCCACCGCCACCACCACCACCACCAGCAGCAGGACCCTTTACTAGACCATCAACAAGAAAACAAACCCAACAGAAATATCATTATTATTAATAATAATAGTAATAATGCCAGCCATCACCTCTACAAAATGGACACTACCTCTCCGTCTACTGTCCAGGGGTTCATACACAAACATGGCATATTAAACTACAGAGCTTGGCATCTCAACTATACCTCATACAGAAAAACCCATTATAACTACTGGATTGCTGACAGAGATGCCATTGCTACATCATCAAGACAACAACAGCACCAAACAAACAAGATAGAAACACCAACAGACTCCTCCTCCTCCTCCTCCTCGTCGTCGTCGTCATCATCATCATCTCCATCTCTTCCCCTCCCTACTCCTCCCCTAGCGGTCCTCCCACATGGAGAACCAGAATCCCACCATGGCTGCACTGTCTATTATAATGATATATACAAATTCATATACATACGTACCCCTAAGGTTGGCGGTACTACAATAATGGAATACTTTCCTGATTGTGATTCCCTCACTAAACAACAACACACAGAGAGGGGCTTGTATAACAACAACAACAACAGCAACAGCAACAACAACAACAACAACAACAACAACAACAACAACAACAACAACAACAAGACAGCCTCTCCTCCACCTCCACCTCCTCTTCCTCTTCACTGTGTCACCAAGCTAGCCAAGAGAACTGACCTCACAATAGAGGAGCTAGAACATATGTGGAAGACATATTTTGTATTTGGTTTCACTCGTAATGTATGGAGACGAGCTGTCAGTCAATACCAGTTTCTAGTCCATTTCCTGCTGCTACAAGATACAGCTGACTTGAAATGCCCTCAAATCAAGTGGATGGACTTCTGTATGGATCCTCCAGCAGTAGCAGATGTATGCAGAAAGCATCCTCAATGTTGCCCGGTGAGACGTAATGGAGATGAAAGTTTGTTCTACTACTTTCACCTGAATGATCAGACGTCGTGTTTGTTGACTGAAGGAGGGGAGTGGGCTGTTGATTATTTGGGGAGGGTGGAGAATGAGGATGAAGACCTGGCTACTGTCCTGAGATATATAAACTCGGGATTAGAGGAGAAGAATAATAACAATAGTAGTAGTAGTAGTAGTAATGGTGATGTTCCTGTACCTTTGTTGAAAGTTGAGCCACCTAAACAGACCAATAAAGCCATCATCAAGTGCAAAGACAATGATCATGAGAAGCAAGGGCTGATCTACAACTTGAACCTGAAGATGAGAAGGAGGCTGCAGTACAAAAAACAAGATGGCAAGCAATTCACAGACGTGGCTTATTGTACCAAGGAACTCTTCTTCCAAGGCAATTATAGCCAATGCTTTGATAGTATCACACATTACTTTGCTAAAGATGCAGAGTTGTTGCATCAGAACTTGATATTGCATTATAATAGATAGCTAGATAAGGCTAGGGTTTGAATATACCTACACAAGCATGCATGCACCTTACTTTTTGATACTCTTATCTTTTATGAAACACATATTACTTTTTGATACTCTTATCTTTTATGAAGCACATATTACTTTTTGATACTGTTATCTTTTATGAAACACATATTACTTTTTGATACTCTTATCTTTTATGAAGCACATATTACTTTTTGATACTGTTATCTTTTATTATTATGTCAAGCTGGAATACCCAAGAATACACATCATCTTCTTGCCTCCAACTGGACTCTCTTCTTACCTCCATTGCTTATCACCTTTTTAAACCAAGTAAAGTTTTTTTTACAATTATTATTATACATACAGAAGTGCATTGATTCAATTGGGTTCTGGCGATGCATTATTATTAGTATTGCTGTTGTTGTTGTTGTTGTTGTTGTTGACATTAGCTGATGATGCGACATACCAAGCTAATTTAGTCATACCTACTACCCCAATTCCAGCTATAAAAACTGCACCAACTGCGCCTAGACCCATCGCACCCAACATTCTGAATGCACTAGGAGGGTCTGGGATCTCTTCTTCTGTGAGAGGCTGGCCTCCCTGTGGGAGGCCTGTTGTTGGTGTTGGTGTTTGGGAGACAGGGCAGTGAGATCGATTGAATGGTGGGTGTTTGGGGGCAGGGAAAGGGTTTGATGCATATACTGATAATTGGATACGTACCTTTATCGCTACTGAATTGTCTGAATCCTAATCGCATTGTAATAGGTGCTAAACTTGAATCTCCTTTGTGGATTAAAGGCAAAAAGCTACTGCTTCTTTGACATAAATATCTCGCCATGACTTTCAGTTGTAGAGTGAATGCTGATTGTAGCGTAGAATGAATTGTAATGGGGTTTAAAATACTGAAACCCGCCCAAAGCTTGAAGGATGGGGAAAAAAACCGTAGAAAATTCAAAAGAGTAGGGAGGAAGCTAAAAACTGAAAATTGTGGAATTGATACCACTTAAATCCACTTTTATCCAACTTCTCCATATTCATACGAAATCATTGCACCTGTTCCATTCTCTGTCCCATCCGAAAAAGGATCGCTTAACCCAAATGTCCCACCCAGAACATGTCATCCTCTTTGACCACCTCTCATTACCTCAACTCCCCGACCAACCCCCACCAACCGACGACTTTCAACCACCTCCTAAACCCACCAAACGATTAGACATGTTTTACCGAGTAGATAGATCCGTACAGACCCAATGGCGCCCTACTCGCTCCGCCTCCACCAACACAACTCGCAGGCCACCTCTCATCTCCTCTGCCACATGCACCTCCCAATTTCCAACTACCCGAACTAAAACCACTACACCTACATCTCCATATCCCTCTACTACTACTGATACTACCACTAATACAATCAAGACAATATCTAAAATGCTGAGTCAGAATATACAACATACAAATATTATGGATATGCACTACTGGCAGGACACTCTCTCTTCCCCTACCTCTTCCTATCTGCTCACACTATGGACCTTGGACTGCCCCTCCATTTATATTAGTAAGTGTACGGTGACATGTATAGCTGGACATCCTATAAAAGGGGACATAATAGCAGTGGGTTACACAGCTTCATCAGGGGATGAAGCGTCAGTTGGAGCAGTGGCATGCTTCAGTTTGAAACGGCCAGAAGAACCACTGTGGTGTGTACAGCTAGAAAGTGGCGTCAGTTGCCTTTCATTTAAACAAGCTTCTACTACTAGTAGTAGAAGTAGTAGTAGAAGTAGTACAAGCCAGTTGCTGGCTGTAGGGTGTCATAATGGTCTTATTGCTGTGCTTCCCCTTGTTCAGGAGTCTACTACTAAAAGGAACAAGAGTACAACCGGCAGTGACACCACCATCACGATGATGATGATGACCAACGACGACTCCAATCATGATGATGGTGATAGCAGTGTCATCAATAGTAAAGAGACAGTGCAACAACGCAGTTGTTCAGGTATAGTACACATATCATGGAAAAATGGCGGAAGGAATGTATTGAAAAGCATCTCATCAAATGGTGCAGTAGCTATGTGGAAGGTGGAAGGATCTAAACTCACTGCCAAGGGAAGCTTCCTTCTTAAATCTGATGATCATCAGACTATCATCTCATGCAAGAAGGATCGGATGAAAAGCGATATCAGGAATTCTTTGTTTAGGTTGCGTTGCCTGGATATCAATGACGGTGAAGATGACGGCGATACAGCTGCATGGGTAGCAGCTTCAGACACATTGACGCTATGCAGCTTAACTACTCAACAGATTCTATGGCAATCTCCACCACTTCGTTCTACTACGAGTACTATTAGTGGTGGGGGATATTTGCCTCATGTGATTATAAGGAGGTGTCCAGTTGTAGGGAGCAATCTTTGTCTGACGTTATCACTAGACTGGCACATATACATGTGGAATACTGCTATTACTCATAGTAGTTACATAAAGAGGTGGGATATCGGATCTGAAGCAACAGATGTCCAATTTGCTCCTGGAAGTAGAGACATCTTTGCAGTCACCACTGCTACTGGAGTTGTCAAGATATTCAACCTGGCAGTTGATCCCAACCAGCCGGTGTGTTCTCAAAAGGTGGTGGGTAGAAAGAGAAGATTGACAAGGGTGATGTTCAGCCCCTATCGTCCTATGATTGTGGTGGGTGATGATCACGGGGGTGTTTCATTCTTGAAACTACCCCCAACTTTGACCACTGGTAGTACTGGGAGTGATCCTTCCTCGGCAAAATAGATCAATCTTAATTTCTCTCTGTCGTTGTTCATTTTACATACATGCCACTACACTACACACAACTAAATACTCCAAACACCTTTTTGTAAAATACCCACCCAACACCCCCCCCCCCCCCCCCCCCCCCCCCTCCCTCCCCCCCACCCCCTTTTTCCTCTCCTGCCCCCCCCCCCCCCCGCCGCGCAGCCCGCATCACCCCGTCACCCCCCCCCCGCCGGGGCTCTGGTGTTGTGTTTTTTTTCCCCCTCCCCCC
>Ga0114919_10004133_pt1 | contig 11664 bp, 14 predicted proteins | sample BlataG_FD_88682 | JGI IMG/M metagenome (GOLD analysis project Ga0114919, IMG submission 88682) | Deep subsurface microbial communities from Black Sea to uncover new lineages of life (NeLLi) - Black_00105 metaG | ecosystem: Environmental > Aquatic > Marine > Oceanic > Sediment | place: Atlantic...
TAATAATAATAATAATAATAATAATAATAATAATAATAATAATAATAATAATAATAATAATAATAATAATAATAATAATAATAATAATAATAATAATAATAATAATAATAATAATAATAATGTGAAGACCATCTTTACATAATAGTAGCTAGGTAGATAGATATGGTACATTCACATAGATATATATAGAGAGAGAGATAAAAGAGAGAGAGATGAATACAGATGGCTCAATAGCATATACAGCAATAGCAGGTAGATGGAGAGAGAGAGAGAGAGAGAGAGAGAGAGAGAAGGGGGGGTTAATTTAAAAAAAAAACAATACACACAACCGACTACATAGATGATGATGAAAACAAAAATAAAAGAGAGAGAGAGAGCGAGAGAGAGAGAGAGGGCTGGATACATATAATAGAGTTTTGGTATGGATAACTGATGACGAAATAATAATATCACCTTCTTCTTCTTCTAATCTGATTCCAAACTCTATTCTAAAAACACACACACACACACACGTATTCATACATTCAAGATTTCCAATAAAACAGAGAGAGAGAGGGAAAGAGAGAGAAGCCGGCATGATTCATACATATTGTTATGTAAAGAAGAGAAGATAGAAAAGCTACTGCTTGGAAAGAGGATGCACCATACCGTTACTACTCTAACAATATACTCACTCACTCATTCACTCACTGGTGACGATGATGGTAGCTGCTGCTGTGAGATTGGCGCATTGGAGTAGGAGTAGGCAGTTGCACCCCACCATGATGCGTACCATCAGTACCATCAGTAATAGTAGCAGTAGTGGGAGCAGTAGTACCACTTCCAGTACCAGGTCTGATTTCCTGAGGAGCCACATCACCAAATGTATTGGCATTATCATTGCATGGATGTGTCACTCCAAAATATGGAGATGAAGTATCCACCTGATGAGGATAGTAAAGCTGCACACCACCACCACCACCTCCATTACCATTGTTGCTGTTGTTGCTGTTGTTGTTGTTGTCAGCAGTGAGGTAATCATTCGTTCCACTGCCACTGCTTCCTCTTCTGATTTGGTGGAAGGTGGAACAAGCAGCAAGGGGAGGAAGAGAAGTGTGGGCATTTGTGGTGTCGGAGAGGGAGGATTTGACACTGTCTTGACGCTGATGGTGATAATGATGTTGTTGTTGGCGTGGGTAGTTGGATGGCGGGGTGGGAACACCTTGAACATAATGACATTGCTGTTGTTGTTGTTCAAGTTGTTGTTGTGCACCGGTACCCATAAATGGAGATTCATGACCACCAACACCTCTATCACCTCCAGAGAGAGCCATCTTGTTGAACTGACTGGTCAACATGGAGGAGGAGGATGCAGCAGAAGAAGGAGGACGACTATCGGTTGGTGTACCCAGTGCAACCACATCAGCAGTACCTCTACCACCAATAGTACCACTGTTCCTTGGGGTAGCAAACATGGCATTTGACTGGTAGGAAGAAGAGGAGGGAGCTGGACTTGATGAACGTCGAGACAATGCAGTGTTCAACCCACCAACAGAAGCGTTGTCGTTGTTGTTGTTGTTGTTGTTGTTGTTGTTGTTGTTGTTGTTCACATCAACACCCTCATTATCAAATAACCCCAACAAATCTTGATCAAAGTTGTTGAATGGGGATGGCTCTTGTTGCTGCTGCTGTTGCTGCTGCATAGTAGCTTGGTGAGGAAAGGGGGGGACGTTGCCTCCAACAGTGGTCTCAACAGCAGGAAGTCCAATAGAAGGAGTAGTAGGCGTAGTATGCTGCTGCTGCTGATGCTGATGAGGCATACTAGGAGCACCTTCACTCGTAACACGCCCCCTCTCTCCTCCTCCATAATAGCCATAACCGTAATTATGCTGATGTTGCTGCTCCATTAACAGAAGCTTCACCAATTGCATCATTTTTCCACCTGGCATCTTGGAAACTTCATCAAGAGATTCCTGCCACTTACTGGTCTTGGCAGTGTGGCCGAGATTTGCGGATTTGCTGCGGCCCAGCATACCTTTCCCACCACTCCCACTCCCACTCCCACTCCCACTCCCAACGCCACCACCAAGGCCCGAGGCAATACCAACACCACCACTACCTCCACTCTTCAGACGGAGGATGGGCCCCTGTTGAGCAGATTCAACCATCAACCTTTCTTTTTCCTGCATCATCAGGGCAAACATGATCTTGAGAACCTTGAGCTTGAGATCGGGAGTTGCGTCCCAGAGGTCTCCAGTGACCAGACGAGAGAGGCGGTAACGAAGGAGATCCCTGACATTGGCTGCTGCCTCTGCCTCTGGATGGACACGGGAGCGTGCTGCTGCTGCAGAGGAAGAGGGGAGCACTGATGAGATGGTGGTGTTGGTGCCTGATGCTGCTGTGGAAGGATATGGAGGAGGAAGAAGGGTGAGGCGAGCTTCACAAGCATCGGCCAGGCCTCTGTAGAGGTGGATGAGGGCATCGATGTCGGCTGCGATGATGGAAGCCTGGACGGGTTGATAAGTGAGCGAGGCAATGGCGTTGCGGATGGCTTTTAGGGGAGCCTTGGTGTCTTCATTTTGTTTGGACCTGTGTAGATATGTGTTTTATGTTGTAGAGATGGTTAGGATGGAGTTCGAGAAGGGTTGGTTGGCAAGGTAAAATAAAAAGGGGATAAAACCGTTACCTGGTGGTTTCCTCCAATCGGTTGAGGAGGGAAAAGAGCTCCTCGGACGCGATGGTGAGGTTTTCTTCTGGAGTGTCGCTGAATGCATGCTGGAGATACTTTTTGACGACGATGTCGGAGTACTCCTCGACAGTCAAGCTGCTTGGTTGGTTCTGGTTTAGGAGAGAAGGGGAAGAGGTTGTGAGTTGTGGCATTTTGATGGATCAGAAAAAAAGTGCGTTTGGAATGATGGTATGTAAGGTTAGCTGCATGAAATTCATTTATATATGAATTAAATGCTTGTCGACTTACTTTAGAAGCCATTCTGAAGAGCGAGGAGATAAGTTACCCTAGGAAGAATTATTGATTTAGGGTAGTTCTGTAGCCAACCTGTATGCCGTCCAAATAATAACGGGCTGGTGTGAAAACCAATCCTCCAACATATAAAACTAGAAATATTAAATGTAATCACATCCGTTAAACCCGAGGGTTTACATACAGCAGCCGCCCATGTTATCCATACAGTCCTGCTAACGTTGTTGAGAGAGAGGGGGAACCGGGAGGAGAGAGAGGGAGAGGAAGAGGGAGAGGGAGAGCAATGTTGTCGGTTTGCTTCTCTACGCTGCTATGCATTATCAATTTATCCCATCTCGTACATTGCACATCACTTTTGATAGGATGAGTGGGAAGGATCAATGGCCCACATGGGGGCAGTTGGAGGGTGCTTAATCCTCTCTCTCTTCCTCTCTCTCCTCCCCTCATCGTTTGAAATTTTGTTCATCATGGGGCTGGTAAATTTAAACGACCACCTTGGCCTGTTGCGCTCATTATTGATTGGACCAATAACCCGGTGTTCATAATATAAACTTGCAGCTTAAGACCATACGTTTGGTGAAGCTTTCGTAGCAACTGATCGAGTTTTGGTTTAAAATTTAGCTCTACTTGAAACGCGCAAAGGATCTACATTCTAAATTCCTTGACTTTTATGGTCTACTGAGGGTGTATTCAACGGTTTGAAGTGCTGAAAATAGAAGCTTAGAGCATATTTGCAGATAAAGATGGCTACATTGGCACAACTTTGCGATGCTGCATCTCTGGAGCAGAGTCCAGGTATGTGATCGATTTATATAACCATACGATCTTGATTGTAGGCTTGAAGACGCCAAAGAAATGAAGAAATACACATCACAGTTTGGATGATGGAGGTTATGCGTCAGGTTTGGAGCAGCACTTGGCTTCTGAAGCCATCTCTGATGACCAAACGTCATTTCAGATTATCCAAGCTAAACAGAAGCTGTGCGAGATTCCCAACAGGGTCAACATGGTCATTCTGACCCAAGGATCATTTCATCAGCGCTCCCCACTTTGACTTCTTATTTACCATCCCCTCCCCCTTCTTTACAACCCTCTATAGTTGCTGTAGCTCCTGCCGCCATCCAGGTCTTAGAAGTGGACGCTTTTGCCTCGGTCCACGATCTGATCCACTCCGCCATTGAGCAAAACGGCGGTGCTGCCACTTTGAAAGACATCTACGACGTCTGCAGAACCAATGGCCGCATTGCCTACAAGCGTGCAGGTGGATCTCGTCTTATCACCACCAACGACCATTGGAAGAGCCAGATTCGACATGCTCTCTACACAAGTGAGCGATTCCAGAGAGTTCCCGGCAGCGGGGAGCTCTGGCAAATGGTGGCCTCCTGGATTGCTCGTCCACCCGCCGTTGTAAGAGTCCTAGTCCGTGCAGATGAAGCTGAAAATCAGCACCAACCCCCCCCATCTAGAGACCCATCTGGTGCCACTACTATCACCACCTCCAACAACAATATTAATAATGGAAGAAGTGTATCAGGCGCTCAACAAAACAACAGCAATCTCAACCGCCAGCAGAGCAACAGCGCGCGTGGTAACCACCACCGCAAGCGCAATGCTGCTGACGTCTTGCCTGCTCGCTACAATGACAATGACGACGACGACGATCCAGATTATTATGTAGAGAACAGAAGAGGATCAGCTCCACCTGGTGGAAACGGCCGTCGCAAGACTTCTCACCAACAACAGCGCTCCACCAACAACAATGCAACCACGACCACCAACAGCAATGGTGCGGATGGTGGTGCGATATTGCCCACATCAGGCTCAGCTCCAGCTCTCTTTGCCATGGCCTCAGCCTCAGAATTCATCTCCCCTCCTTCTGGATCAGACGTCATCCTCCCGCGCAGTCGACTCAGGTTCAGCGGCGGTGCCAATGACGGCATCACTCCTCTCCCTTACACCACCACTACCACTGCTGATAACGGTGGTGGTGGTATCATTGTCAGTGCCAGGACTCCAAGTAATGGATGGAAGGACCCCAGTGAACTGAGGTGGGGTGCTACCCTTCTGAGATCCAATATACTTATTTCCCCCAATGATGATGATGATGATGATGACGCGTCTGGCATCAAGAATAATAATGATCATGAGAATATTGCTTATACACCGAGGGTCTGGGTGCCTGCTGCCAAGACTCCAATGACTGCAGGAGGGCAAGCCCCTCCTCCTCCTACTACTGCCTACAAGACTCGTAACAATAAGGCAAGTAGACTAGGTGGTAGTAGTGGTGGTAGCGGTGGTAATAATTTGATGCATCAGCTTCAACAGGCGCAATCAGCTCTAGCAGGCCAACCACCACACGTAGCTACGGCAGCAGCTGCAGTAGCAGCTCAGATGATGAGTGTTCCTGGTTGGAGTGATGTGATGAGTTACATTCAAAGCACAGCTCAACAGCTGCAAAGACAGATGACCTCTGGTAATGGTGATGGTGGAGTAGGGGCAGCAGCTAATTCTCCCTTCCCCATGCCACCTCTTCCTCAGCTAGCTGCAGCAGCAACTGCTGCTGCTCAAGCAGGAAAAGGTGGACCTGGAGGTTCATCTCTAGTGGTGCCCTCTCCCTTTGTGAGAGCACAGCAACTGCAACAGGGGAAGGCTGAGAAGCAAAAGGCTTTTGGTGGAGATAAGAATGATAAGGCTGCTGCTGCTGCTTTGCCTGGTGATGATGACTATCAACTTCAACTGCAGCAAGAGCAAGGGTTGTGTCAAGTTGCAGGAGGAGGAGGAGTAGGAGGAGGAGGAGGAGGAGAAGACAAATCATCAGCTCACCCAGGTGACATTAATTTGTTACACAAGGATGAAGAAGCAATGCAGGAGGAGGAGAATGTTCCGCTAGAAGATGATGCCGCCATTGAGCAACAACAACCACTAGCAGACGTAGTCGTAGAAGTAGTTACAACTGATGTTGCAATGGAAGTAGAAGTAGGGGATGCAGCTCATGTACTGGCGGCTATTACTACAAATATTGGTACTACCAACGTTGGTGGTGCGGCAGTAGTTGAAGAGAAGGAAGAACAGCAGCAATGAAATGCTTAGCTGGGGGAGGAGGAGAACAAAGGCAACACATACACAAACATACACACAGATAGATAGATGCATTACAAGAGCGCAACTTATTTTTCTTTCTCTCTCTCTCTCTCTCTCTCTCTCTCTCTCTCTCTCTTTTCGAACACAACGCTTTGAGCAGTGGGGCTCAATACGGCCATCCGTGATTTAGCTACTATGGTCATCTAGATGATGATAATACTTTCCCTCCCCTTGGTTTCTTCCTTTCGACTGATGCTATGTTGTGTGTGCGTGTGTGTTGGCGGCCTTTGCTAATTTTTGGTCACCCCCCTCCCTCCCTCACTCTCGCTGCTTCTCTCTCCCTCTCCACTGATGAACGATGAGGAGGGGTTATCTATTTAGTTAAAAGGAACTCTACTGGGTTACACTTATAAATTAATATGACGAGAACTTTCAGAATTTGAATACCTTCTTTTGTTTTCCCTTTTACGATTTCCTTTCTTACAGCTGAGAGAGAATTTCCCTTTGCTCTGCTCTCTCTTGCTCTTGCTGTTCCAACCATGTAACATAATAACAACACATGGCACACACTATATATTTATCTATTTATTTATCTAGAACACACTACTAATAGTTACTACCTATGCTTTTGAGATGAATCTTTGATAATTCGTTGAATCGCCCTCTTTGCCTCCGCCTCAGTTTCCACTGGCTTATCAAACCCAATCCTCTCAACCGAATACTCTCCCCCCCTTCTCAACCTCAAATCAGCCCCCAACTTATCGATAGAGATAATTGCAGCATCATCAGCAGGTGGCAGCCCTCCAGCAGACGCCGGGAGTGCCAGCGCCAGTCTCAAGGATTCAGAAAATTCCATATTCAGCGCTTGTAATGTCCTTTGAGGTGCTTCGATCACTATTTTATCCGGATTAGCATATGTATATTCGTTCACATCCACCCATTGTACAGTGCCAAAACCTCCTACAAAGTAGATATCCAAAATACGGTCCATTCTAAAGTAGGTGGCTTGCCCACTCACCCACCGTCTCTGGGCGTCAGCCTCCATACTGTACTTTTGATGAAAGATCTGTTCTGCATCCTCCACCATATTTTGTGGTAATTTGTATACATCTCCGAATATAGTAACTCTAGCATTGGCAAGGCCAGTCCACCCAGGCATTTGCATGACCATGCTACATCGGGGGTCTTCTAGGATGTTTCGTGTTTGAATGGCCAGCGGGGACAGCTTGAAGATTGGATAACCAGCTCCATCAGCGGCAAACTCTACCAATGTGCCGAACGGGTAGCCTGCTCTTCTATGGTGCATGGCAGACATGGAGGTGCAGAGGTGGGCTACTTGGGCTTGTTCTACCAGGTTTCTAACAGCAATGGCGGGGGATGGAAGGTCGCCACGGAGGGTGGCATTTTCGACGCCGCCAGAGAGGGGGGTTTTGTGGAGGCCTGGTGTGGTATGGAATGGGCCTGCGGCTGCTGCGGTGGGGGAGGGATCTGGGTCCATGCTGGCAGTAGGTCCAGTGGTGGAGGATACTAAGGGGAATTCTAGAGCTGTGACACCTGTGTATGTGATGGAGGAGGAGGACATTGGTGAGATAAGGGGGGAATGGAATAGGCGTCGTCAAGAGAGGGAATGGCGATTTTTTAAAGGTTGACAAGCTTACCATCAAGAGATACTACTGGTGTTTTCTTAGATTCATTTTGATCGTCTTCTTGGTTACTACGAGCGCTGTCGTCTACTGGACTGGCGGAAATTCGTCTGCATTGAAGCCGGCGTCTTGGCAAAGCAGGAATGCACTGTCTGGGAAGGGTTGTCACGTGCATATCTATCGTCGATACTATTAAATTGGAGGTTATGGGTCGATTTAATATAAACACAAGCACGACACCAAGGATTTAGCTAGTCAGAATGTAAGATTGATTTCAAGTTTTCACCTTGAGCTTTGTATGATTTCACTATGAATCCGAGTCAAGACATGTATATACGATTCATCTATACGGTAAACCAATTTGCACAAATTACCAATCCCTCTCTGCTATAAATACACACTCCCTCTCCTCTCATTTCTTCTTCCTCCCACCCCCACTCTCCTTCTCCTCCTTCTTTTCCAAAGGATACCAATTCTTCACCGGAGCAAATGTCCTCCTATGTGCTACACACGGCCCATGTTTCCTTATAGCATCCACATGTGAAGCCACTCCATACCCTTTATGCTGTGAAAACCCATATTGAGGATGTTGGTCATGCAACTTTTCCATCAAGCGGTCCCTCGTCACCTTGGCTATGATTGAAGCTGCTGCAATGCATCTACATTTAGAATCACCTTTAACTACTGCTAGGGAATGTTCTTTGTCAAACTTGCACGGTAGTCTATTACCATCTACCAATAAATATGAATTGAGAGTTGGTACTGTAAATGTTGCATTATTTTTATCGGTAGTAGTAGTGGCAATAATATTCTTTATGTCGGCATCATTCTTCATGAATAGAGCATCAACAGCGCCCTCCATAGCCAGCATTGTAGATTGTAGTATATTAATTTTATCTATTGTTTCTACATCTATAATACAAAACGCCCATTTAATATCAGGATTGGTGGTTATCTGGGAGAAGAGGGCTTCTCTTTGTTGAGCGTTGAGGGTCTTGCTGTCGTCGAGGATGCCTTCTATTTCAATGGAGGGGGGCAGACAACAGGCAGCTGCGACGACAGGGCCGGCTAAAGGGCCTCTGCCTGCTTCATCAATGCCGATTACCATTTGATAGCCCTTGTTGAGGAGGTTTTGTTCCATGAGGGAGCTTGCTCCGTGAGTTGGGGCTGCTGTTGTTTTGGGGTGTTTCTTTGGGTGGTTGGTTGAGAGTGGATGGGCGTCTCTGCAACGTTTTGGGTTGTCGGATGATGATGCGATGGTTTTTGTGGTGGTGTCTGCATATATCTTGGCAACATGTCGTGAACTACGCCGTGGATTCATGTTTATGAAGAGAGGCAACCTCGAAAGAGGCAAACAAGGTGAAGATTTTAAAATCAGTGCGAAGATGTTGAATGAATTCCAGATTTGTTGGTCTAAATCGTGTGATATTAATAATAATCGTGTGAAAGAATAGCTGATGAACCCACAAACCAAGCTCTAAATGAGCTCATTTATGACACCTAAATGCATGGAGCGTACGCGTCGACCAACCTTTCAAAACTTATGGGAGATCAACAACTCAAATTCAAATCTTTAGTTCTTTGGTCATATTTAGCATGCGTAACAAAGATGGATGGAACTGATTTCGGATCACATGTTTGCGAGGAGCAACCAAATCCCTCTTTGCCAGATCATATTCATCACACCAGGTATCCTCACGAAATAGCAGGCCTTGCAGCAGCCAATCAATGCAAAGAATCTTACGACACCAACAACACCGATCAATCCATTGCATATCCAGAGGGAGACGTGCCGAACTTCCTCACTCAACTAGCAACATCCAATGCTCCGCTCTCTCAAGCATTCTGCCCCCACTGTGGCTGTTTTCTCAAAGACATTTCTTCCACCCAAACACAGCAAGACATTCACATACTACAATGCAAAGATATATACAGCCGCGGTGAACTAGAACCAATCCAAGAAGTAGAGAACAATGTACAAAGCGAAGCAGAAGAACAGTCTGACACTGACGATGACAATGAAGAGAAGGAGGAGGAGGAGGAGCAGCCTTCCTCTTCAGAAGAAGATGAACTGGGCAATGTCGTTCTGGCACATTCTCCCACTACTACCACCACTAAAACCAACACAGACCCAGACCATGTATTAGTACAATTATGGCTAGATCATCACAATCTCACCAAATACAGAGCTCTCTTCACTCAGGCAGGTGCTGATCTGAAGCTCATCCCCCTCTTGACCGACACAGATCTCAGACACATGGGAATCACTGCATTGGGTGCTAGAAAGAAGATATTACTAGCTGCACATGGTCTTATCAAGACACAACAACCCACCTCTCAGACTGCATTACATAATGGCGATACGAATGATACTAATGATGATGTGGCTGGTAATTCTTTGAAGAGATACTTTCCAATGCTAAATCCACCTCCTGAGAAGAAGAAACAAAGAAATAACACTAGTAATGATGGCACTGCTGCACCACCACCAGGATCTATACTCAACTTTGTGAGCATCCCTCCAGGCGCTAAAATACGGCCACCCAAACCACCCAATAACAATAAGCATAGCAATAGCAATGCATGGGCACACAAAGAAGCTACTACAGCTGATGCAGGCAAGACCAATAAAAGACGTGGTTTTACCTCATCAAGAGGTCCTCAGCCATACAAGTCCTGGCAATTAATACCCGGTACCACCTTTGTAGTGGATAGATTCAACAACCTCCCCCCTCCCAGTCAACATCAAACCCATTGGTTTCTCACCCATTTCCACGCCGATCATTACAGAGGGCTGACCGGGAAATGGAATAGAGGACCTATTTACTGTACTGCCATTACTGCTGCATTAGTGAAGAGTCAGTTGAGAGTGAAGGATGAATGGATTAGGGTTGTAGAGCAGTTGGATGTAGGTGTGGAGGTGGAAGGTAGTGTGGTGACATTTATTGATGCGAATCATTGCCCTGGAGCTGTTATGATTGTGTTTGAAGGAGAAGGAGGAGGAGGAGGAGGAGGAGGAGGGGTAATAAGGAGAAGACCAGTGCTGCATACAGGTGATGCAAGACTGGTAGCATCAATGCAAGATCACCCTGTACTGAGTAGATTAAGAGGATCTGAATGTGATTTGATCCTGGATACAACATATGCCAATCCAGAGTATGATTTCCCATCTCAACAAGAAGCCCTCCAATTTGCACTCGATGCAGTCAAAGGTAAGAAAGATTATTAGGATCTATACTCAAGGATGTTCGAATACTGACCCTCTTTCTTTCAATTCTTGCAGCGGAAGCTTTCAACGGCAACCAGACCCTCTTCCTCTTTGGTTCCTATACAATTGGCAAAGAACGGCTCTACTTGGAAGCTGCAAGGATGCTAAACAGGAAGATTTATGTCAGTACCACTAAGAAGAAAGTACTAGACTGTCTCAACCTGGATGCACACACACAGGGGTTGTTAACAACAGACGACACAGCCACCAATCTTCATGCGGTACCGCTATGGATGGTGAGTCAGAAACATATGGCAAATGTGCTCAAGCACTATAAAGGAAGGTTCACCACTGTTGTAGGGTTCCAGCCCACTGGATGGACACATGGGAGAGAGTCAGGAACCACTAAAAAAGGGGTCAAGGGGTCTTCATCATCATCTCGAGGTAAGAGAAGACAGAAAGGCACATTGATTGTGTATTCAGTTCCATACTCAGAACATAGTAGTTTCACTGAGCTCAAGGCATTTGTCAGGTGGTTTGCTCCTATTAATATTATACCACATGTGAATGCTGACTGCAATGGGCCTAAAGCTGCTGCTTTGGTCAATTTGTTGAGGAGCTAGGCTAATAGGTAGGAGAGAGAATGGGGTGAGAGAGAGGGGGGGGGGGGGAATAGGCAAAATTCTTTTACAAACCAAAACAAAACATTCCATAAAGGGGGCAAAAATGGGGAGGAGGGAAGGAAAAAAAAAGGGGAGAAAAAAATAAGGGAA
>Ga0114919_10004134_pt1 | contig 11663 bp, 7 predicted proteins | sample BlataG_FD_88682 | JGI IMG/M metagenome (GOLD analysis project Ga0114919, IMG submission 88682) | Deep subsurface microbial communities from Black Sea to uncover new lineages of life (NeLLi) - Black_00105 metaG | ecosystem: Environmental > Aquatic > Marine > Oceanic > Sediment | place: Atlantic...
ATGCGTCATCATCGAGGAGGCCGAAATGATGGAGCCTCTCGAGCGTTTCGAGCGTATTGCGTGACCTCACCTCGCTCCGCGTCCTCCCGTGCACCAGTTCGAGCGCCTGCGCCATGAACTCGATATCCCGGATCCCTCCGCGCATCAGCTTGATGTTCGTTTCCCGCTCCCTGCTGGAGAGCGATCGCAGCGCACGCTCCCTCATGGTGTGTATCTCCGAGATGCCCGCTATGCCGACGACCGTCCCGAATATCAGCCGGTGGCAATTCTCGAGGAATTCGTCCGCGACGGACGCGTTGCCGGCCGTGAACCGCGCCTTGAGGAGCGCCTGCTTTTCCCAGGGCTTGGCGCGCATTTGGAGGTAATTGATATGGTCGTTCACCGTGACGACCAGGGGGCCGCTCTCCCCGTCCGGACGGAGCCGCAGATCGACCCGGTAGAGCGTCCCCTCCTCGGTCGGCGAGGAGAGGTCGGCCGTGATGCTGCGGGCGAGGACGGAGTAGGATCTGTACTCTTCGCCCCTCTCCTCGACGTCGCAGACGAAGAGCAGATCGATATCGGACGAGTAGTTCAGCTCGTATCCTCCCAGCTTTCCCATCGAGACGACGGCGAAGCGGTGGTAGGGCTCGCGGCCCTCGAAGAAACGCTCCGGATCGTAGCAGCCGGCGATCTCGCCCAGCTCCCGCCGGAAGGAGAGCCTGGAAACGACCTCAACGATTGCGTCCGTCAGCAGGGAGAGTTCCGCGGTGATCTCCTCGACACCGGCGAGACCGAGCAGATCACGGGCGCCGATCCGGAGTAGCTCGCGACGCCTGTAGCGCTTTATGCAGTTTATGCGGCGGCGGTGATCCTCGAATGGCGCGATATGATCCCGGAGCTCTCTAGTGTAGCTGCTGTAGGATTTCGGCAAGTCGAGGACCCCCCCCTCGATGAGCCAGAACAGGTACCCCGGATTCCGGATGAGGATATCGGTCAGATGCTGGCTGCAGGAGAAGATCAGCACGAGCAGATAGCGGAGTGGAGGTTCGAGATAGATCGAATCGAGGAAGCGGGAGGGCGAGATCGTGCTCTCTGCGAAACGGCCGAGGTTGAGGAGCGCCATGTCCCGGTCGGGCGAATTAACGATCTCCTCGATGAGCGTGCCTACCCGGGACGGGTCGGGTTGGCAGCCGGCGGGCAGGAGCTTTTCCCAGAGGTGGGCCGCTTTCTCGGGTTCTGAGAAGCGAAGATCTCCGAAAGCGCGCACATGGGCCTCCACGTCGCCCCGCTGCATCAGCGTTTCGACGATCTTGCCGACAGGACCCTTTATGAACTTTTTCTGGAACGAGCCCACCGTTTGGGGTACCCTTCACAATGCCTGTATTCGCACGACCGTTTGCAGGTTATCACTATAGGGAAGCACGTTCCATAGTAAACATCGCCTGCCGGTTCGCATCGGGGCGTCCCCCCCGGGAGCGGGCGGGGCCGGCGATGCGGGTAGTGCGGCTCGAACGAAGCAGCCGGGAACCGAGCATGATCCGACGAATCTAGAGGAGAGCATATGAAAAAGGTCGAAGCCTACATTAAGCCTTTCAAGCTGGACGAGGTCAAAGAGGCCCTTATGGAGATCGATGTGGGCGGCATGTCGGTGACAGAGGTGAAGGGCTTCGGTAGACAGAAGGGTCATACGGAGCTCTACCGGGGGAGCGAGTATCAGGTCGATTTCCTGCCCAAGATAAAGATAGAGGTCGTGGTCAAGGACTCGGACCTCGACCGGGTCGTCGATGCGATCGTATCGACTGCGAGGACCGGGCAGATAGGGGATGGAAAAATCTTCGTGAGCAGTGTCGAGGAGGCGGTCCGCATCCGTACCGGCGAGAGCGGCGAGGAGGTTCTCTAGGAGAGATGGACCGGCTCTTTCTCGGCATAGAGACCTCCTGCGACGATACCGCCTGCGCAATCTTCTCGCGCGAGCGGGGCCTCGTAGCGGGCAGAACCGCGGAGCAGCTCGATCACGGGCTCTACGGCGGGGTCGTCCCGGAGATCGCTTCCCGGGCGCACATGAGGACCCTTCTGCCGATCTTCGAGTCCGTTATGGAGGAGGCGGGGATCGGGCTCCCGGAGCTCGGCGGTATCGGCGTGACACAGGGTCCCGGCCTCACCGGATCGCTTCTCGTCGGCCTCTCATTCGCCAAGGCGATCTCCTACGGCAGCGGGGTGCCGCTCGCCGGCATACATCATCTCGAGGGGCACATACTCGCAAATGCACTCGAAGGGGAACTGTCGTTTCCCGCCCTCTTCCTAGTCGTCTCGGGCGGGCATACGCAGCTGATTCTCGCGGAGAGGATAGGCAGATACCGTTTTCTCGGGGGCACGAGGGACGATGCGGCGGGAGAGGCCTTCGACAAGATAGGAAAGCTCCTCGGTCTTCCCTTCCCGGGCGGACCGTCGATCGAGAGGGCGGCGCGGGAGGGGGATCGTGCCGCTTTCGGTTTCCCCCGCGGGCTGAGGCGCTCCGGCGAGTGTGATTTCTCCTTCTCCGGGCTCAAGACGGCCGTGAGGCTCAAGGTGGAATCGCTTGGGGAACTGACGGACGCCCTCGTGGGGGATGTGGCGGCCTCGGCCCAGGAGGCGATCTGCGAGGTGCTCGCCGAGAAATCGCTTCTCGCGGCGAGGAAAACAGGGGTAAAGCGCCTCCATCTCGCCGGCGGCGTCGCGGCGAACGGGCGCCTGCGCGAACTCATGGAGGATATGCTCGCGCCCGAGGGGATCGAACTCTCCTGGCCGGCGGTCCGATTCTGCACCGACAATGCGGCGATGATCTCCTGTGCCGCCTATTACCATATCTCGGCCGGACACAGGGACGGTCTCGAGCTCAACACTTTCCCCCGGGGCGAGCTCGTCTCGTGGGCATAACGCTCCTTGCCCATCTCGTTTCTGCAAGGACAGCCTCCCGCAGCGACAATCGGCCCGGCAACGCACGGGATCATGCGTTACGACCCAACGCATTGTATGATAGTATGTTAGATGGCGTCTGGCGGGTTCTGAACGGCACCACCCCATCCCTTCCGCGCTTGGCATGTTACTTGCCAATCTCCTTTTGACAACAGTATTTGTGTGCTCGTAAGGGGTCGGGCTTCCAAATCCGACTCGAAAAACGATAAATAGCGGAGAAACCGGATGCAGAGCTACAAGATCCTTGTCGTGGACGACGAAGAGCACATTCGGAAAATCCTGAAGTTCAAGCTGGAAAAGCATGGATACGGGGTCATCACGGCGGAGAACGGCGAGGTCGCCCTCCAGATAATCCGCCGCGAATCGCCCGATCTCGTCATCCTCGATCTCATGATGCCGAAGATGGACGGATTCGAGGTTTGCAAGCGTATCCGGCGGAACTTCCAGACGGCCCAGATCCCCATCATCATGCTCACCGCCAAGGGCGACATGGCGGACAAGATCAAGGGGCTCGGCGGCGGGGCCAACGATTATCTCATCAAGCCCTATTCGAACGATGAGCTGCTCCTCAGGGTGAATAACGTGCTCGACTGGAACCGCAAACAGAAAGATGCGAATCCCCTCACCGGCTTTGCCGGAAACAGGGCGATCGAGAAGGAACTGTCGCGCCGAATAGAGAACAAGCAGCCCTTCGCCTTTCTCTATATAGATATCGACAATTTCAAGGCATACAACGATTACTACGGATACCGGAAAGGGGACGAAGCGATTCTCTTCCTCTCCGACATCATCACGGAGTCGGTCAATTCCCTCGGGGGTTCGACCGATTTCGTGGGACACATCGGGGGTGACGATTTCGTCATCATCACCTCACCCGCCCGCGCCGAGTTCATCGTTCGGCACGTTATAGACGAGTTCGACAAGGGATCGCTCGTGCTCATGAGCGAGGGTGACATCAGAAGAGGGTATATCGAGACCAAGAACCGAATCGGGGAAATCAAGAGGGTACCACTCATGTCTCTGACGATCGCGATCGTCGTCGATGAGGGCGAGAGGCTGAAGCACTTCGCCCAGGTGAGCGACATCGCCTCCGAGCTCAAGAAGTTCGGGAAGGCCATGGTCGGGAGCGTCGTCGTTCGCGAGAGGAGAAAGAGCAACGCCGAACTGGAGGCGATGGTAGAGAAGACGGATAAATCCGTCTAGGGCGCGGCCGGCACGGCCGGCCGTTTCGATGCATGGAGGTGCTGGATTGTCCGGCATCACGGAAACCCATAAAAAACCGGGGCTCGAAAGCGTTCTTCTCGAAGCCCAGAAAGAGCTCGATACACTCCGGCGCGAGGTCGACAGGTACAAGCTCGTCTTCGATTCGGCCCGTATGCTCATAGGCCACGAGTATATCAAGCCGCTCACCGCGATAAGCGGGTATGTGGAATTGCTCGAATCGGAACTCGGCGAGAAACTCGGCGAGAAGGAACAGAGATATATAGGAAAGGTGGGGGAGGCGATCACAAGGTTCGAGGAGCTGATCGATTCGACCGCCCAGATGCTTCGCATGGGGTCCAGGGTCGAGAATATCTACACGCTCGAGCAGGTGAACGTCCGGGGTCTGGTGGAGAGTGTAAGGTCGCGTTTCGGGGATCGCATCGGAAGGATCCGGAATCTCGTTCCGGCCGAGCTCGAGGACCTGCCGCTCAGGAGAAGGGGGCTGGAGATCGTCATCGAGAATCTCGTTTCGAACGCTCTCAAAAACAGCAGCGATTCGAGCGAAGTCGATGTCAGTGGCTCCCTGATCAGGAACCGGCGCGCCGGTTCCTGCGGCAATCTCCTCTTCGTTAAAATAGAGGACAGGGGCGAGGGCATACCGGCCGATGAGCTGAAGAAGGTCTTCGATCCCTTTTACAGGAGAGAACGGCCCGCATCGGCCTCGGGCATCGGTCTCGGGCTGGCCCTCGTGAAGAGCGTCATAACCATCATGAGCGGTGATATCAACATCAAGAGCTCAGTTGGTGAGGGAACGACGGTGACATTCACCGTTCCGGTCAGCGAGGGAGTGCACGAGATGCCGGAGATCATTGGATAGGATTTGGAATGAGTACACGCCAGCAGGTCACCGAGAAGCCCCAGGAGAGGCTAAGCGTATCGCAGATACGAGTCGTCGAGCTCATCGCGGTATTCTGCATCGTTTACATCGCGAAGGAGATAGTGGGCTTCACCTACAGGACAAGCCTCGTCACCGCCGTATTTCTCGGCGCCGCCTTTCTCAATCTGATCATCACGGGCCTCGAGAACATCTTCTCGGGCAGACCCGAATCCTCCGAGAGCGGCAAGCGCTTATGGGAGTACGGAACCATCGCGGTGGACGTCCTGGCCGTCATCGCCCTGATATACCTCACCGGGACGGCGGAGAGCCCCTTTCTGTTCGTCGTGACGATACCGCTCTTTTTCGCCGGGAGGCTCCTGCCGGCGCTCAGGTCGGGCCTCTTGGTCACGGCCGCTACGCTCGCTTCCGTCACCATCATGGGGTTGCTGGAATTACAGGGGATCATCCCGCATTTCAGCTGCTACAGCGATTCGTCTGGGGAAGTGCCGCCGCTCCACTACCTGGTCGGAACCGTCATGGTGCTGGGCGGATTCATGGGACTCATGACCTATCTCTTCAGCACCTTTTACGAGAATTTCAACGTCTATTTCAGAAATGCGGAAAACAGGCTCATCAACTCCCGCCGCAGGATAATCGAGCTCACACGCCTATACGACATCAGCCTCGGGATCAACTCGGTCATCAGTCTTGACACACTGCTCAAGATGGTCTGCAAGGAGATGACGCTCCTTCTCAGGAGACCCTGGGCGTCGGTCGTTCTCCTCAATCACAAGCATGAGATCGTCAAGCATGTGGAGCTCGGAGAACGCGGGGTCGAATCCTTCGCACGCGACGGGCCGGAGGAGGATCACGATCCGCTCGTCGGCAAGGTGTTGGAACACGAGGAGGGTTTTCTCATAGAGGATCTCGCAGCCGATGAGCGGGCCGCGCGGTCGGTTCTCGTCTCGGGACGCGATCTCAAGGGGCTCCTCTCGGTTCCGATCTCGTCCGGAAAGGAGACGCTGGGGCTCATGATCGTCGGCGACAGGGCGAGGGAAAGATTCGCCGCGGAGGACGTCCGGCTGATGACGATACTCTCGAGCCAGGTCGCAACGGCCATCGAGAAGAGTAAGCTCTACGAGGTGATGAACGGAAGGCTCAGCCGGTTCGAGAGGGAGAACGAGGGCCTGAGGAACGCGAACAAGCTCAAGATGAACTATATCTCCAACCTGTCGCACGAGCTGAAGACTCCCCTCACATCGATCAAGGCCTATGTGGAGTCGCTGAAGGATCACATCAGCGATCCGACATTTGAAGAGAAGGGCGATTTCCTCGAGGTCGTATCGACCGAGACGGACAGGCTGATACGAATGGTCAACAAGGTCCTCGATATATCCAAGATCGAATTCGGTCAGCGTTTGCTCAAGAGGAAGGTGTTCGATCTCGCCCCGCTCATCAAGGAGGTCGAATCGTCGATGCAGCCCTACCTGCTCGACAAGCGTCTCCGGCTCGTCGTTGACATGAAGCCCGATCTGCCGATGGTGGACGGCGACGATGATCTCATCAGGCAGGTCTTCATCAATCTCGTAGGCAACGCGGTCAAGTTTTCCGGAGAGGGCTCGAGCATATTCGTCGAGGCGGTCGAGGACGCCGTCTCGGTCAAGGTCACGATCAGGGACGAGGGGGTCGGCATCTCCGAGGAGAACATAAAGAACATCTTCAGGCAATTCTATCAGGTCCCGGGCAGCAAGGGTGAGGGTGTGGGTCTTGGACTAGCCATCGTGAAGAATATCATAGAACAGCATGGGGGGGTCGTCAATGTGACGAGCCGCGTGGGCGAGGGAAGCCGGTTTTCCTTTACGCTGCCCAAGCAGCACCATTTCAATGATCTCCTCGGATACCTCTTCGACTCGATGGAGGCCCGCGAGGAGATACAGGAGATGTTCCAGCTCGCAGTAAAGGTCATCGCCGAGATGCTGTCGGTCAAGATGGTATCGATGATGCTACTCGATCAGGAGAAGAAGGAGCTGTTCATAAAGGTCGCCTACGGCCTCGGAGAGGAGGTCGTCGAGAAGGTGCGCGTTCCTCTCGGCGGAGGGATAGCGGGCAAGGTGGTCGAGTCGGGCGAGCCGTTGCTCGTGAGGGATGTCGAGAGGAGCGGTGTCAAGAGGGAGCCCAACAACCCGCAGTACGAGACCAAGTCGCTGATAAGCGTCCCCCTCAAGATCGGGACCTCTGTGATCGGCGTCATCAACGTGAATAACAAGACGAACGGTCAACCCTTCAACGACGATGATCTAGCGTTGCTCGTCAGCATCAGCGAGAGACTCTCGAAGGTCATCGAGCGGATGAGAACCGCCGAAGACTCGCGGGCGTTCCTCAAGGAAACGATCCAGTCGCTCACCTCACTGCTCGACACGCACGAGAACGACACGGTCGGCCTGCTCAATATACTCGTCAAGTGGTCCGTCAATATCGCGAGAAAACTGCGGCTGAGCGAGAAAGAGATCCAGGTCGTCCAGTATGTCTCGAGCGTGCACGACGTCGGCATGACCTGCGTGAGCGATCGCATCCTCAAGAAGACACTCGAGCTCACCCACGACGAGCTCGACGAGATAAGGGAACATCCACAGAAGGGCGCGGTGATCATGCGTCCGCTGGAATTCGTGGAGCTCGTGAGCCAGAACATCCTCTTCCACCACGAACGGATCGACGGGAAGGGTTATCCGATGGGGCTCAAGGGAGATCAGATTCCGATCGGATCGAGAATCGTCGGGGTTCTCGACGCCTACACCTCCATGATCAGCGACAGGCCCTACAGACAGCGGATGACCCCGGATGAGGCGGTCGAAGAGCTCGTACACCACTCGGGAACGCAGTTCGATCCGAAGGTCGTATCGGCGTTCATCGAGGTGCTCATGGACGAAGGGTTGCTCGAGGTCGAGGAGCAAACGAGATTCAAGGAGAAGATGAGGTACGTGGGCAAGCACCACGTGGCTCCGTAGAGACGGGAGCTGTATGAACTGGGCGGGAATCGATACGATATTCACCGGAGAAGCGGGAACGCCATCCTATTTCCTCTTCGTGCTGATCGCCGCATTCGTCTATTGCACCCGCACGGCTGTCTCGAAAGGATCCGGATCGGCGTCGAGGGCGGCGCTCGGATTCGCCCTGCTGCTCGTCAGCAGGTTCATGCATTTCGGACCGCTCTTTTCGATGCGTCCTGAAACGGTCCTGCCGGCACAGGTTCTCGCGACCGTGGGGCTCTACTTCATATTGCGAACCATCTTCACCGCTCATGACAGGGCGGTGGGTGATCGTCGGCTCATCCTGTGGGGATCGGTCTCGGGGCTCTTTCTCGGCGGAGCGCTGTTCATCGTCTACGCGAGGGCCGTATCGACCGGGGCCGCTGTTCCCATGCTGACGCTCTTCTTGACCTTCGTGCCGGCCGGCATATTGGCGCGCGAAGGGACCGAACGCAGGGAAACGTTACCGATCGCGGGTGGCGTCGCCCTCCTGGCGGGCAGTGTCATCGCCGCACTTACAGCGTTGGATCTCGTAACGGCGAAGCCCTACTGGTATCAGATCGTCGCCCTGGCCGACGTGGCGGGCATCTTTCTCGTTATCTCGTCGGCGATGATCGCCCCTGCGGCACAAACGGCTGGCCCGCCGATCCGTCTCATGAGGAAGGTTTCCATCCCGAACGTCTCGACGGCCGGGAAAGGGGCGCCGCTGGAACGGATGGTGGGCATAGACAGCTCGATACTGAACGACGAGCATGGACACAATATCCTGGATCACACCGTCGCAACGCTCGGGGAGCAGATCGAAGCGGATATAATCATCGCGAGGCTGGCCAAATCGGGCAACGAGCTATTCGAGGTGAGCGCGCATTACGGCCTCAGCGATACGACGTTCATGCAGATCCCCCGGCTCTCGGTGACGGTGAAGGATTTCGACAAACTGCAGCGATCGGGCAAAGCCTTCGATATCGGCTTCGTCATCGAGTGGGACGATCACCTCGAGAACGAAGGGACCTTCATACCAACGGAGATCGACTGGAGGGGAAGCAAGGCGCTCGTGCTGCCCGTTCAGGACCGGGGTTCGCTCGTCGCCTTTCTCGTCATCGGCTTCTTCGCCGATGATCCTCCTCCAGAGTCCGTGCCCTTTCTCAAATTCTTCGCGAACAGGATCCTGGCTCTTCTCCAGATAAAGAAGACGGGGGAGAAACTGCTCGACAGGGAACGGTCCCTCTCGCTCTACAAGGAGGAGCTGGAAAGCGTCAATCAGCTGAAATCGAATTTCATGTCGATCGTCTCGCACGAACTCAGAACGCCCCTCACATCGGTCAAGGCCTACACGGAGACGCTCCTCGACAACATAGAGACGATGAAGCGGCAGACGATACAGGAGTTCCTCACCGTCATGGGCGAGGAGAACGAGCGCCTCATCAAGCTGGTCGACAATATCCTGAACTACTCCAGGATGGAATCGGGGAACCTCAAGGTGGAAAAGATATCCTGCAACCTCAATATGCTTATCAGCGAGGTCCAGGAGAGCCTGGCGAAAAAGATAGAGAACGGCAACGTCAATGTGGAGATCAGAATGCCGAAGCGTCCCGTGATGATCGACGCGGACACAGAGCTGATACGGCAGCTCGTGCAGAATCTCATGAGCAATGCGGTTAAGTTCACACCGAGCAGCGGGAAGGTCACGGTCCTGCTCGAGGAAGAGGCCTCCGCCGCACGGATCGTAGTGCAGGATACCGGAAAGGGCATACCCGAGGATCAGCTCGAGAAGATCTTCGAGCGGTTCCACCAGGTAGATGCGAGCAATACGCGCGAACACGGGGGGTCGGGCCTGGGGCTCGCGATCTGCAAGAATATTGTCGAATGGCACGACGGCAAGATCTGGGTCGAGAACATCAAGGAGGCAGGAGCCAAATTCGTCGTCATGCTGCCGATGAAGGATGTCTACGTGAGGCACGCGCCCGCCATCGGGTACATAGGCTCGCGGCGCTTCGAGCGCGAGAAGTATTTAACCCTGCTAGTGGAGCTGATAGCGGAGTTCCTGCAGGCTAAGAAGTCCTCGATCATGATACTCGACCAGGAACAGCAGATTCTCAAGGTCGTCGCCGCCAAGGGGCTCGATCCGGAATTCGTCGAGAACACCCGCCTCGAGGTCGGAGAGAGGATCGCGGGCCGTGTTGCGCTGACCGGAGAATCGCTCCATGTCTTCGATATCGAGGAAAAAGGCGATTACGGACGCGCGAACAACTCCGCCTTCTACGGCACGCATTCGTTCGTCTCCGTTCCCCTAAAGAAGGGTGATGAGATACTCGGTGTTCTCAATGTGAGCGATCACGTCGAGGGAAGGGAATTCACGAAGGCGGACAGGGAGCTTCTCGAATCCCTCGGGATGATTATCGTCACGATGCTGCGGAAGCTCGATGCCTACGAGGCGGTTTCCCTCAATTTCGATCGGCTCAAGGATGCGATGAGGAGCGTGCTGGACATCCGCGAGACATGGGGCAGCAAGAACCTGTCGAATCTCACGCTGCTCGCGCTGAAGGTCGGCGAGCTGCTCGACCTGGACAGCGATTCGCTGACCGCCCTGAGACTCGGGATGAACATGTACGATCTGGGACTCATGAAGATACCTCGGAACATACGTTCTAAGAAGGAAAAGCTGAACCGGGAGGAGATCGCCCGGCTCAGGTCCCATACGAACATCGGGTACGCTCTGGTCTCGCCGATGGGGCTCGAGGAACGGATCATGAAGATGATACGGAGTCATCACGAGCATTACGATGGGAGCGGTTATCCGGACGGACTCGCGGGCACGGAGATACCGATAGAGGCGAGAATTGTCAACGTGGTCGATTCGTTCCGGGCGCTCGTCTCGGAGGGCCCCTACAGGCGTTGTTACACGATCGATGAAGCGAGGAAGGAGATCATCAAGAACGCCGGGACGAAGTTCGATCCGCGCATCGTCGGGGCATTCGTCAAGTCTCTCAGGGATCTGGGAATCAGGGAATACAAGGGCGAACTCATCCTCGACTCGGTGGAACGGGAGCTCGAGGAGGAGCGCAGAATGCGAAGAAGGGGAGAATCGCAGACGGCGGAATTGGTCAAGGAGGAAAGCCCGTGAGCAAAGGCAAGATACTTGTTGTCGATGACGAGATCAACATCACTCAGATATTGGAATTCAGCATCGGGGCTGAAGGGTACGAGGTTATTGCGGCGCAGAACGGCGAAGAGGCGATCGACAAGGCGAGGCGCGAACAGCCCGACCTCATTATTCTCGATATTATGATGCCGATCATCGACGGATACGAGGCGTGCCGCATTCTAAAGGCCAATCCGCTGACGAAGAACATCCCGGTCATACTCCTCACCGCCAAGGGGCGCGACATAGACAAGAGGCTCGGTTACGAGGTGGGTGCAACCGATTACATCATCAAGCCCTTCAGTCCAAACAAGCTCATCGACCGGATTCACAAACTATTGTCCTGCGCGAAGTAGTTTTGGATTGAAGGGGGAGGGTGCCCCCTCTATAATCCATTCCCGCTATGGCACCCCGTAATCCTTCACCGCTTCTCGTCGATGTGGTACTGCCGCTGCCCGTCGACAGGGTATTCACCTACAAG
>Ga0114919_10004135_pt1 | contig 11663 bp, 8 predicted proteins | sample BlataG_FD_88682 | JGI IMG/M metagenome (GOLD analysis project Ga0114919, IMG submission 88682) | Deep subsurface microbial communities from Black Sea to uncover new lineages of life (NeLLi) - Black_00105 metaG | ecosystem: Environmental > Aquatic > Marine > Oceanic > Sediment | place: Atlantic...
CGGCTCCTGGCGATCGGCTTCACGCTGGTGGGCGTTGGTCTGGCGGCGGCAGTTGTTGGCGACGCCCGGCTGGCAACGGCCGAAGGCATCGTCAGCTTCAGCCTGGTCTTCACGCTCTGGTCGTTTCTGGGGCTGCTGGTGCTGCCGACGCCCAGCCGCCGCGGCGTGGCCGACGTCGATCGCCGGCTGCTGGCAGCAGGCTGTGACCGGGACGATTTGGAACGCACCATTCGGCTGCTGGACGATCTGCAAGATCGGGAACGGCAGCGGCCGCCAGTGATTGAGACGATCTTTCATCCGGTGCCGAGCGTTGAGGCCCGGCTGCGGGGGCCGCATGCACCGGGCATGCGGGGCTGTTGGGATGCCGCTCGGACGGCGGTTTATTTAAGTGCCACCGGCCTCGGCCTGCTCGGCCGGGCGGTTCACTGCAACTGCGGCCGCCCGGCCCTTTGGGCATTCCTGCCGATCGATTGAGCCATCACGCTGGCAAAGCATGCGGCCGAAGGTCTTTCACCGCGAAGGCACGAAGGACCTGAGCACTCCGCAGGAAGTGAGGAGTGGAAACGACTGAACCCGCGGAACGCAAACCGCTGCACCAACAATCACCGCGTCCGGCCGGCTCCCGCCGGCGGCTTCCGAGGAAACGCTTGACGCCGCAGCAACCCGCACTGCCGGCGGCTTCCGCAGAACGCAGATCGCCGCACCACCCCGCACCGCCGGCGGCTACCGAGGCAACGCTTGACGCTGCAGCAATGACCACCGCGGCCGATCTATTCGCGGATCACTTCGGTGCGGGGCTGGCTGTAGTTGCTGCCGCTGGCTGCCGCGGCGATGCAGAGCAGGTGCAGCACGAGTCCCGGAAAAATCAGGGCGGCATAGCCCATGCTGACACAGCAGAACCAGACAATGCCACTGAGAATGTGGCCCTTGTAGCACTGGCCGAGTCCCGGCACGACAAAACTCAACAGCCCGGCGATGGGCCGACTCCAGAGTTTGATGGCCGGCTCACGAACCACCACCATGCCTCCGAGTGATTCGTGTGCATAGCGGTAACGCGTGCCCGCATGCAGTTGTGCAGCACCGCTTGCCGACAGTTCGCTTTCAGGAAGGCCCTGCCGCTTGGCAGCCGCCCGTCGCAGGGCCTCATCCTGCTGAAGCACCGCTCGTCGTCGCGCCGCCGACCGCCACTGCCCGACCGCCCCCACGAGAAAGCGGCCGATCAGACTGCCCGCGATGGCAAACCCCGTCAGGATTTCGGGCAGTAGCCCAGCCGTCGTCAGCACGAGTCCACCGACCAGAAGGAGCCAAGCCAGAAGCGACGGCTCAACCAGCATGAAAATGGTGCCCAGTAACGCCAGCAACCCGGCAAACCCTGCGAAGAGATAGCGTAGTAGCAGCGATTCGATCGCGGCCGACGGCGTGCCCCCCCCAGCAGCCGACTCGGCAGCCGACTCGGCAGCCGACTCAGCTGGCGGCGAGGGACTGGCCGGCGGCACCGGTGGCGGCACCACCACCTGCTGTTCGGGCTTGTTCTTCCTTGGCGATACGGCTGGACGGGTCGAGGCTGCCTGCTCGGCGGCTCGCATTTTCCGAGCCCGCTCCAGCCGTTTGCGGCGGGTGCCAGCCAGCCGGCCGAGGGCATCGTCGGCCTGCTTAAGCAGCGCGGGCAGCCGGCGGCGGTTGAACAGGCCTGGCAACTCGGCGGCAGGTAGCCAGTCCGGGAGATCGCGGTGCCAGACGAGGTCCTCGGCCGTCAGCCAGCCTTTGCGGGCCAGCTTTTTCAGTCGCACAAGGCTGACCGGCCCCTGCCGCCCTGCCGGCCCGTGCTCCTGGCCGCGCCGCGCATAGAACCAGCCTTCCGGGCTTGGTGACCGTGGCTGATGCTGAGCCGGCCGGGCCATCAGTGTTGTTCCTCGGGCGAACGGCCGGGCCCCTGCCCGGCGTACCAGAACATTACTGTAGCGGCTGGTTTCCCAAGGTTGGTCCCGGGAGTTGGCTCCTGCCCCACAAGGCAGCCACTGGCTGTTAAAATTGGGTGATTCATCAGTCAGCAGTCGTTCGGGAGCATCGCCCCATGCCCACCTATGTTTACGAAGTGATCGAAGCCGATGGCAGCGGCGGCGAGCGGTTTGAGGTCATCCAGCCCATGAGTGCCGATCCGCTCGACAAGCACCCACTGACCGGAGTGCCAGTGCGTCGGGTGATCACCAACTTTCACGTGGCTGGCGGCTGGTCCGACATCGGCATGCAGGGCAAGCTATCCGACAAGAACCTCGATCGCATGGGCTTCACCAAATACGTCAAGGCGGGTGACGGCCACTATGAGAAGACCGCCGGGAGCGGCCCCGACATGATCTCGGGCAACGAAGGCTGACAGCTGTTGAGACGGCGTTGGCTTGATGACCTCTGCCTTTGGCGCGGACATGTCGTCGCCTGCCCGAGCCACGGGTAGGGTAATCAACCGATTGGCAGGTGGTCGCCTCTCCCCAACGTGGCGGCCGACAGCCTTTCATTATCACTTGGTGGTATGCTGACAATGTCATGAACGCCTCAGGCAAGAGAGCCCCACGGACGCCCTGAAAGTCGATTGCTAGCATGTCAAAGCTCACAGAAAACGTTCAGCAGGCTTCGCGCCTGACCCGCAAACTGCCACGGACCACGCAACTGCTGGGGCTGACCCGCTGGTTCAGCATTGTCACAGTCCTGTCTTCGCTGGTCGGGGCCCTGCTGATGTTTCTGATCGGAGCGGCCAACACCGGAGAGGCCGTGCTGCGGTACTTCGGCCTGCAGGTGGATGCCGCGGCCACGGCCACCAGCAGTCCGCGGCCTGCGGCCAATCTGCTGTTACTCGAGTCGCTCGACAACGGCCTGACCGGACTCACCTTTCTTTACTTTGCCTACGGCATCTACGCCCTGTTCCTGACCACCTCCGAGACGATGGCCGAGGCCCCGCGTTGGTTGAAGGTGGAGAACATCGCAGCGCTAAAAAAGACACTGCTGGAGGTGGTCGCCGTACTGTTGGCGGTGATGTTCGTACGGGTGTTGGCTGAGAAAATGCTTACTGCCGGCCCGAGTTGGGAGATGCTGATCATGCCTGCCGGCATCATCGCCATTGCCATCAGCAGCCGACTGATGTTCAGCCAGCAGGCCCAGCCCGCTGCAATGCTGAAGTGGCGAGAAAAGTGAAAGCCCACCCCGGAAACCCGGGATGGGCTTTCAAATACGCGCCGGGGCCTGAGTACCACCCGCCAGAAGGTTCGGACGAGTACGGGCCATTGCCCAGCGGCACGACGGTGATATTTCGTGCAACTGAGCGTTGATCGACCAACCGCTGTCGATTCTTGAGTAGAAGTACGTGTCGGCGTTTAGCCGATCCGACGGTCACTCCCCCAAACCGTCGCCGCACTTGGCCGCAGGTCATCAAGCTTTGCCGGCCCAGTCCGGGAAACCCCCAACAAGTCCCCGGGGTTCGGGAGGAGGATGAGAACGAATCAAAGAATTGGCCGGCTGCGCGGGGCCACCGGAAGGACTAATTCAACGCCCTCTTCACGCAACGACTCAAGGGCATTCCGGGCGGCAGACTGCTCGGCCTCTTTCTTGTTGCGGCCCCATGCAGGCGGATACCGGCGGTGGCCAATCTGGGCCCGAATCTGAAACTCTTTACTGTGGTCTGGCCCGACCTCATCCAGCACCTCGTATGTTGGTGCCACACCGAAGGTTCCCTGAGCCAATTGCTGCAACAGCGATTTGTGGTTTGAGCCTTCCTTACCGGAGATCACCTTTTCTATCTCCGGCCCAACCCAGCGTTCCAGAAACACCCGCGCCGGTTCAATTCCGCCATCAAGATAGATGGCCGCGATCAGCGATTCGAACATGTCGGAAAGCACCGAGTTGGGAACAGGCCGATGAATCGACATGCCCTTCCCGACAATCAGAAAGTCGATCAGGCCCAACTGTCGGCTGATGCGACTGCAGGTTTCACGGCTGACAACGGCCGACTTGATCCGGGTGAGATCCCCTTCAAGTGAACCAGGAAACTCCCGGTAGAGCCGGTCGCAGACCACAAACCCCAAAATCGAGTCGCCGAGAAACTCCAGCCGCTCATTCGAGGCAAGGCGGTGCTGTGCCCCTGAGGCGTGCGTCACCGCCGCCTGTAGCAGGCTGCGATCCTGAAAGGCGTAGCCGATACGGGCCTCGCAGGCTTCCAACCCGTCATCCGGTGGGGGAAGGTTTGGCTCGTCAGGCATGAAAATCTCCCTCAAAACCCCCAGGCGACGCTCCACCTGAGGTTCCCTGTGGTCGCGGCTGTCGCAACGATCCGGCGGGCTCCGTTCTGTCAGCCGAACCATCCCGGCACCACTGCCGTACAAATCCTTCGGAGACGTTATGTCTGTTCGGTATCGTCCCTTCGCATCGAATCCTCCTATCATAATGGAGAATTCGGCACCTGCACGTGTGCAAAGGGGCCTTACTTGGCCGCGAAACGTGTCCAGTTCCATTTCCGGCGGGAAAGCCGGTGGGAAGAAAAGGAGGACAATTACATGTCAGAATTTTGCAAGCAGAAAATTTCGATGGCCGCGGGCGGCCGACCGTTCTCAATGGCGGCGGCGTTGCTGGCTGCGGCAACACTTAGCCTGGCGGTACCGTCCAGCCTGTTGGCGGCCGACCCAGCGCCGGCCGACCCGGTGGCGGCGGCCAATGCACTCTCCCGAGCTTTTCGCAATGCGGCCGGGAAGGCGACGCCCAGCGTCGTGGTGGTGCGGAGCGAAACCAAAGCCCGCAACGTCACATCAAATGGCAACGGCCGGGGCCGCATGGACAACCCCTTCCGCGGCACACCCTTTGAAGACTTCTTCCGCGATGGCATGCCGGAAGGCTTCGGTGCTCCAAACGGCCGAATGCCGCCCCGGTCGGGCATTGGGTCGGGTGTGATCGTCGACGCCTCGGGCATCGTGCTGACCAACAATCATGTGGTTGAAGGGGCAGACGAGGTAACGGTTGAACTGACCGACGGCCGTGAGTTCAAGGCGGTCGACATCAAGACCGATCCCGACAGCGACATCGCCGTCGTGAGGCTGGCCGATGCTGATAACCTGCCAACGGCAGCCCTGGGCAACTCGGATGAACTGGAGATTGGCGATTGGGTGATCGCGATCGGCAACCCGTTTGAACTGGAGACGACGGTCAGTGCGGGCATCATCTCTGCCAAGGGGCGAGAACTCGGCAGGATTCGGCGAGCGAAGTTCCTGCAGACCGACGCTGCAATCAATCCGGGCAACTCAGGCGGACCGTTGGTCAACCTGGCTGGCGAAGTGATCGGCATCAACACCGCCATTGCCTCCAACAGCGGCGCCTACCAGGGGATTGGGTTTGCGATCCCGATCAACCAGGCCCGTTGGGTGAGCGAACAGTTGATTGCCCGTGGCAGTGTCGAGCGGGGCTATCTTGGGGTGTCGATCGCGCCACTGTCGGCCGACATGGCCGCCAAGCTCGGCGCAGCAGACCGCAAGGGTGTGCTTGTCACTGAGGTGATGCCTGGCACGCCCGCAAAGGAGGCCGGCATGCAGGACCTCGACGTGGTGGTCTCGTTCGACGGGAAGCCCGTCGACAGTCCCCGGACTCTGCAGGAAGTGGTCGAGCGGTCGGCCATTGGCAAGCAGCATAATGTCGTCGTGCTGCGTGACGGTCGCGAGGTGACGGTCAAGGTCGAGGTCAAGACATTGCCGGAGCGGTTCGGCCAGCGTGAACAAGGCCGGCAAATTGCTCCTGGCGGCGAGGAGACCTTTTACTCAAAGGCCTTTGGCCTCGAGGTTCGCGACAAGGGATCAGTCGCTCAGGATGCCTATGAAGGCTTCGACGGCGTGCTGGTCGATCGGGTCGATCCCGACGGCCTCGCCGCTGAAGTCGGGCTCGGCCCGGGCGTGCTGATCCGCAAGGTCGGCAAGACTCCGGTCAGTTCGATCGACGAGTTCGCCGAGGCGATTGAGCAGGAGACGCCGGAAGCCGGCGTGGTGTTGCAGATTCGCACGCCCCGCGGGAACGCGGTCATCCTGCTGAAAAAGGAAGTCTGAGCGGAAAGGCTCAGTTCAGCAGTCATAGCGGCCCCGGCCACCCGGCCGGGGCCGTTTGTCTTTCCAAGCTCTTTTGTCCAGTCGCTTCCGCTCCTGGCTTCCTGAGCCCGAGGGAGGCTCTCCGAGTGCTGAATCGGTGAGTGGCGTTGCCAGCACCACCTCGCGAAATACCATCACTGTCTTGCAATTTCCTCACCCAGCGGAAACGCTACCAATTCACAGTCTTTCGCCCTTCACCGGAGCCCCAATGGCCACTCTTGGCGTCAACATCGATCACGTCGCCACGGTGCGGCAGGCCCGCCGTACGGTTGAGCCTGACCCCGTGTGGGCCGCCGCAGCAGCCGAACTGGGCGGGGCCGATGCCATTACCGTCCATCTTCGCGAGGATCGTCGGCACATTCAGGATCGTGACCTCGAGGTGCTCAAAGAGACGGTGCAGGTCAAACTCAACCTCGAGTCGGCCATCACGCCGGCAATGACGGCAATCGCCTGCCGGGTACGGCCCGATCAGGTGACCCTCGTCCCGGAAAACCGGGCTGAGGTCACCACCGAGGGCGGCCTCGATGTCGTTGGCCAGCGGCCGGCGGTCACGACGGCGGTCGAGCAACTGCATGCCGCCGGTATCGCCGTGTCGCTGTTCATCGACCCCGATCCTGACCAGATCGATGCCGCAGCTGCCCTCGGCGTGGCCGCCGTCGAACTGCACACCGGCAGCTACGCCAACGCAGCCTCAGCAACAGACCGCGAACGTGAACTCCACACGCTCGCCCAGGCTGCCACTCTCACACGACAAGCCGGCCTGACCCTCAACGCCGGTCACGGGCTGACCTACCGGAACGTCGTGCCGGTGGCCACACTCGATGGCATGCACGAACTCAACATCGGCCACTCGATCGTCGCCCGGGCCATTTTTGTCGGCATGACCGAGGCCGTGCGAGAAATGAAGCGGCTGATTGGCTAGCCATTCAATCGGCGCTCAGGCAACCGGTACGCCGGTTCGGTCGCTTCCGTGTTCAGCCTCCTGTGAACCCTTCACACAGGACGAGGCTCAGGAGCGGTACCTGCTCGAGGAGCGCTGGGCATATCCGCGGCCAGCGACAAGGCCTTCACCGCCCCCGAGCCGGCGGTCGTTTTGCAAAACTGCCCCCGTCCCGTATCCTGTGGATGGACCAAGGCGGTTGATTGTCCATTGCTTGCTTCCCTCCCCGTGCCCGCCAGGCCCCGATGGTCAATGACGACCTGCTTCGCCGCGACATTCGCCTGCTTGAAGGTGTGCTCGAGGGTGTGATCGTCGAACTCGCCGGCCAAGACACCTTCGACCGGCTGGCGGTGATCCGCAGGCTGGCCCGGGAACGCCGCGGCGGTGAGCATGCCGCCGAGCAGCCGCTGGCCGAGCGGATTGAGTCGCTCGACCCGGCCACCGCCCGGGATGTCGTCCAGGCGATGACGATCTATTTCGATCTCGTCAACATCGCCGAGGACCGGCAGCGGGTGCGGGTGCTGCGCGACCGCGAGCGAACCAGCTTTCCCGAGCCGCTGGGTGAATCGCTTGCCGCCGGCCTGCAAGAACTCAGGCAACTGGGCCTGGGGCCGGCCGAAGTGCAGCAGGCCCTCGATCGGCTGGCAATTGAACTGGTCTTCACCGCCCATCCCAGTGAGGCCAAACGCCGCAGCATCCGGGCCCGGCTGCGGCGGATGCGGGCCTGCCTGAAGCGGCTCGACACCGCTGACATTCTGCCCCGCGAGAAAGCGACGCTCGAAAGTGAACTCCGTAGCGAACTGGCCATTCTCTGGCAGTCCGACTTTCTCCGGCCCAGCCGGCCGACCGTGCTCGATGAAGTTGAGCGGGGCCTGTCGATCATGCCCCGGCTCTGGACGGCGGTAACCGACGTCTATGCGGCCCTGCGGCGGGGCTTGGCGGAGACTTTTCCCGACGCCCACTTCACGATTCCGCGGTTTCTCTCTTTCGGCTCCTGGATGGGGGGCGACCGCGACGGCAACCCGTTTGTGACAGCCGAGATCACCGAACAGACCCTGATCCGGTTGCGGCGGGCGGCGATCGACACGCATCTCCAGTGGTGCCGGCAGCTGCATGACATGCTGACGATTTCCCTGAAGTCGGCACCGGGGGCTCATGAACTGCTCGCCCGGCTGGACGAGCTTCGGCAACAGTGGCCGCAACTCGACCAGACCGAATCGGCCATTCCGCCCAACGAGGCCTATCGGCAGTGGCTGCGGATGATCCGGCTCCGGCTGGAGGCCTCTCGGGCCGATGCTCTCAACGAACCGCTCTCACCGCTGGCCTACACCGAACAGGCAGACTTCGAGGCCGACGTTGCCCGCATTGTTGACGGTCTCGACCGGGACCACGGGCTGTCGCTCGACGCCCCTGCCCGCCAGTGGCTCGACCTGGTACGCACCTTCGGCCTCCACATGACCCGGCTCGACATCCGTCAGGATGCCCGCCGCTATGAGGAGATTCTGGGCGACATCTTTGCCGCCGTCGGCCGGCTGCCGGAGAAGGCCGCCTACGCAGCCCTCCCCGATGCCGACCGCAGCCGGCTGCTAATCGAGACGATGGGCAGTGTCGGTGATCTTCCCACCGAAACGCTCGACCCGCTCACGAGCGACACGCTGCGACTGTTCGCAACACTCCAACGGGCGTCGGTCCGCTTCGGCGCCGCCTGCCTGGGTGGCTCGATCATCAGCCTGACCCGAACGCCGGCCGACGTGCTGGCGGTGCTCTGGCTCTGGCGGTGGGCCGTCGGCCGCGCCGAGGCACGCGGCGAACCGGTCAGCGACCACACCATCGCCATCGTGCCGCTCTTTGAGAAGATTGGCGACCTCGCCCATGCCGAGGAGACCCTGGCGGCAATCCTTGACGAGCCGGCCTACGCCGACCACCTGGCCCGCAGCGGCAACCGCCAGATCGTGATGGTCGGCTATTCCGACAGCACCAAGGACGGCGGCTATCTGGCGGCCTGCTGGGGCCTGCAGGATGCCCAGCGGCGACTGCACGACATCGCCGAGGCCCGCGGCGTTGGGCTCACCTTTTTCCATGGCCGGGGTGGTTCCCTGGGCCGCGGCGGCGGCCCGGCAGCCCGGGGCATTCTGTCGCTGCCGGCCAAAAGCCTCGACGGGTCGCTGCGGCTGACTGAACAGGGCGAGGTACTCGCCGAGCGGTACGACGACGCCGAGATCGCCAGCCGCCACCTCGAGCAGGTCTCGTGGGCGACGCTCGTCGCCTCAAGTGTTCGCCGCGTCGACCCCGAACCGGCCTGGACCGAACTGGCCGAGCGGATGTCGGTCCGCAGCCGCGAAGTCTACCGGGAACTGGTCGACCAGCCCGGCTTTATCAGCTACTTCTCACAGACAACACCGATTGAGGACATCGAGAACCTGCCGATCGCCTCGCGGCCCTCCCGTCGCCGGGGCGAGCGGAGTCTCGACGACCTGCGGGCGATTCCCTGGGTCTTCGCCTGGACGCAGAACCGCTGCATGATCCCGGCCTGGTATGGCCTGGGCACAGCCCTAATCGAAATCAAGTATGACGACCGGCAGCAGTGGCGAACGGTCTGCGACATGTATCGGACCTGGCCGTTTTTCCAGGCGACCATCGACAACGCCACCCTCGCCCTCGCCAAGGCCGACATGGTGATCGCCCAACGATACTCCGAACTCTGTGATGACGACGACATCCGGCGACGGATCTGGCAGCGGATTGCCGCCGAGCGGGACAAGGCCCGCCAGGCGATCCTCGACATCGTCGGTGGCGGCGAACTGCTGGCCAACACCCCGTGGTTCCAGCGTTCGATTGAGGCCCGTAATCCCTCAATTGATCCACTCAACCTGATTCAGGTCGAGTTCATGCGGCGTCGGGCCGCGGCCCCACAGGCGGATGGTGGCCAACCCGACCCTGCCGTCGGCGACCTGCTGCGACTCTGTGTGCAGGGGATCGCCGCCGGCATGCGGACCACCGGCTGATCATTCGACTTCCACCTCGACGCCCGCCCCGGAGCCCCGCTATGGCCACCGCTGAAGAGTTGACTGTCACAAGTCTCGGTCCCTGCCGCATCGATTCGCCGATTCGCGGCATGATCGAAACCCGAACAACATCCGCCCACTATGTCGATGTCGACGACCGGGTCTATTTCTACGACACCAAACAACTGGCCGAAGGCAGCGGCCTGGCCCTCGACGCCCTGCCCGGTTTCGAACCAGCCGGCCCTCGCAAGCAGATCTTTTTCGATGGCTCCAAGATGCGGGTTGGCATCGTCACCTGTGGTGGCCTCTGCCCCGGCATCAACGATGTGATCCGCGGCATCGTGATGGAACTGACCTTCCACTACGGCGTGAAGCGAATCTACGGCTTTCGTAACGGCTATCAGGGATTCATTCCCCGCTACGGCCACGACGTGGTCGACCTCAGCCCGGCGGTGGTCAGTGACATCAACGAGGAAGGGGGCACCATCCTCGGCACCTCGCGGGGGGGCCAAGACTCTGAGGAGATTGTGGACTGCCTCGAGCGGATGAACATCAACGCCCTGTTCGTGATCGGCGGCGACGGCACGCTGCGGGGGGCAATGCAGATTGCCGAGGTGATCGCCGCCCGCAACCAGAAGATCGCCGTGGTCGGCATTCCCAAGACGATCGACAACGACATTCCCTATATCGACCAGAGCTTCGGCTTTCAGACCGCCTTCGCCGAGGCGACGAAGTCCATCCGCTCAGCCCACGTCGAAGCCAAGGCCTCGCCCAACGGCGTTGGCCTAGTGCGGCTGATGGGCCGGCACTCGGGCTTCATCGCCTGCTATGCCGCACTTGCTGAACCTGACGCCAACTACGTGCTGATCCCGGAGGTTCCTTTCGCGCTCGAAGGCCCGAACAATTTTCTTGATCATCTGATGGATCGGGTGAAACGTTCCGGTCATGCCGTGGTAGTGGCGGCCGAAGGGGCCGGGCAGGATCTTCTAGCGGCCGATAAGGCGGCAGTCGATGCCTCCGGAAACCGCCGGCTCAGCGATGTCGGACTGTTCCTCAAGGAACGGATCGGGGGACACTTCGATGCCGCCGGCGTCGAAATCAATCTCAAGTACATCGACCCGAGCTACCAGATCCGCAGCGTCGAGGCGAACCCCTACGACAGCGTCTATTGCCTCCGGCTGGCCCAGCATGCCGTCCATGCGGCCATGGCCGGCCGCACCCAGATGGTGGTCGGCCGCTGGCACGGCCGCTATGTCCACATTCCGATGGCCCTGGCCGTCAGCCATCGCAACCAGGTCAGCCCTGACGGCGACCTCTGGCTGTCGGTGCTCGAGGCGACCGGCCAGCCGGCGTCTTTCTGCTGACCCGCTGGCTGCCAGCACCCGGTGGGGCGGCTTGGTCATTCGCGAGGCCCAAGTAGGCCAAAAACATCTGCTGGGCCATGGCCAACCCCTCGGCTTTTACCCGCGGCCTATCGAGGTCGAAGCCGATCGCCTGCTTCAGCGTGTGGCGGTTGGCAAAGTAAATGAAGCACATGCCCATCATCAGAATCAGCAAGTGCCGGACATCTCCAACATCGTCAATTTCACCTCGACGTCTGGCGGCCTC
>Ga0114919_10004136_pt1 | contig 11663 bp, 11 predicted proteins | sample BlataG_FD_88682 | JGI IMG/M metagenome (GOLD analysis project Ga0114919, IMG submission 88682) | Deep subsurface microbial communities from Black Sea to uncover new lineages of life (NeLLi) - Black_00105 metaG | ecosystem: Environmental > Aquatic > Marine > Oceanic > Sediment | place: Atlantic...
CGCTTACTTTGTATCACCAGCTCGACGTCGCGACCCCGGTTGCCTTAGTGACGGTGCCGGGGTTGTCAAGTGACTTCGTTACGCTGCGTCTGCTGCTTGATCCCGACCTGGACACGGTGAACGTCAAGGTCAACCGGCAAGATTACGGCACCTACATTTACAACACGTTCACGCCACCCAACAATGACCGCTTTGTCAGCATCGGGCCGTTTGGAGCCGGGGCGGAATTCGACTACGTGTCCGTGCACGTTGCGGAATAGGGGCATCGTTCATGAGTCTTCTGTCCCAGCACAGCGCGAGCGAGCACCAAACCCGGCGGGGACTCACCCTGGCCGAAGCAGTCATCTCGATGATCATCATCAGTGTCATGCTCGTAGCAGCCCTCAACACGGTCGGCGCCGCGCGGACGACCGAGAAGAAGATCGGCGATCGCCCTCGCGGGCTCCTGTTGGCCGAAGACCTGATGTCCGAGATCCTCCGGCAGGCCTACGAGGATCCGGGCCTCGCCCCGGGCAGTTTCGGACTCGGTGGAGACGAAGTCGGCGACGGCAGCCGCAACCTCTGGGACGACGTGGACGACTATCACGGCTGGTCGGCCTCGCCGCCCCAACAAAAAGACGGAACCGTCATTCCCGGTTTCACGGGCTGGGAGCGCAGCGTGACCGTGGCGCGGGCGAACCCGGGAGACTTCGGCGCCGCTGCCCCGGCCACAGACACCGGCGTCAAGCAGATCAGGCTGACCGTCACGTACGACGATGCAGTCGTCGTTTCACTGGTTGCCATTCGAACGAACGCGCTGCAATTCGTTCCGGAGTTTGACTGATGCAGGCTTGGCGTTGTCGTCGTCGGGGCGGCATGTATGTCATGGTCCTGATGACCGCGATGATCGTGGCTGTGATCGGCATTTCCGCGCTGACGACCACGCGCATCCAGCTCCGCTCGGCCGAGGGTGGGAAGGACACCATCGCGGCCCGCCTCCACGCCCAGTCGGCGATTGAGATGGGCTTGTTTTCGGTCTGCGCCGACCCGAGCTGGCGGACGACCTACACGCATGACGTGTGGGTAGCTGAACAGCCGATCGGCGACGGCACCTATGCCTGGAAACTCGTGGACGAGCGGAACGGCGATCTCACGGCGGATCCCTCGGCCCCGATTCGCCTGTATGGCAGGGGCAGCGTCCGCGAAGCCGTGCGCATCTACAGCGTGCTGCTGGAACCACCGACGCCCGAGGCCAACCTGCTATCTAATGGCGATATGGAAAGCGGGACAACCGGTTGGTACGGATTCGACTGTGACATCGAGTCGGTCACGAGCGAGCAACACAGTGGCACGGCAGCGCTCGTAGCAAAGAACCGGGATGCGTACTACGCGGGCCCGGCTCAGACCATCACCAGCACGCTCGAGAACGGCACCGCCTATGAGCTCGAAGCCTGGGTGAAAATGGCCTCGGGTTCCTCCGTGGTGCGATTCGTCATGTACTTGCGGAACTCGTTTGGCCAGGTCTGGTGGCTTGTTGACGGGGAGACCCTGGTGGCGTCCACCGAGTGGACAAGAGTCAGCGGCACGATGACTCCGACGTGGAGCGGAACCCTCAGCCAAGCATACCTGAAGGTCAGCACAGAATACGGGACCACCGCCTTCTACGTGGACGACGTGGTTCTCAGAGTCGCCGGCAGTGCGCCCGAGATGGTCGTCGACGCGGGGACTTGGCGGAGGGAGGTCAGTCCGTAGCGCCAGGCTTCTTTTCCGGCGGTTCGCAACGCGCGACGGCGGGTGCACTCCACCTGCCCAAGGCAGTGGCCCGGTCGATTCCCCAAGGGAGCCGTTCAAGAGATGTAGACCGATTCCCCGGGCTTCAAAGCCGTCGGCTCTGTCATACGCTGTTTCACGTCCGCGGCGTCAAGCGCGTAGGACGGTGCGATTTCGAGGGTGACGTCCGGCTCGCCGGCCGGTGTGCGCGGGATCTCCATGCCGGCGGCTTCGAGCTCACGTGGATAAACCGGCGCGGGCTCGAGGTCGGTCGGCGTCGATTCGCGCGGCTCGCGGAGCACGCGCGACTCGACCAGCGGGTCCAGCCGCGCCCAGGGGATCGGTTCGAGCTCATCCAGCAAGTGCGCGCGCTTGGCCGCGTCCAACTCGTCCCACCAGCGGAGCACGTGCGCTTGCCCGCGCGACTGGAGGTTGGCAAGGCAACTGCGATATCGAGCTTCAAGCGTTGCCGCGTTCGACCCTGTACTCACGCGATTCGATCTAGTTTTTGGCGGCCGAGGACCCAGTGTAGGGTGGGCGCCTCCCACGGCGAAACGCGAACATCGACACAACGGTGGGCAAGGCGCGCCCTGCTTCTACTGAATCAGCGTGTTCTTTTCCAGCATGACCAGTGGGTCGAACGTGGCGAAGTCCGCTTGGTGGATCAGCACCGTCTCGATTACCTGCGGCCGGCCCTCGCCTTCCTTGGCGTGGCAGGCGATCGTGTTGAGCACCTCGTCCGGCAGGCCGGCCTCGTACGCGATGGCGGTGCCGGAAATCGGATGACGGGCGCACATGCCGCTGCGACTCTTGCGGTAGCCGCCCTGCCCGTCCGGCTCGAACTCGAGCAGCTTGCCGACGTCGTGCAGCAGCCCGCCGGCCAGCAGCCGATCGTAATCAATCTTGTACGGCATCTCGCGGTACGCCTGTTCCTGCGCTTTGGCGAGCCCGTAGGCGCCTTCCGTGACCGCGATGGTATGCTCGATGAAGTTGACGCCGCGGGTGTTGGTCAGCAACGTGAATGGCATCTTCTGAAGCTCCTCGACGCTCTCCCACCCGCCGCGCTCGCAGGCGAGCACCCACGCGCGGACGGTTTTCTTTCGCAGGTCTTCGCCCTTGACGCGGGACAGGATGGATTCAAATAGATGCAGGATATCGGATTCGGTAATCATTGAGTCTCCTGTAGGGTGGGCACCGCCCACCAGCTCGACTACTTCATGCTCTACTTCATGCTCGCCAGTTGCTCGCGGATGACCGCCTCGAAGCCGCCTTTGACGATCAGTTCCTGGGCGATCTGGCCGAGGGGGGCGAAGGAGTATGTGCGCGGCTCGGCGGGAGCCTCGCCCTCCAGACCACGGCCGGGACGGAGCCCGGCCGCTACGTTACGTCGGCCACGGGGGGCCGACGCTACATCGGCCAGCGAGCCGCCGACCGCTACATCACGGCCGGTACGGGGCCCGGCCGCTACAATCTGCGACTTGGTGAAATCCACCGTCGCATTCCAGCCGGTGCGGATTGTTGGCGCCTTGTTGTCCTTATACGCTGCCTTCAGGTCGTCCACGAGTTCCGGACACTCGATGCAAACAAAGCCGTTGTTGAACGCGTTGCGCTTGTACGTCTGGCTGAATGAGCCGGCGATGATCATTTGCAGCCCGCGGTATTTGAGCGCGGTGGCGGCCTGCTCGCGTGACGAGCCGGAGCCGAAGTTGTAGCCGCCGACCAGGATGTCGCCCTCGCGCGCCAGGCTCTGGAACTGCGGGTCGTAGTTCTGCATTGCCACGGCGGCCATCTGTTCCGGCGTCATGTCCTCCTTGTAGGTGTAATCCTTGCCGTAGATGCCGTCGGTGTTCAGGTTGTCTTTTGGCACCAGCAGCAGCTCGCCCTCGATTTTTTCGGGGAAGCCGGGCAGGATTTGGACCGGCACCTTGTCATTCCGCGCGGAGCGAGGAATCTGGCGGCACTTGGCGAGTCGAGCCAGATCCTCCGGTCGCTGCGCTCGCTCGGGATGACGGCCGGCGGGGGCGCCGGCCGCCACATCTGCTGTGGGACCGGTTTTCAACTGGTCGAGGTATTTCGGGCCGGCGATTTTGCCGGCGATGGCCGAGGCGGCAACCACCACCGGGCTCGCCAGATAGACTAACGAGTCGCGCGCGCCCATGCGGCCCTTGAAGTTGCGGTTGGTCGCCGAGATCCCGACCTCACCGGCCTCAAGCACGCCCTCGCCGAGACCGATGCACGCGCCGCAACCCGGCGGCAGTGCGATCGCGCCTGCGTCTACCAACGCCTGCCAATGGCCCTTCTCCTTCGCCTGCGCCTCGACCTCGCTCGACGCCGCCGCGATGTAGAACTTGACGTGCCCCGCAACGCGCCGGCCCTTGATGACCTCGGCGGCCGCCTGGAAGTCTTGCAGCCGCCCGTTGACGCAGCTCATCAGGAACGCCTTGTCGATGCGCACGTTCCGGTGCTCGATCTCCGGCAGCGGGGTGATCGTCTTGACCTCGTTCGGCCCGGCCACAAACGGCGTCACGGCGGAGAGGTCAAAGTCCAGCTCCTTGGCGTAAACCGCGTCCGGATCGGCGCCCGGCAGGTCGGCCTCGAGCTTCTCAAGCAGCGCGCGCGTGAGGCAGGGCTGCTTGTCGCCGCGAAGTTGGAAGCGTTCCGCCCGCGCTAGCAGGTATTCGCGGATGACGTCGTCGTACGGGAAGACGCCGGCCAGCGCGCCCCATTCGGTGGTCATGTTGGCAATGGTCATGCGCTCTTCGATAGTCAAGCTCGCCACGCCCGGTCCGGCGAACTCCAGGCAACAGTTAAGCACTTCGTCTTTGTTGAACGTGCCGATGAGTGCGATGATCACGTCTTTGCCGCTCACGCCCGGCTGGAGCTCGCCGGTCAGGTTCACTTTCACCACGTCCGGGACCTGCCACCAGGTGCGGCCGGTGGCCCAGATGGCTGCCGCGTCGGTGCGTACCACCGGCGTGCCGAGCGCCGCCAGCGCGCCGTAGATGTTGGAGTGCGAATCCGAGCCGACCACGAACGAGCCGGGCAAGACGAACCCCTCTTCGATCATGATCTGATGCCCGATGCCGCGGCCCACGGGGTGAAACGCCACGCCGTGCTCGCGGGCGAACTGCTCGATCTTGGCGTACTTGGCGAGGTTCTCGGGGCTGGTGTTCTGAATATCGTGGTCGAGTGCGAAGACCGGCTGGTCGGGGTCATCCACGCGCGCGGCCCCCATCGACCTGAACTTCGAGATCACCGCTGCCGTGTTGTCGTGCGTCATCACGTGCAGCGGGCGAATCGACAGAAAGTCCCCGCTGTGGACTTCGTGTTCCGGCGGCAACCCGACGGCGAAGCGTTGGGCGATTTTCTGGATCAGGTTCTGCGGCATGGGTTCATCCCCAATGTAGCGTCGGCCCTCATTCCCGTAGCGTCGGCCCCCCGTGGCCGACGTAGAACATCAGACCCGGTCAGATTTCCACGAAGACCCTCGTCCACGGCCAATCCCGCTAGTCTTCCACCAGCCCGGCGCGGACGGGGTTGTTCACGATGTACGCAACTACGCTCTCGGCCGTTTCGCCGGATCGGCACACGTGGTCGTGTGCAGATCGCTGCCAGAGCTCCGACCGGAGTCCCAGCTTTTGGAGCCGGCGTGTCGTGTGACTCTTGAACTCGCGGCGCCAACGTGCAAGCGGTGTTCCCGACTTGCCCGGCGAGAGAAGCACGTGCAAGTGGTCCGGCATCAACGTATACCCATAAAGGCCGTATCCCAGTTTCCCGCAATAGAACTCCACATTCTCACATACCATGGTCGCGACGGTGTCCCTGCGGAACGGTTCACCGCGATCGGCACATATCGTGACGTGGATATCGACGTCGGCGCCGTAGTCGCACTCGGGCAAGCGCACGGCGCGCCCGCGGCCGTAGGTGCTTAGTTCGCGAAGAGGCGTTTTTCGGCGTGGCGGTCTCACATCTGCATCCTACGTCGGCCACGGGGGGCCGACGCTACGTGGCCAAGGACGTCGGCCGCTACGGCTTCTACGGCTTCGGCCGACTCGGGGGTCGGCCGCTACAGTCTGGCGATAATCGCGTCCGTCATCTGCGTTGTCGTTGCGGCGCCTTTTTCGATGGCCGCCGGACCGCCGGGCAGTCTCATCATGTCGTAGGTCCGCACGCTGCCTTCGGTGATCACTGTGCCGATCGCCGCCCGAATCCGCTCCGCCTTCGCGCGCTCGCCGATGTGGTCAAGCATCATGCACGCCGACAGGATCATCGCGATTGGATTGACGATGGGCGGGTCAAGCTTCTGGTACTTGGGGGCCGAGCCGTGCGTGGGCTCGAAGACCGCTGCCGCGCGCCCGATGTTCGCGCTGCAGGCAAAGCCCAGCCCGCCAACCAGCCCGGCAAACCCATCGGAGACGATGTCGCCGAACATGTTGCCGGAGACGATCACCCCGTAGTCCTCGGGGTTCTTGGTCAGCCACATCATCTGGGCGTCGATGTTGGTCTCCCACAGCTCGATGCCGGGATACTCCTTCGTGATTGCGCGCCCCTCGGCACGGAGCATGCCCGACGTCTCGCGGATCACGTTGGGCTTCTCGCAGATGGTGACGGACTTGTAGCCGAAGTGCTTGGCGTACTCGAACGCCTCTGTGACGATCCGCCGACACGCCCCGCGCGAGAAGATCCGTGTCGAGACGGCCAGCTCCTCGCTCGGCACATCCTTGAACTTGGCCATCTTGGGGTGGGTTTCCAACGCCGACCGCACCTCCCGCGGCGGGTTGGTCCACTCGACGCCGCTATAGAGTCCCTCGGTGTTTTGGCGGAAGATAACCGCGTTGATTTGCGGCTCGAAGAACCCGTCGCCATCGCGGCGGATGAAGTTCAGCGAGTTGCCCTTGAACGAGCGGCAGGGCCGGATGCAGATGTCGAGGTCGAAGTGCTGGCGCAGGCCGACGATGGGGCTGTAGTAGACGTACCCTTTGTCTCTCAACTCGGGCGACAGCTCGGCGGCGGCCTGGTCCTTCGGCTTGGACGTAATCGCCCCGAACAGCCCGAGCTTGTGTTCGGTGAGCAGGTCGATCGTCCGTTGCGGCAGCGCGTTGCCCTCCTCGATCCAGAACTCCCAGCCGATGTCGGCGTGGATGTAGTCGGCCTCAAGCCGGACCGCGTCCAGCACGCGCAGCGCCTCGGGAAGGACCACCTTCCCAATCCCGTCGCCCGGCATCGTTACGATCGTTCGTTTTGCCACGTTCTTCCCTCGTAGAGACATTTCCCAGGCGGCTTGGGCGCGTCAGAGCACCGGCGTCGGCGGTGCCGCGTCTGAGCCAACGCCCCTCAAAAGAGCCATTCTATGATTGGGCCCACCGACTGGCAAACAGGCCGGCGGGGCGAACGCTTCTGATAGGTTCGGGCCCCGCGGGCCCTCATTGACAAGGGAGGCACCGTCGGGTATGAAGCGCCCGTGGGACGGCTTGGTGGGCGTCATGGCGAGCGCCACTGTGCGGTCAGCTAAGTGTGCGTGCGGCTCCATGGGCCCGCGGGGTAGTCACAGGTGATCCATGCTCCCCTGGGGCGGCTGCCCGAGAGTATCCGGCGAGCGACACACGATCCCCCCGTATGCCGTACGCACCGTTTGTGTATCAACGCACCGTTGGTTCCTTTAAGGAGAAGTGCCATGTGTAGTAGAAGAGTCTTGCCCCGGACGGGGCATCGGTCAGCTTGGAGCGGCGTAGCTGTTGGATTGCTGCTGATCGCCGCAATGACAACCACACAGAACGCCGCTCTGGCCCAGACCGGCACCGAAGACACGCCGCTCATCCCGCGTGAGGTGATCTTCGGCAACCCGGACAAGGCCAGTGCGCAGATCAGCCCGGACGGGACGCGGCTGGCGTTCCTGGCCCCGGTGGACGGGGTGCTGAACGTCTGGGTCGGGCCGGTGGACGACCCCACCGCGGCCAAGCCGGTCACCAAGGACAAAAAACGCGGGATCCGCGGATATGGCTGGGCCTACGACAACCAGCACATCGGGTACGTCCAGGACAAGGACGGCGACGAGAACTGGCACGTCTACGCAGTAAACCTGGAGACGAACGAGACACGCGACCTGACCCCCATCGACGGCGTGCAGGCGCGGCTCCAGCAGGCCAGTCACAAGTTTCCCAAAGAAACACTGATCGCCATCAACGATCGCGATCCCCGGCTGCACGACATCTATCGCGTCAACATCGAGACCGGCGAGCGAGAGCTGGTCATCAAGAACGAAGGCTACGTGGGCTTCGTCACTGACGACGACTTCAACGTGCGCTTCGCGATGCGCTTCACCCCGGACGGCGGCAGCGAACTGCTCGAGCGGACGCCGGACGGCGGGTGGAAGTCGTTCGCCAAGATCAAGAACGAGGACGCGCTTACCACCGGGCCGGCCGGCTTCGACAAGACCGGCAAGGTCCTCTACATGATCGACAGCCGCGGCCGCAACACCGCCGCCTTTACGACGATTGATCTCGAAAGCGGTAAGCAGGCCGTCGTTGCCGAGAACCGGCGGGCCGACATCTCCGGCGTGATGACACACCCGACCGAGAAGAACGTGCAGGCCGTCGCGTTCACGTATGAGCGCAAGCACTGGAAGATCCTGGATGAGTCGATCAGGCCGGATTTCACCTATCTGCGCACGGTCGCCGACGGTGACTTCGAGATCATCAGCCGGACGCTGGACGACCGGCACTGGGTCGTGGCATACATCATGGACAACGGTCCGGTGCGCTACTACACGTACGACCGGCGGGCCAAGAAGGCCAACTTCCTGTTCAGCAACCGCAAAGCGCTGGAAGGTCTGCCGCTGGCGAAGATGCACCCGGTGATCATCAAGTCGCGTGACGGGCTCAACCTGATCAGCTATCTCACGCTGCCCGTCGGAACCGATATGGACGCCAATGCCCGGCCCGAGCGGCCGCTGCCGATGGTGCTGAATGTGCACGGCGGGCCGTGGTACCGCGACAACTGGGGCTACCACCCCTACCACCAGTGGCTGGCCAACCGCGGCTATGCCGTGCTGAGCGTCAACTTCCGTGGGTCAACCGGCTTCGGCAAGAAGTTCACCAATGCCGCCGATGGGGAGTGGGCCGGCAAGACGCACGACGACCTGATCGACGCGGTCAAATGGGCGATCAAGGAGCGCATCGCCGAGCCCAACCGCGTCGCGATCATGGGCGGCAGCTTCGGCGGCTACGCCACGTTGGTGGGCATGACGTTCACGCCGGACGCCTTCGCCTGCGGCGTGGACATCGTCGGTCCCTCCAACCTGGTGACGTTCATGGAAACGGCTCCGCCGTACTGGATGCCGCTCATGGACCTGTTCAAGCAGCGTATCGGCGACCACGAGACCGAAGCGGGGCGGGCGTTCCTGACCGAGCGTTCGCCGTTGACCTACGCGGACCGCATTCAGCGGCCGTTGCTGATCGCTCAGGGTGCCAACGACCCGCGCGTCAAGCAGAGCGAGTCGGACCAGATCGTCGAGGCCATGCAGCAGAAGAACATCCCGGTGACCTACGTGCTGTTCCCCGACGAAGGGCACGGCTTCGCCCGGCCGGAAAACCGCTTGGCGTTCAACGCCATCGCGGAGGCCTTCCTGTGCGAGCATCTCGGCGGGCGCTACGAGCCGATCGGCAACGACTTTGCCGGTTCCAGCGTGAAGGTCCCGACCGGCGCCGAGCAGGTCCCCGGCGTGACCGACGCGCTACGCGAGGAATAGCAGCCGAGTCTCGGGTGGCATGGCCGCGCGGGGCGCGGCCGTGTCGGGCCCCGTGGTATCTGTCGAGAACTCAGCGAGCCCGCGGCTGGTTGCCGCGGGCTCGTTAATGCGCCGGGCACACGCCCGACAAAGGGCCGCAGAATTTCGAGAAAATGGGCTTGCATTATATCGAATCTGACATATACTACCAGTGACATAATAGTCCGGCCGAGCCCCCGGCCGCGGTGGAACACGACGGGGATATAAAGAGCTGCGCGTGGCAGCCGGTGAGGGAGTATGGGTGTTCCACCTTGACGACGTCAGACAAGCGTTGCCGGAAGGAACCGGCGGGAGGTCTGAATGGGCGTTAAGGTGGAACTGGCCGACGAAGCTTGGGACAACCTCCGGTACCGGCTAACGCTCGCCGAACGCGATTCCTTCGTCTCGCGACTCGAAGAGGTTCGGCAGGCGCCGATCAGGAACTCAGAGGTCTCGCGTGACCCTGAACAGAGCCAATACATGCTGCGGTTCTTCCGCTTCGGCCCCGGCGGCCGCTGGATCGGCGTCTTTGAGTTCGACATCGCCGGAAACCGCATCAGGGTGCTGCAATGCCGGTTGTTAAGACCAAGCCGTCGAACAAGACGCGATCGCGCCGGGCCCGCGTGAAGGATCAACAGTCCGCCGGCGATGACTTTCCCCATGCCTACGTTGTGCGGGGCGAGCAGCCGACCCACGTGCTCGTGCCGGTCGAGGAGTACGAGGAGCTCATCAAGGCCGACATGGCCCGGGCCGCGATCGCCAAGCTGGAGGATCCGAGCACGGAATGGATCGATTTCGACGACGCCAAGCTGCAGCTCGCCGCGGATCGGATTTCCGCAGCCCGCAAGGCGGCCGGGCTGACGCAGGCGCAGCTCGGCAAGAAGCTCGGGCTGCCGCAGTCCCAGATTTCGCGGATCGAGCGCAACCCGGACCGCACCACCGTCCGCACGCTCAAGCGCATCGCCCGGGCGCTGAAAGTAGACGTGCGAGCATTGCTTCCCTGACGACTATGGCCCAGCTTCGCCGGACCATGGTACCCACGGCGAGCATCATTCCTTAGCGCGGAATGTGTGCATGTCATCCTGAGCGAAGCGAAGGATCTCGCTTCGCCCCAGGTGGTCGGCGAGATTCCTCGGTCGTCCGCCTGCTGCGAACTCCCTTAGAGTGACTTTGTGCCGCCGCGCGGACGTGATTCTGAGTTCGCTATTCCCCCCGGTATTCGCACTGGCTCGTGCAGGTTTCGTGGATGATGATCGCCGCGAGCGGGGGCAGCTTTGGCTTGAGCCGCTGCCAGATCCAGTGGGCCAGGTTCTCCGACGTGGGGTTCTCGAGACCCTCGATCTCGTTGAGGTGGTGGTGGTCGAGCTGCTCGCGGATCGGCCGGCAGGCTTCCTTGATGTCGCCGTAGTCGATCAGGTAGCCGCACTGCGGGTCTACCTCGCCCGCGACGACGACCTCGACCTCGTAGCTGTGCCCGTGCAGCCGGCGACACCTGTGCCCCTCCGGGAACGTCGGCAGCGAATGGGCCGCCTCAAACGTGAACGTCTTGGTCAAGCGCGCCCGCATAGGACCTTTCACCTCGGGATTGCCGGAGCAGCGTCCCTGGCGCCGGCCGGTAATCCGTCATTCGCTATTCGCGGGCGGGACGCCCGCACTCCCCCAATTCGCCATTCGCCATTTTTGACTCGCCACTCCGTCACACGCCCCTGGTTGTCGGCGGCCAGATCAGCTTGTGCAACTGCAAGCCGACCCGCGCGTCGAGCCGATCTTCCAGGACCCAGTTGGTCAAGTCAACCGGCGTCAGCACATCGAACACCGGCATGACCAGCACCGGACAGCGCGATGACAAATCATAGCGCTCGATGATGCCCTTGGCCCAGTCGTAGTCTGCGCGGTCGCCGATCACGAACTTGACCTCATCGCGTGGCGTCAGCAGCTCGATGTTCGGCCAGTGGTTTCGCTCAGCCTCGCCGCTGGACGGACATTTGATGTCCATGATCCGGACCACGCGCGGGTCCACCTTCTCGATCGAGACCGTGCCCGATGTCTCGAGCAACACCGTCTCGAACTCGTCCGCCAGCCGGGTCAGCAGCGGGTAGACGCCCGGCTGGAGCAGCGGCTCGCCGCCGGTCACTTCGACACTCGGACA
>Ga0114919_10004138_pt1 | contig 11658 bp, 11 predicted proteins | sample BlataG_FD_88682 | JGI IMG/M metagenome (GOLD analysis project Ga0114919, IMG submission 88682) | Deep subsurface microbial communities from Black Sea to uncover new lineages of life (NeLLi) - Black_00105 metaG | ecosystem: Environmental > Aquatic > Marine > Oceanic > Sediment | place: Atlantic...
ACCCGGAGATAGATTTGAATAAAGGAAAGCGCAGGTTATACCAGATTATCTACACGTTGGGACGCTATTTTACCTCTGAGAAAAGCAGGGTTAAGAAAGCAGCCGAGGAGGCATGGAAAGCCAACTTAGCCTACAGTAATAGAATGTCGGAGGAGGGGATTACACCTATTCAAGCGCTCGAAGGGGCATGTCGAAGGAAGGAAGAGATGGAGCGCGGTGATAACGTGCTTCCGAGGTTACGAATTGGTATCATTGGGCATCCCTACGTTATCTATGATGATTACATTAACCATCGGCTCATTTCCCGTCTACAGGCAATGGGAGTCGAGATTCTCACTCCAGAAATGGCAGGTGAAGAGGCGCTTTATGTTGCTATGACAAGGCTAGTAGGCAAGCAACACTGGAGCTTTGAAGCTGACATAATTGGGGCCGGAGAATGCTATCTAGAAGCCAAAGTTGATGGCATGATTAGTGTGGCTGTGTTCGGCTGCGGTCCCGATTCGATGCTGGTAAGCGTGGTGCAGCGGAGGGCAAGAGAGTTTAGAACGCCCTTTCTACACCTCAGTCTAGATGAACATACCAGCGAAGGGGGGTTAGTTACTCGTCTAGAGGCTTTCCTCGATATGGTTGAGCGGAGGAAAAGGATATGCGTGTAGGTATGCCTCATTTCGGCAACGTGTACATTCCATTGAGAGCCATGGGTCAGGGAATGGGCGCAACTGACAATGAGTTGATAATTCCACCGCCGACTAGCCAAAGAACGCTGAATCTTGGGGTCAAATACTCACCGCAGGAAGCTTGTTTGCCATTCAAGCTTACCTTGGGAAACTTGATCGAAGCCTGTGAATTGGGGGCGGACACTTTGCTTCAGGCGAGGGGTACGGGCATTTGCCGACTGGGCTACTATGCTAAAAACCAAGAGCATATCCTTCATGATTTGGGCTACGATGCCCACTTCCTGACTATTGATGTGTCTCACCACAAGCTTGCCAGCATCCTGCACCTCTTAAAGACTATGAGTAACGGTGCCTCTTGGCCCAGGATTATTTCAAGCTTTCGCTTTGGCATGGGTAAGCTATTTGCTTTGGATAAGATAGAAAAGGTAGTTCACAGGGTGAGGGCGGTGGAATTGGAGAGAGGGAAAGCTAATCAAATTTACCGAGAGGCCATCAGGGCTATTGATGAGGCTAGCAAGGGCAAGGAAGTCAAGAATGTGACTAAGGAATATGTTGAAAGATTGAATCGGGTGTCTCAAAATCCAACCCTTGATCCAATCAAAATAGGCATAGCTGGTGAGATTTATGTTGTTCTCGAACCCTTTGCTAATATGGATATAGAAGTGGAATTGGGTAAATTGGGAGTGGAAGTGAAGCGGACTATGAGCATTTCTCGGTGGGTCAAATATAGCCTGTTTCTTAACCCGTTAGGCATAGACGAGTGGAAAGAAGTTCATAAGGCAGCCATGCCTTATCTCAAGCGCGATGTTGGCGGCGATGGCTGGGAATCAGTAGGTGAGAAAGTAATCCATGCGCGAGAGCACTGTGATGGACTGATTCACTTAGCACCTTTCACTTGTATGCCTGAAATAGTAGCGCAGAATATCATGCCGGCGACAAAGGAAGATATCCCAGTACTAGCTGTGCTTTGCGATGAGCAAATGGCTAAGCCAGGCATGATAACGAGGCTTGAGGCTTTTGTTGACCTATTGGGGTTCAGAAGAAAAAGGAAAGGGAGAAGATGAAGACTTATCTTGGTGTTGACGTCGGTTCGGTTACCACCAAACTAGCCATACTTGATGAAGAGAATCGGCTCATGGCATTTGATTACTTACGCACAGAAGGTAGGCCGATCAGCGCAATTCAAGAAGGGCTGAGACGAATCGAGTGCCAAATGCCGCCTGGTGCGGAAACCTGCGGAGTAGCGACAACGGGAAGTGCTCGTTATCTGGCGGGGGTAGTTCTTGGCGCTGATTTGATAAAAAATGAAATCACCAGCCAGGCCGTTGCCGCTATGCACTATATGCCTGGCGTGCAAACCATTATCGAAATCGGGGGACAAGACAGTAAGATCATCATAATTCGCGATGATGTGGTCGTTGATTTTGGTATGAACACGGTATGTGCGGCCGGAACGGGCAGTTTTCTTGACCACCAAGCCTCTCGGCTAAGCATAAATATTGAAGAATTTGGGGAGCAAGCTTTAAGAAGCGAAACACCTGTGCGCATTGCTGGCAGGTGCACTGTTTTCGCTGAATCAGACATGATTCATAAGCAACAAATGGGACATAGAACTGAGGATATACTTTACGGCTTATGCCAAGCTTTGGTTCGTAACTATTTGAATAACGTTGCCCTAGGTAAGGAGATTTTGCCACCGGTTGTGTTTCAGGGAGGTGTTGCTTTCAATGAGGGAATTGCCAAGGTTTTCGAGGAGGAACTGGCTACTGAGATTATTATTCCTCCTCATCACGAAGTCATGGGTGCAATTGGGGCTGCCCTCCTGGTGCAGGAAGAAATGGATGCTGCAAATAGTGAGACAAAATTCAAAGGCTTCAGCATCAGCGGTGCAGATTTCCATACCTCATCCTTCATATGTAAAGCTTGCCCCAACTTGTGTGAGATCTCTCAAATCTCTCTTAATGGCGATGTCTTGGCTAGGTGGGGAGGCAGATGTGATCTTTGGGAAAGGGCACTGACAACCTAAGATCAGCAGAGGCTATTAAGTAGTTACTATTGGTGCCGGGCCTACTGGGATCAGTGGAGGCTGTTGGACTCTAGCCGTTGGCGTTACGATTCTGCAGGTGGACAATAAGCTGGTCGGCGATGTGGAGGTGGCCTTGGAGCTAGACCAGACGTTTCTGCCCTGAGGTCGCGGTTTTGGAAGCCAGGGGTGGGTGGGGAGGAGAAGTTCACAGGAAAGGCCGTTTTCGTATTGCGCTAGTTACCATGTGATTTGCTTTAGGGGGGCGAACCGTATCTGTTATGAGATGTGGCGACACTGGCCTTAGTGGTGTTCCTAATATAACGGGATTTTCTTTCCCGCTCTGGGTCGTCCCGTGCTGTAATTGATTTGGGGCCAGCAAGGTGTTTGGAGAAAGAGCAGTGACTAAGCGTGAGGTCAAGCTGACGTGGGGTACTACAATGGCCGGAACTGAGGGTAGGGAAGTGGTTGATGGCCAGTCTATTCTAATCGAGAAATGAGCCTAGACCGAAGCGGAAGAATGATGGTACAATGTGGACACTCGAATCAGCAGGTGTCTTGGTTGCCATTGGCTCAGAGGTTAATGGTAGCTGCGATGGGGGGCTTTGTCTTTGGATGTTTGCCATGATTCTGTTAGGTGCGCGGCAACCCTTGTGGGGGACGGTGCGACTGCTGGTCTATCGGTGGAGGGGGATTCTATCATAATTACATGAAAGTCATTCTGCTACGGGATATTGCGGGTAAAGGAAGGAAGGGGGAGTTAAAGGAGGTGGCTGAAGGGTATGGCAGAAATTTCCTTTTACCTCGTGGTTTGGCTTTGCTGGCAACCGCTGGAGTTACAAAGCAAGCCGAAACGTTGATTCGAAAGGAAAGCCAGCGCGAAGATGTTGAGCAGAGCAAGCTTAAGACCCTAGCCCAGCAGATTGAGGGCAGGGAAGTTCACTTTCAAGCTAGAATAGGGGCCGGAGGGCGCTTGTTTGGCTCTATCACTGCTGCGGACATAGCCAGGGAATTAAGCCAAGTTATAGGCTCTCCTATCGATAAGAGGAAGGTAGGAATAGACAAAGCACTGCACCACGAAGGGAGCTACGACGTAGCTATTAAGTTAGCTAAGGACTTGGCACCGGATATAAAAGTGGTCATTGAGTGAAGCAGGGGTTGAACGTGGCACAAGAGAAATTGGCGCCACACGACATCGAAGCGGAGGAGGCAGTGATTGGCTCTTTGCTTATCGATCCCGATGCCATACTGGAAGTTGCCGGTTTTCTCGAGCCTCAAGACTTCTTTGGGGAAGCGGGTCAACCGATTTACCGGGCTTGTCTCTCCCTGTATCAACGCAATGAAGTCATAAACCAGATCAGCGTAGCTCATGAATTGATGCGGCAAGATAGGCTGGAGCAAATTGGTGGTGCGGCCTATTTGAGCCATCTAATATCTACTGTACCTACGTCTCTTCATGTTCAGCACTATGGTCAGATAGTGTCAAGGACCGCGGTGATGCGGAGGTTAATCGGTGCCGCGGGCCAGATTGCTGCTATTGGCTATGAGGCTGGGCCTGATATTGATACTAGCCTAAACAAAGCTGAGGATATCCTCTTCCGAGTGCGAATGAGGCGAAGCCCTCGGGATTTCGTTTCCCTTCGCGAAGTCCTGAGTCAGTACTTCGAGGAGGCAGGGCAACCCCGCACTACAGCACGGGGGAAGCAGGCGTCTCACGTTCTCACAGGGTTTGCCGCTTTGGATGATTTCTTGGGAGGGCTGGAGAGGCCTGATTTGACTGTTCTCGCTGCCAGGCCTAGTTTTGGCAAGACGAGTTTGGCTTTGAATATCGCTAGAAATGCTGCCCTCAATCAGAAGGCGTGTGTTGCCATATTTAGTCTGGAGATGTCCCGAGAGGCGGTGGCTCAGCACCTTTTGGCTAGCGAGTCGGGAGTGAACTCCAGGCTCGTTCGTCTGGGACGATTTAGTGAGCGAGATGAAGTGAGGATCATGGAAGCCAGCGGCGTTTTGTCTGAAGCGCCGATTTACATCGATGATTCACCTCAACTTCGAATTCTGGACATAAGGAGCAAGGCAAGGCGTCTTCACTTTGAAATTGGCCTGGACTTGGTAATTATCGATTATCTACAGTTAATACAGGGTGATGGGAAGAACGAAACCAGAGTACAAGAGATGAGCAATATAACTCGTTCCCTAAAGATGTTAGCCAGGGAACTCGATGTGCCTATGCTGGCTGTATCTCAGCTCAGCCGGGGAGTGGAATCGAGACTCTCACATATGCCTCAACTCGCCGACTTACGCGAAAGTGGCAGTATTGAGCAAGATGCTGATGTTGTTATTTTTATCTACAGAGATGATATGTATCACACCGCTGAGGAGTGGAGTAGGTTGCATGATATAGAGAAGGAACCTTATCCACGAGCAATTGCAGACATCATTATAGCCAAGCACCGCAATGGTCCTTTGGGGCAGGTTAAGCTGAGATTCTTGAGCAAAATCGCCAAATTTGATAATTTGGAGACTGAGTTGGTTCTGACTCCTGAGGAATAGAACATGACAAATAAGCGTCTCTCTGGTTTAGCAGAGCCCGATGTCTTTTTTGCCCGTGTTATGCCTCAAATCCAAGATGTAGCCGAACTTAAAGTAATCCTATCTGTGTTTTATTTGCTCTATCAAAAGCAGGGATCCCCTCGCTTCGTTACTTATGGAGAATTACTATCCAACAGTGGACTAGCAGGGGAGATGGGTGAGGAGGTACTCCGCCGCGCACTAAGCTCGGCTGTGGAGCGCGGAGCTGTGTTACGCGCAACTTTGGATTTAGACGGGAGCCCACAAGATGCTTACTTTGCCAACACTGAATCTGACAAGGAAGCCATCGGCAAACTCGGGTTGGGAAAACTTCGCATGGGGGAGGCGACGCCTAGCAGAAGGGCTGGATCCCCCAACATTTTTTCGCTCTATGAAGAAAATATAGGCATGCTTACACCAATGATTGCGGATGAACTCCGAGAAGCTGAAAAGCTCTACCCGAGTCAATGGGTGAGCGATGCCTTTAAAGAAGCTGTTGCCCTAAATAAGCGTAATTGGAGATATATCTCCCGTATCCTTGAACGCTGGGCTATTGAAGGCAAAGACAGTGGAGAGAATAGACAGAGTGCTAAGAAGGGTGGTCCCAACAAGTACATCAAGGGCCAGTATGGGCACCTGGTCAAAAGATAGTCAAGATGAGGGACAAGATTGCCCTATTTGCAAGGGAGCTGGTTTTGTTCATCCTCTTCTATCTTCAGGGCAACCTGATTTCAGCCAGGTAGTACCTTGTCAGTGCGTTACAAGACGCCTGAGAAAAGAAAAGTTGGGGTACCTCGAGAAATACAGCAACATTGGCCCCCTATCCCAGCTTACCTTTGGTAATCTATCTCCAAAGGGGAAAAAGGGAGATGCTGCCTTGCAAGAGCGTTTTGCCCGTGGTTATGAGGCGGCTAAAGCATTTGCTGATGAACCTGAAGGATGGCTGGTGTTTCTTGGTTCCAGCGGCTGTGGCAAAACTCATTTAACCTGTGCTATTGTCAATCACCGTTTGAGTTTGGGAAAGCCCGCGTTTTACATAGGAGTTGCCGATCTTCTAGACCATCTCCGCTCTGCTTTTAGCCCCACCAACGATATTACCTATGATGAGCTCTTTGAGCAGGTAAAGAACACGCCTTTGCTGGCACTGGACGATCTTCAGGTGGAGGCCTCTACCTCCTGGGCCAAAGAGAAACTGGAGCAGCTTCTCAATCATCGTTTCAATGTTAGGCTAGCCACTGTGATCACTACGGATGTATCACTAGAAAAGCTGGATGATCGCCTGCGGAGCCGCCTCAGTGAGTCTGATTTTTGCCAAGTACACGTAATAGAGCAATGCTTACCGCCTGCCTTGGAAGGCTTAGATGGCCTACAATTGAAGCTATTACGGAGTATGACCTTCGACACTTTCGACCATAAACGGCTAAACCTCTCGCTAGAGCAACGTCAGAACCTAAAACAAGCTTGCCACTTGGCCGTTGATTTCGCTAATTCCCCTGACGGCTGGCTGGTGTTCCAGGGGGTTAATGGTTGCGGCAAGACTCACTTAGCGGCGGCTATTGCCAACCATCTGTCGGAACAAGGCAAGCCGGTTTTCTTTGTAGTTGTCCCCGACTTGCTTGACCATTTGCGTTCCAGCTTCAGTCCTGATAGCAAGATTTCTTACGACGAGTTTCTTGAGAAGACCAAAAAGAGCCCCGTTCTGATACTGGACGATTTCGGTGAGCAATCAGCTACTCCTTGGGCACAGGAGAAGCTCTACCAGCTGATTAATTACCGTTATAACGCCCGACTACCCACGGTAATTACCACGAGTTTATCCTTGGACGAAATCGAGACTCGCATCAGCTCGCGGATGGTAGATCCGAGACTAAGCTTGGTCTTCAATATCATTGCTCCTGACTATCGTGGCGATGTGAAATCCAGTCGGCGGGCTAAACGCTACTGATTGATGTTAGCTAACATTGCTTTGATGGTAGGCGCTTACCTTTTTGGCTCCCTTCCCTTTGCGGCTGCCCTAGCCCGAAGAAGCGGTGTAGATTTGTCTGGCGAAACAGACATGCACATTGCTTTGTGGCACAAGGTGAGCAAAGTGCAAGCTTCAGTGGCGAGTTTCGTTGATATTACCAAAGGAAGTATTCCTATGCTTGTTGGTTTTGGTTTTGATCTTCCCATAGCCGTTGTTACTTTTTCTGGGGTAGCTGCCGTGGCAGGGCAAATGTGGCCTCCTTCTCCCAATTGGCCTGGGGAGAAAGGAAATACCACTGGTGCAGGTGTAATAATTGCCTTAGCGCTGATATACCACGCATACCTCACTCTACTTGCTCTCATACCCTTCGCCATAGGTGCCGCCTTAAGGTACTATAGCCTTGCCTCTCGGGAAGAGAGGTTCCATGAGCCCACTCACCCCTTGGCTTTGGCTCTGCCGGTAGGCATGTTTCTGGGCTTTGCTGTGGCTCCCATAGCTTCTTGGTGCTCTGGACAGCCTGCGAGCATAACTATGGGACTTCTTGCCTTATTCATTATTATTCTGGTGCGGCGGCTAACTTGCGACCTGAAGAGTGATGTTAAGCGAGGCGATAACCTTATGAGGATACTGGCCAACCGTTTTCTTTTCGACCAGGCTGCTATAGGCGGAACGAGCAAATAGCTATTGCGTGTTTCTAGCTCGACGGAAACCAAAATATCCCAAAGTGAGTGCCACGGCAATGATTACTGCTATCCAAATAGCAAGCAGAATCGGCTGAATCTGAGGGCTAAAGGAACCCGATACCTTGCCGCCCAAAGCCCCTAAGCCAAGGAAAATTGCTTCCCAGGCCAGCACTTGTATAGCCACAGCAGCAATAAGCTTCTTGTAGGGAATCCGTGTCACGCCACAGGCAACAGTGCTAATCACAGTGAATCCTGGCACAAACCGCACTGTGATTATGGTAGGCAAGGTGAATGACCGTAGCTTTCGTGCCACCCAGTCAAGACGTTCCCTGGTAATCCGAATACGCCCGCCGAATTTGTCTATGGCGCTGTTTCCTAGAGAGGATGAAAGCCAGTAGGTAGATGTAGAGCCACATAAACGCCCCACACATGCTATGACCAAGAATGGTATGGCAGCAACAATATAGGCGCCCAGAGCAATTTGAAAGCCAGTGAAAATCAGTAGACTCTCCAGAATGGGGCATGTTCCTGGCAGCCCCATTTCGCCAAGCAGCGCCAGAAGAAAGATGATGGCAAGCCATAACAAACTGCCCGCGGTAGCCATAGTAAGAAATTGCGATACATTCTCCCACATGCGTAGCTTCAATTATATCTTGAATCCTGGTTCATGACTAGGCTATGATAGCAGTAATTCGTAGGAACAAGTGAAGAAGATAATCCTGATCAATATCACGGGTGGGCCAATAATGGAAGAGGGTGGTCTTGGTTTTACTGAAGGTGGACTAGTACATGCTCTTTTCGCTCTGGCGAACTTGTCTTCAGAGTACGACATTAAGATCATATGCCCTAACCTTCCGGGGGACAAGCAAAAGCGCGTAATCAATCATAGCGGAGTTACAATCGTATGCTTGAGTAGCTCCAGATGGATAAGGTGGATGAGTACTGGTAGCCTGTCTTTCATCAGGGAAGCCTATCAATATGTAAGGGAAGAAAAGCCTGATATCCTAATAGGCAATGGCCTCTTAGGGGCATTTCTCCTCAGATTTACCCCTCAAGGTCCTCTCAAATTAGGAATCATTCATCATTTGTATCACGCATCAAGTGTAGACGGCTCATCCAAACACACAATCCGCGGGATTGGGGCATTGGAGAGACTTGTACTTCCTCTAACCAAGCTAGACAGAATTGGGGTGGTTAACCCCATGACAAGAAGCACTCTGGTAGAAAGAGGTTTTTGCCCGGAGAGTATTATAGTTGTCGGCAATGGTGTTAGTATCGATGATTACTCCTTCTCTGAAAACAAGCATCCTCACAGTCTAATCTATATTGGTAGACTGACTGAACTCAAGAGGGTGAGTTCGCTTATTGAAATTGTCTCCATGATTAAGAAGGAGATTCCAGACATTATGTTGCACATTATTGGTGATGGCCCCAAATGTGGAGAAGTGAACAGAAGAATCGAGGCATTGGGCGTGTCAGATAATGTTGCAACGCATGGCTATGTATCTGAGGAGGAGAAAATCGGCCTGCTGGCAAGCTCGGCGATATATGTATCCAACTCCAGCTTCGAAGGGTTTGGAATTCCTCTGGTCGAAGCCATGGCTGCCGGAGCCGTGCCTGTAGTGAGCGATCTTGATGCCCACAGGTTCATTTTTCAGGGCGAGGATGTTGGCTATCTGGTCAACTGCCACGAAGATATGGCAACAAGGGTTATCGATTTGTTGACTAATGAAAGTAGGCGCCTAGAGTTGGCCCGAAATGGCCGCAAGCTTGTGGAGGACAAATGGACTTGGGCAAAAGTGGGCCAAAAATACAGGGAGCTTATCCAGTCGCAGTAGCCTCTTATCTTTATGTGTATGCTTGGGAGATCAATTGTTTTGACCTGGCCTCATCTATAGAGATGGTCGGAATGTAAGTCCAGATCAGATTTGTGATACCCTGCGTTTCCCATCCAGATTCTCAACGATAAGTGCACAGTCCTTGATAAAGGATAGGCGCCAGTCTTTGGAGGTCGTAACGTAGGGGATTGTTGCAGGAGTTATCCAGGTCGAATGATAATGGGGTGATGGAAATTCTATTTCGGCGCAGTGCCCATATATCACTCCCGTCATGTTCATTGCCTGATTCTGAGGCGCGCGTAATCCGGTAATGCTCCTCTTGAACCTGCTGAACAGTATCAGAATAGCCTTGCTTACTTAGCTTGGTGATTTCTATTCCTGCGATTTTCTCCAGAGGCAGATTGGGTAGGTTCACATTTAGCAGCATGGCGCTTGGTAACACTCCCTCCTTGGCTTTCTCAGCTAGCAAAGCTGTTATCTTAGCTGCGGCCTCAAAGCTTAGATCTTCGTAGCCATTCACTGAGACAGCCAGGGATGAAATGCCATGTAAGTAGCCTTGTATAGCAGCTCCCACAGTGCCAGAGACGAAGATGTCGTAACCTAAGTTAGGCCCTCGGTTGATGCCTGAGATGACTAAATCCATCTTGTTTGGAAGTAGGAATCTAACTGCTATGATAATGCAGTCAGCGGGTGTGCCCTCTGCTGAATAGGCGTCTACTCCACTTAGCTGCGAGTTCACCTTGGCCACTTTAATGGGGTGACGCAAGGTGATACAGGACCCTACACCACTTTGTTCTTCGCGGGGAGCTACTATTGTTACCCTCCCTACCTTTTGAAGTGCCTCGGCCGCCGCCCAAATGCCGGGGGCGTCAATGCCATCATCATTGCTAAGCAATATTTCCATTCCAACCTCTGTTTCTACACATTGTGCTTCTGGCGCCGAGCTGTGTCAAGGATTTAGCGGCTGTATGACGGTTTGCGGGAGCATATTGTTCCCGCTAGGATAGCTAACACGATTTTAGGCGACGTTTGACATTGTAGGCCCTTCCTGCTAGAGTTTCCGCTGCCGAGGCCCTGTGGTGTAGCGGTCTAACATGCCACCCTGTCACGGTGGAGATCAGGGGTTCGAATCCCCTCAGGGTCGCCATTGCTACTTCACCTGCGGCGTTTTTCCTGTAGAAGCTCCCTTTCATCTCACCATCCCACCTGCACTCGGTCGAAAACTACCACCTTTGGTTTGTTCTCAATGCAGTGAACCCCTGAGGCTGGACGTCTGGGGGTAGGAAGGTTTGGCAGGATCAGAGTATTCTATAATGGAGGAGAGGAAGGTGGTTCTATTTTCGGGGGGCAGGCCAGATTGAGGCTCTTGAGGTTCAGGCTGAGACTTTAGAGAGAGACCTTCGCCAACCTTTGACAAAGCCTCAGACTGTCCTCGAATTTCGCAGACGGAATATGTTTCGCCATCACATCCAGGCTGTCCTAGCCTGTATGTGGCACGGCGTGCTCAACATGGAAGCAGCGCCCGGGAAGTTTGAACAGTAAAATCCCTTCTCCAAAGCTGTAACTACATTCAGCGTGGGCAGCGGGTCGTCATGTAGTACACTGAATTACCTGCTCAAAGCTAGCCTAAAAGGAATACGTTTGGCAGAATTGCGTGCGAGCATTAAGGAAGCTTGCTTTGCCTGGTGATTACGCCCCCAAGGCAGCCTGAAGACGTGGCATTTTGGTTGATTGCGCGATGTCCCTGCTACCGCACGCATGACACCCAAGATAAATAGACATATGAGCCTGTTGCACAAACCCCTTCCACAAATTAAATGATATGGGGTAGAGTTACTAATTGAAGGGGGCAGGAATGTCATACAACTTAATTGAGTGCAATAGAGAGCAAATGTATCTGATG
>Ga0114919_10004139_pt1 | contig 11658 bp, 7 predicted proteins | sample BlataG_FD_88682 | JGI IMG/M metagenome (GOLD analysis project Ga0114919, IMG submission 88682) | Deep subsurface microbial communities from Black Sea to uncover new lineages of life (NeLLi) - Black_00105 metaG | ecosystem: Environmental > Aquatic > Marine > Oceanic > Sediment | place: Atlantic...
AGCGAGGTGTTAAGGTTATTAGGGTTAATAAAAGGCAAGCCTCCCCCGATTCAGATTTGTAAATGAGCAATCCTTTTTTCATATAGAGTTTTATTGGCGTATCTTCAATCTTTTCGTATTAGTTGATAATAGGTTCGTTTTCATGCCATAATTGTAGAAAACATAGAAAAAATTAAAAATTGGAACGATTCTATTCATCTGTTATTTTGAAAATGGAAAAAAATAAAATAGTAAATTGATTTTGACAATCATTAATTTAGATCAAAAAACTAAATATTTACAATTATTTTAATTTAATAAATGTAAATATATTTACAATGAAACTTATTGATTCTGAAGATACAGAGAAGAAAATCTATCAAGAACATAAATTACTTGCTAAAAACACATTTTATTCTTTCTTCACTAGTTATGGAAATTTAATTTTCCAAATAATTATTTCATTCTTGGTGGCAAGATTGATTTCTAAAGAGGCGTGGGGTTTTTTAATTTTAGCCACTTCGTATGTTTTAATTGTTACAACAATTTCATATTTTTTACCACCCGCATTAGATTATTCATTAAATTATTATATTCCAAGATATATATCTTTAAATCAAAAAACAAAATTAAAATCATTTATCAAAAATGCAATATTTTTAAAACTCCTATTTTTAATTCCAATTTTTTTTATTAGTACTTTCATTTTTCAAATTTTTTCGGAATTGTTTACTATTAAATTAAAAGATCATACTAGTCTTTTATATTTATTATCACCTCTTATTATAATTATAGGTTTTAATCCGATTCTTAACGCAATAAATCGTAGTTTTAATATGTATAAAACGGTTTTTCTATTATTACTAATTTCATTTAGTTTCCAAATTAGTGCCTTATTAATATGTTTTTTATTCATCATTAATGTTAATATAGAATTATTAGCTTTAATACAAATTTTTACATCAATAATTTCATTTATAATAAATTGTTTCATTATTACGATTAAATTGTATAAAATTGAAAATAGTGATGAAAAAGGACTTTTATTTAAAGAGTTTAGTCGAAAAGTATTTAAGTATGGTTTTCCTTTAAGTTTTGGATATTTTATATATGGGTTTTGGAATCAAATTCAAATTCAAGGAATTGGATTTTTTAATACACCAGAAAATGTTACTGGATATAATATTTCACTTAATTATTCAGAATATTCTAGGATGGCAGTTTCCTCATTGAGTCTCCCCCTATTAACTTCTTTTACACGCTTAAATTCTACTCAAAATTATATCCAAATTATTTTAATATATAACCGTTTAATTAAATACTCTTTATTTCTATTATTATTATTTTCAGGGTTATTGTATTTTTTAGGAGATTTTTTTTTATTTTTTATTTATGGAGAATCCTATACAATATTTTCAATTTTTCTCAAAATGATGATAATTTCTATAATTTTTAGATTTATGAATACTCCATTTGATGCTCTTATATTAGCGCAAAATAGAAGTAAATATATAGCCCCAATTAGAGTAATTATGATGATTATTTATTGTAGTCTCTTTTTTATTGGTTTAATTTATTATGGGATATTAGGAGCCATTTTAGGGATAATTATAAGTAATTTTTTAATTTTATTATTATATACAATTTTAAGTTTTAAAATTTTAAAAATAAATATAAATATAAAAAAAATAATTTCTCAATATTTAATTTTCTTTATAGGTTTAGGAATTACATTTTTTTTAGAAACTATATTATTAAAAGAACTAAATTATGTGATTCTTCAGAATTTAAATTTATTATTTTTTAAATATATACCATTTTTATCAATATTAACATTTCTAATAATTTTTATATTTCTAAATATATTTCTAAAAACTTTTTCAAGAAAAGATTTTGAATATTTAGAATCATTTTTTAATAAAGATAATAAATTTCATAAATTAATTCGGAAAGGTTTAAGATTTTTTAAAAAATATAAAATATTTGCTAAGAAATAATTTAATACAAAAGTGGGAAAAAAACGAAAATATCAATTTCGAGCCAAAACACGGATAAATCTGCGGTCTCTTCCGTAACTATTAAGCATTAGCGAACTAATATCCAGATTTTCCTCTTCGTTTAAAGTTATTTTTTTATAGGAGAGTTTAAATTTAAATATCCTTATTTCTTCAAAAAGATTATGTGTATAATCCCGTATCCTCTTGGGAATTAACATAAATAGCCTTATAATTCTTTTTTTTAATTGAGAAAAAAAACCCCTTTTGGGAATTAGCATTGGAATAGGGCAACCTGCTGTTGTAATGTCAATAATATGAAAACCTACATCTTTTATAAGTTTAGTTAAACAGGGAGAGTTGAATATAAATGTATGGAGCCCAAGCGATTCTTTATAAAGATCATCTCGATTAGGCACTTCAAGGAAAAGAATTGCATCATCTTTCATATATTTTATTACTTGAGCCAAATATTTCCGAGGATTAGATAGATGTTCGAGAATATGGGACATAATAATCAAAGAAAAATCCTTCTCTTGCATGTTATCTATATTCGTGAATACTTTCTTAGCGCCTTTTGAGTATAAAATATTCTTCATGGTTTTGTCAGGTTCAATGGCATAGTACTTAGTGACTTCCGAATATTCTTGTTTCAACGCATCTAAAAAGTTTCCATATCCTGAACCAATATCGAGTACTTTTTCAGTAGGGAATATTTCTATAAATTTATTAATATAATGAACTCTCGAGATCGCTTGAGCTTTTGTGATAGCTCTGTGTTTACTTGAATGAATCGAATAGACACTCCAGAAAATCTTATTAATATTTTTTAGTTCCTCTTTTGTTGGCATAGGATGCATACTACTACATCTACAATTTGCACAAGTTAATAATTTTTTTTTTCGAAATATTTTTTGATCCCACATTTTATATCTTTTTATTATCCAATTCTTATTTCCACACAGAGGACATACCCAGGTCATTCTCATCTTGATTTTAACTCTATTCAAAAAATTAAGAATCTTCAAATTTAAATGTTTTTTCATTATCGACTTTATTCCTTTCCCATATATGATTTGTTATATTAAATTTGAATTTCAAATAGAATTAATACATTCTTATGAAAATCTTTAATAGAATTCTTTAAATCTTTTATAGAACTAACTTTAAAATTTAATATCTCTATGAAAGAAATATCAATTATTTTCTTTTCAACAAGATATATAAAAAATTTGAGATTTTCTCTGTAATCCCATCTTACATAGGAATACGGATATTTGATTCCCTTAATATAACTTGGATCTTTAAATCCTTTATCATAAGTAGATATCTGATTAATTTGAATTTTCTGATTTAAATCGACACGGGTGAAGAGGTCATTAATTTTTTGGTTTAAATCTGAAACTAAAATTAAAGAGTCTATTCTAATATTATTAAATCTATCAATCGATTCATTTAATCCATTAATTATATATTTATTAATATCTGCTATTTTTTTATATTCAAATAAATCTTTTTCTAATTTAATAATGAAAGTATTTGCTCCAGACAATTTAAACAATTTTACTAAGAGAATGGAAAAAAAATTTAATCCTATTATTACTATATTTTGTCCCAACTTTGGATCAATTTTTCTAAAAATTTTCATTGCATAAGAAGCATAAGGCAAAATTGTAACAAGTTTTAAATTATTTTTATCTGATAATTTAAAGATGAGATTAGAAGATAATTCAATATTCAAGTTTTGTTTACATGAAATATATACTACAAATTCATTTACTTTAAAATTATATACATTTTGTTTAAAAGATAATATTTTTCCACCGCAAAAAATTGGTTTTGTACATTTTTTATTATTCCGAAATATTGGATCATCAAAAAAAGTTGAATATATTGCATATTGGTTGATTAATTGAACTGGATCAATCTTATCAACTTTTTTATATAATATTTTTATTTCTGATTCATTCATACAAATCACTACTAATTTGAATAACCTTATTTGTTTGTATTGATTCAATTGTCTTAAAAACTAAATCCATAGCTCTGATAGCATCATCTACATTTACCAATGGCCTTGTAAGGCTTAAATTAGCTTGGATTACATTTCTTAATTCGTTTTCATGTCCTTTATCTTGTTGGCTTAAAATTGAATTTCCACAATCAAAACCAGATGTATTAAGTTTTAAAAAATCATCAATAATAATTGATGAATCTCCTGAATATATTTCGATCCTTTCTTTTGGCATATTTGGACCATTTAAATCAGTAAAAATAAGATTTGCAATCGAACTATTTTCAAATTTTATAATCACCACACAACTATCAAAGGTATTAATATTTTTATGACTAAGTGATCCACCTCTAGCAATCAATTCTATAGGTCTTGAATTCATCAGAAATAATATTAAATCAGTAAAATGACAAAACTCACCGATTATTGGCCCACCTCCTATCTCTGAATCAAATACCCAATGATTTCCTGAGAGAAATGAATTAGCAATTCTATAATTTATTATTATTGGATTATTTCTATTATTTAGAAGGTCTTTAGCTAATTTAATAAAAGGACAATAACGCCGATTAAACCCAATCATATAACTTTTTCTAGAAGCTTTTACAGAACGATATACATTATAACATTGTTCAATCGTTAAACCCATGGGTTTTTCAACATAAACATTTTTATTTGCATTTAACGCTTCTATCGTAAATTTTGCATGAGTGTCATGTCGAGTATATATAAAAACTGTATCAATTTCAGGATCTCTCAAAATTTTTTTATAATTTGTTGTTACATATTCGGGGTTATATCTCCGCTTACATAATTCTGCATTTTTTTTGCTATGAGTACAAATACCCTTTATTTTACAGTTTGAATTAGATAAAAGTATAGGAAGATGAACACGTTGAGCAAAATCTCCACAACCAATTAGTCCAATTATTATTTTTTTTGTTTTTTTTTCATTGATTTCTTGTTTTTGAACAATAGCTAGATGTTCTTTATCTTTTGAAAATTTTAATAGAACCCCAATAGTATTAACAGGATCTTTTTCTAATTTTTTATAAGCAATATCTGTTTTTTCAGCAGGAACTATATCTGATATTAATGGTTTTACATTAACTTTTTTTTCTGAAATTAATTTTAAAAAAAATTCCATATTTCTTTGTTCTGTCCAAGGAATATATTCCTTAGGATAATCAAATCCTTCAAATTCATAAAAAGGATCATAACGGCCAGGACCATAAGATCGGGAAATTAATAAATCCGGTTCTTTAAAATAAAGCTCAGCTCGATTAATAATGATTGGAAATGCACCTAATATAATAATTTTTCCCTTATCTCGGATTAATTCAATTCCATCTTCTAGAGGTTTAGGGGATTTTGATGATGCGCAAATAATAATTGAATCAAGTCCATATCCATTTGTAAATTTATTAATAAGGTTTTTAGAGTTATAATGTAGTGCATTAATGATGAAATCGGCACCTAATTTTTTTGCAAGATTTAATCGCTTATTAATTAAATCAAATGCAAAAACTCGGGCTCCACTTAACTTAGCCAATTGAACAACAATTAATCCAATTAAACCTGTTCCAATTACACCTACATTTTCTCCTGATTTAATATCTGCTCGATGAATCCCATGCAAAGCAATTGCTCCTAAAGTTGTAAACGCAGCTTCTTCAAGACTTACATTGTATGGAACTTTGCATGTTAAATTTTTTGGTGAAAAAATTTTCTCTGCATGGTTTGAACCCCCACATGCAACTCTATCATTTATTTTATAAGTTTTTATATTTGATTCTTGAACAACCCCAGAACAACTATAACCTATTGATTTTAAATTTATAGCAGGACTTGAAAAATTTTTGTATTTTGTTTGTTTCCCTATATATTCTTTAAATAAGTTAAAAGCTTTTTTTAAAGAAGAATTTCTTAAAATTTTAAAAATTTCTTTTCTAAAATCCTTTGATTTGAGGAACTTCATTATTAAAGTTTTATTTTGAAATCTTATCCCTCTAATTGCATATAATTCTGTTCCAGAGCTGATTAAGGCGTAACTGGTTTTAATTAATGAACCCTTAGTTTCTATGGATGGATCTTTAACCTCTTTTAAGATAACTTGACCTTTAGGGTTAATAAATAATTTTTTCATAAATATCACTTTAGATTATTGATTTTGTAAACTTCATAATTGCTAAAAAAGATGTTTAATAAAATATCTTATAAAGAAAAAATATTTTATCTTTTTTTTTCTAAAATAATTGAAATTCATTTTTCAATTTAATGATTTATTTATAAATATAGTGCCAATTAATTCATTCTTCCGATATTATAATATATTAAATGATATTTAATCCAATTTCTAATTTTTTGAATCTTCCTGTTTTTGAACAATTTCTGATAAGAATGTTAATAATCAATAATCTTTTTGAATTCTTGTAAAATCTGTGAGAATTAAAGTTTGTGTTAAGCATTAAATTTAAAATTTAGAGATAATTTATTTTTTCGGATATAAATAATAAATAAGTCGGAACATCTTACATTTTGAAAAATCTTGATTAATTCTAAACTCAATTATTTGGGAACTCTTTTTTACTCCATAGTAAGGTGAATAAGGAAATGTACCCTTTATAATTTTAAATATATTTTTATCAATTTTTTTCTCTAATATTAAATTTGTATTAATTTTAACAATATTACGAGAAATCTCTAAAGAGGTTTCCTCGGGAAAGTGAAAAAAAGAAGAGATCATTGACTTTCCCTTATAATTATTGGTTGAAATTATTAAATCAATTATTTTTATTTCATCAAGATTATTTGATGCTATTAATTGACGTCTTGTTATAAAATTTTTATAACCGTTATGTTCAATAATCGCTTTTAAATATGTTTCTTCTTTAAAGAATTTTCTTTTAATTTTTGGCTGATATTCCCAACCCCATGATCCTGAAATTAAAGCCTGATTCTTATTATCTATTGAGATAATATTGTGGGCTTTACTGGATTGAAATAAAATTCTTCTACTTAGTGGGATATTATACATATATGTTCCTGAATCAATTAAAATTGGCTTTCCTCTGAATGAATAAATAATATTTGAAATATCGCTATGATCATGACCAGATGAGCCAGAACAAAATTGTCCCATATCAAAAAAAAGATAATTTGCCTTGGCTGTCCAATCTGACTTTCCCACAACGTATCCAGACTTAGCAAAATATTTTATATTATATTTAGTAGATACATATTCCATATCTTCATACATTTTTAATTTATCATTTCCTAATAATAATAAAATTAACGGAATCTTATCATCATTATATTTTAATTTAAATTCTGGACGATTAAATAATACAGCTCCCAAATTGAGTAGATCTTGGGGGATATTTTTCTCATTAGTGAAAAATATTATCGGAATAAAATGGGCATCATCTGAATCGCCAACCTGTGGGAAATCACCATTAGGTTTAATTATATATTTCAAAAATTCAAACATACTTTCAATGAGTTTTAATTCTTTTGAGGGAATTATGTCTGGTTCAGTAATTAATAATAAAGCAAATATCTCCAAAACCAAACGATGATAATTGGTAGATTGTTCTATGTGTACACCATCTTCTTGAATCTGTCTTGTTATTTGCTTTATTAATATCTTTGATGAATTTTTATACCATTTATTAATTGATCGAAAACTCTTAAATATTTTAGAAAATAAAAAGATTGTATAATTTTCACCAATTGCATGATTATATGAATTTTTATTACTATTGAGTTTAATATAAAAAACTTGTAAATATAATGATTTAGCAATTAATTTAAAATGATCTTTGGTTATGGATTTTGAATTTTTAAAAAAAGTTAACGCAATTATCCATGAGATGATTCTATGGGAAATTTCTAATAAATCAATCCAATTTATACCAATATTAGGTGGATTTTTTTTTATCCAATCTGTAATTAAATCAATATATTTTAAAGCATACTTCTCGTCGTTAGTTAGACAATAAACCAATCCTAATGTGATAAAATCCTGATGATAATTTAAACGAAGAGAAAATTTAAGATCAATATCATTTTTCGTATTTATAATCCATTTAATTTCGTTTGTTCTTTTTATTGGCCAGTTATAATTACCAAAAAAACTATAAAACCAGTTGATATTAGTAGTAAATTGATATTCTTTTCTAAGAACACTAATTTTATTTTTTAAAATTGAGTCTGCCTTAGAAATAACCTTCTTTTTATATTCAGAAAATTCATTTTCTAATTTTTTTAATAGAGATTTTCTCTCATTCTCATCAGCAAAACAAAATGGGTTATTGGAATAAAAAAAATCTCTAAAATTATTTATATAATAGTCCTTTTCGGGAAAAATCTTATTAAAAAAATGATTGGAATAAAAAGAATGTTCTAATAAGATATTATTTTTAAATTTTGAAAAATTCAATAAATATTTAATAATACAATTTTTAATATTAATAAAAAAATCTAAAAAAGAAGTCAAAGTAGGTTTCTTAAATAATTTCTTTATTCTTGTCGAGTTTTGGGTTATCATTCGTTATTTTTTTATTAAATTTTTATGTATTATTAATCTTTTTCAAATTAAAGAAGAAAAAATATACTAATAAAAATTCATATTTTTAAAATCTTCGAATATTAATAATAGATACGGGGATAATATGTTTAGAAAAATAAAACAAATTGGATATAATGTTTTAAAAAAATTTAAATCGAAGAAATACAGAAGATATTTAAAAAAAAATGCTAAACATGTAAATTTAACGGAAATAATTAATGATTTGAAGTCAATAGGTATTAAACAGGGAGATATTATCCTTTTACATAGTTCTCTTAAAAGTATAGGATATGTAGAAAAGGGACCTAATACAGTTATTAACGCTATTTTGAAGGTTATTGGATCAAAAGGAACCTTAGCAGTACCTACTTATCCATTAAAAGGTTCTATGTATAAAACATGTACAATGGAAAATTATATTTTTGATTACAAAAGAAGTCCAACTAGTTTAGGAGCAATTCCTTCAGCATTTTTAAAGCTAAAAGGCATTTATCGTAGTATTCACCCAACCCATTCTATATCAGCAATAGGTAAATTTGCTAAGGACATTACAGAAAAACATCACATTGGAAATATGACATATGGGAAGAATTCACCATGGGCAAAAATTCTTGAACTGAATGGGAAAATTTTAGGAATTGGAGTATCATTACATCCAAATGCTCAATATCATTATGTAGAAGATATAATGGGAGATGATTTTCCAATCAAAGTAAAAGTTAATAAAATTTATAAGTTAAAATGCAAGATCGATAATAATAAATATATTGACGTTGAAGTACAACCATTAGACCCTGAAGTGGCTAAAACAAGAATAGATCAAAAAGAAAATTCATTTATTCGAGATTATTTTTGGGAAATTTATGAAAAATTAGGAATATTACATATTGGAAACATCGGAGAATCTCGCTCTTGGTGGGTAAATGCTAAAGAGTTTTATGAAACTTTGATGAAATTAGCTAAACTCGGGATTACAATTTATTCAACTGAGGATGAGTTAAAAAACAATAATTTATATCCATTTCATTTAATAAAAAATCAATTGGATAATAATCCAGCTAATTTTAAATAAAAACTTTATTTTCTAACTGATTTATTAGACGTTATTATTCAATTTTACTTAATTTTATTTTCAAGAAGTAATGCATCACAAAAGAATTTTGTTGCCCAATTTGGAAATAAAAAGTTCATATATGTACCCCATATTGGATCTGACCCTTTAATGGCACCATCAATGTCTTTATATCTATTATCTATAACTTGTTTTGATTTTAAATAATTATTTAACTTAATTGCATTTACTAAAAATTTTTTATTTTTATAAATTTCATAGAGTTTTAACCATATAATTGATAATTGGGCAACTCCTGTTAAACAACTGTAAAAATCGTGACTTACCCAATTAGAATTAAAACATGCTGGTAGAATTCCATATTTTTTGTAATAATTTAATAATTTTAATGAAGCTTCTAACGCTACTTGTTTTAAGGAATTATCTTCCATAATTATGCCTGCTTCTAAAAATCCTCTTATCGTATAAGAGATAAAATGTAATAAAGGGTTTTCATTTACAAAAAAAATATTATTTTTAAACCAAAAGTTTTTATTTTTTTGTTTTAAAGCCCAATTTAAATTTTTCATAGCTGCTTTTTGAAATTTTTTTTCATCTGTTTCAAGGAATAATTCTAATAAAGCCCAAGCAGTTCTAACATTATAAGTATGAGGAATATTACAATAACAATATTTGATCCAGTTTCCATTTTGTTCTTGATTTCTTATTAAAAAATTACCAGCTTTAATGATTGATTCTAAATAAATTTGCTTTTCAAATTCTTTATAAGCTCTTTTTAAACCAAGGATTATTTGTCCCGTATTAAAAATTGAAGGAGGATTATTCTTATCAATTGTCCCTCCTTTAAATCCACCATTTTTTAATTGCATTAAACACAACCAGTTTGCAATCTCTCTACTTGCATTTAAATAAATTATATTTTTAGATTCATGATAATAATCCAATAGAGTTGGTATAATATATCCAGATGTTTCGGGATAAGAAGGCAACCAGCCATGTAATAATGAATAGCCATAAGATATTCCACCATTATAAGTTTTTTTTTTAGCTAATATTAACCAGTCCATGCCTTTTTGAATATGAAATTTATTTGAATGAATCGGATTATTTAATCTAAACAAATCATTAAATAACAATTTAAAATTTGATGGTTTTAACAAGTGAATATTGAAGAAACTTAAATTAAATTTTTTCATGGGATATAATATAGAGAGGTATAAATTTTAAATAACTAATTAATTCAACTAAAATAAATTTTTATTGTTAATTTTATCTATGAAGTTATGTTTTATAAGCTATTTTTTAGTTATTAGATGTATAGGAAAAAATAATTTAACTTTCTCTTGTATGTGTTTTATGACTTACATTTTTTTAGACAAAATATCCTTTGTATCAAAATTAAACAGTATTTGAATTAAAATTAGAGCTTAAGAACCCTTTCCTAAATTGACTTTTTTAAAAATATTATAGTCAATCATTAAATATATAAAATTTTTAAATTTAGTATTAAAAACAACATTGAATCTTACTAATTTAGGAGAATATAAGAAGAAGTTTCATATCTTAAAAATTCAATTCAAATAGCAACAGAGAATATTAAAAGATCTATTAAGACTGAAAAAAAAAGAAAATTTTAATTGGAGCTGATTTTAATAAATTAAAAAGGAATTTTGGATATAATTTTATTAAACTCTTATAAGAAAGGTTAAAAAATAGAAAAAAGTGACTGTAATACTTCTAAAATTATTGTCGATAGATTAAGAAAAAATATTTCAGTAAGTAGGAACAATTGTTTTTATGATTCGTTTTATAAATTTCTTAGCTCTATTATCCCATGAAAATTTTGCTAATTTTTTTTCTTTAATTATATTATCAAATTTATTATTTTTTATTTCATTTAATAAACGTTTTAATATTTTTTTACCTTTAGGCAAATTATTTATAGGAATTACAATACCAAATTCATTTTTTTTCAAAAAATTTGCAGTATAAGAATCTTCCCGACCTAAATATAATATTTTCTTTCTAC
>Ga0114919_10004141_pt1 | contig 11657 bp, 11 predicted proteins | sample BlataG_FD_88682 | JGI IMG/M metagenome (GOLD analysis project Ga0114919, IMG submission 88682) | Deep subsurface microbial communities from Black Sea to uncover new lineages of life (NeLLi) - Black_00105 metaG | ecosystem: Environmental > Aquatic > Marine > Oceanic > Sediment | place: Atlantic...
CCTCCTCCATGAGGAAAGTGTCAACCATGTCCTTAGAATTTGTGTCAACCATGTCTTTAGAATATTTTGTCAACTATGTCCTTGATTGGTTCACCCAGGCGTGATGGACGACTGAGAGGAGGAATCGAGGTCCACATTTCGGGCGGCGCCGCCTCTCACGGTGGGTCCACTACATGCCTAACGCGTTCGACGCAGGGGTCATCCCAGTCAAGGATCAAGTCGAGGCACTGAGTAGATTTCAAGGAGAGATCCACGAAGCGGTCAAGGACTTCCTGGCGTGACCGCCGCAGGATCGGGAAATGCGGGACGCACTCACGATGAACCCGTTCTGCTAGCCGCATCAGTGTAGGATCCAGGATGCGGTCTTCAGTCTCAATCCAGGCGTGGATATCAACTTGCCCGCTGGCTATCCAGAGCCCCTCGACGTATTCCGCATCCGCCGGAACCTGCTGTCCGAAATGAACGAAGGTCTTCGCCACGTTCGCTACGCACATGCCAACATCAGCATTTACCAGGCTTGCAAGGCGTTCTGATTCCTCTAGGTCTACTCGCTTGGGTGACAGTAACGCAGATCGAGTTAGTGCCTTCAAGTCCTATACTCCCGGCGCTGCCTAACGGCTCCGGGATGAGCGGCGACGCAAGACACTAGGCACTTGAAGATTGGCTGCGCGCGGCGTCCGCTCCATCCCGTTGTTAGGCCCCATCCTTCTCTCGCCTTATGTTACCCGTGTCATAGTTATGAATTCGGCCTCCAATTCGCGGAGGGACTGCATTGTGACGGCGGCGACTCGTCTGACGGGTAGAATGTGAAGACGGTCATGAGCGATGCGCATGTTGGCTTCGATAATTTGGCCGCTTCCCAGCAAGTCAAGAACAACGGCCGCTTCACTCGAGAGCCAGTTGGAAGCTGCGTCGAGAGTGTCGACCATGAGGCTATCGCTTTGACTGAGGGAATAGAATAGGCGAGCAAGTTCTTTCCGTTCGTTCTTTTTCAATCCGACGACTCTCTGGAACCACGGGTTCAAGTACATGTGGTAGATATTATCGATCTTCCGACAGTGGCCTCTAGCCTCACTAATGCGAGCTGAGAGGGATTGGCTCTCCAGGGAGTGCAAGAGAGCGCGATCGTCTGCTATTTTAGACGGCGAATCGAAACTGAGCGAAAGGAAGCGCACGACCTCTGACTCAAACAAGAGGAGCGACTTAAGCAACTCCTGCAGTACAGTGGCCAAATGGGTGGCTGCGACGTCTGGCTCATTGATTAGCTTATTCTTGATCCTGTCGAGTACGCCGAGTTCCGTGGTTAACAAAGATAGCTTGCGAGTAATGTCGAGTACGGAATCTGCGGGGGTGATCATGTTTACCTCCCGACGTATTAAAGTATGTTTGGGGCCTAACGACTCCGAGATGAGCAGCGCCGATATTCATCTCCAATTATCTTGGCATATCCTGAAGCCTGAATCAAATCTGAATTTTCGCCTGCCCTCGGCGTCTGCTCCATTGAGTGGTTAGGCGAAATCTAACGTTCGCAACGGACAATTACTAATTCACACAATTTCAAGTTTGGCAGCTAACCTCGGCAACAACTTGGATATTGTCTCTAAATCCTTCCTTTCAGCCGCAGCCCAAGGGGCATAGAAATAATGATCTGTAAGGGACTCGGCTTCATCACGGATTTGCTGTCCAAGTTTAGTTACTAAGAGCTTGTCAACACCTTCAACCCAATTTCGATTCCGGAGTTCCTCTATAGCTTCTTCCGTCTTCTCTTGTGACCATTTTCGCCTCGTAAGACTTTCGGTGACTTCATCGAATGTGCTGGGACCTTCTCTCCAAATCAAGGTTAATACTTCCCAGGCATGGCTACCAATATCATGATTGCTCCACGATGCAAGATGGACATCATCTCGATAGGAATTCAAGTCACTTAGATATTGATCAAGCTTGGCTATATATGCATCCTCAGGGGCTTCATCAAGCCGTCTAGAATAAATCAGACTCCACTTTGAGATCAACGGACCATGGAGCATACACACTTGAACCAGGCGTCCTGAAGCATGGACCAACGACTTCATCTCATCATTATCTAAGACGGGCGCTTCCCTCATCCCCTCATAGGCTGCAGCCATGATCGCTCGTGTGGCCGCAATTCCCTGATCTGTGAGTGAGTATCCACCTAAATCTGATGTAGCCAGGAAACTTCTCCCAAAGAGATCCTGGATTTGTCCTTCGTAATAATCTGGGGATGCATAGGGGATTCTGACCCTCATGCGTTCGACAGAAATGGGATCTGGCCTGAATGTATATGCGGCGATCAGCGTATACCAGGTGGGAGCTATAAGCCCAAAATCCTTAGCGGCCTTTTCCATCCTCTCAGCATAATAGGACGGAAGTTCCCTCATAACCTTATGGCCGAGATGCCAAATCTCTTTCTGTTCCATCGTTTTAAAACCCTTTTTCGATTTCGCCTAACGGTTTTGAGCTAAGCGGCGCCGGCTATTACCGAAAAATGGATTTGCCGCTGAATCCGGCGTCCGCCTCAGCGAATTGTTATACCGCTCGTATCTCAATATGCACAGTATGAGAGGACGAAGGGGCCAATCAATGCCCATAGAAAACCTGCTACAAGAATAAAGAAAGTTGTCCGTTCAAGCCATTTAGCTGCATTTCCCCACTTTTCTGACATCTTCTTTGGTTCAGCTAGATCTGGATGGGTGTCGTTGATGATCTTGATCATTTCCATATGATCCGCATCACCATGCTTCACGCTCTCAAGATGGAGATCTATGGCTGCAAGTTTCATCACGTAATAATGGTCATCCTTCACACCAGCTTCATCAATAATGAAATGAGTTATGACTGCAAGAAGTGCGGAAATGGCCCAAGGTAAGGCAAGCAAGGCAAGAGCAATGCCGGTAAATTCTCCGTCCGCAATAGGATCCCAAATCTTCTTACCATTAAGGATCGCAAATCCTGCAATCGCGACGAACCATACTAATCTACTTCTCGCAGATGCTCGGGTTTCCTCTGCTATCTCACGAAATCCACCGAATATTCGCGAATAGCTTTCTACTACATCTTTCGTCTCCAATTTAATACCTCCTAACAAAGGAGAATTGTCATTGAGCGGTATAACGGATGCCGGATAAGCGGCCTGGTATGACTCCACGCAAATACAAATGTGGCTGCTCACCAGGTCCGCTCCATCCGGTTGTTAGGCGGCGTCGGGCGTTTGTCCCAGGCGGGTCATGGCACCTTGAGCGATGCGACGATCAACTCACCCAAATATTGGTTCTTACCGCTCAGGCTGTGCCCCTCCTCGCAGTAGAAACTGGTCAGCGAGAGGATGAAGCCAAATTCCATATCCCCTCGCTGGATATTGGGCGCATTCTCCGCGGCGCCTTGATACCAGACGTCGTTCACCTCCCCGCCCGGGCAAACGAACAATACGCGCCGTGCAGTCTGCCTAGCCACATCCAGGGTCCCCTGCTGGATGAACTGTCCCGCGCCCACGCCTGTTGGCCAGAGCAGCACATCTTCCCCCACCCGGCGGAAGGTCATTCGGATTTGCAGACCTTCAACGCCTTCGCCCTGGAGCCGCGGGCGTAACATGAGCATGTGCCCGTTCAGGAGCGGATCGCTGGTGGTAGTCTCATCCACAACCCAATCTTCGGGAAGCATGATTGAAAAATTGTAGACGGGATGAGTATATGTCCAAAAGCCCTGGTAATCTGCCGGATCAATGGGCCGGGCGGTCGGTATTTCGGTGGGGACTGCTGCAGCCTCAGCAGTTGGGGTGGCCGCGGATGGTCCGCACTCGCCGCGGAAGTAGGCCCACTCGTCGCATTCGCTGCCATCCTGGAAGATACAGACGCCGCTCTGGCTGCCGTCAGCGGCGGTGCGGATCTCGCTGCTATAGCCTTGCTGCTGGCAATATGCGGAGGCTGGATTAGGCATGTTCGCCAGCGGAGTATCTGTGGGAGCGACTATAGTCGGCTGGGCAGAGGCGCAGGCAGTGGCTGCAACCAGCATCACGAGCAGCACCGCCGATTTCGTTGTTCTGGATATAACCTGTTTGGTATTCACTGTCTTTCCTTTCGAACTGATGTTATTTCCCGGGAATGGGAATATTGCCAGAAAATGTATGGCGTTGTACCCGGGACATCACGACCTTGCATTAGGGTTTTGCCCACTTTCCAAGAGGGGATTATCCATTTCCCGGGCGGATTTTCAGCGATTTCCATCCTCCCGCCAGGAGGATCATTGCCCCGGTCACCGGCAGCGCGGCAGCCAACCAACCTTCCTGGAAACGACCGCCTAACGGCTCCGAGATGAGCAGCGCCGATCATGCTCTACAATTATCTTCGCGCTTCCAGAAGCCTGAATCAAATCTGAATTTTCACCTAACCTCGGCGTCTGCTCCATTGAGTGGTTAGGCGTAATTCATCCTGTGCTTGCTTCAACCCTCTTGAAAATAAACGGGCACTCCTTGCCACCGTATCCCATCGTTGTTGGCCGTTCAAACAGAACGCCATATTTTATTGGATCGATCTGCTTGATCCAGTTTTCATCCCAACTGCAGAATATTCGAGTTAGGTGCTGGGCTTTTGCGGCTGTGAAGAAATTGTGATAGAAGCACTTTGTACATGTCATCGTAAATATAGTATCAGTTTGTTCAAACATAAACTCCCAAGCTTCACCATACTGTTCTAGAGCTCGTTTCTTCCCAGCGTTCGTTATTGCAACAAATGGATCCTTACTGAACATTAATATGGCCTGGGTGTAGAGCTTGAGCGTTGTTTGGCCGATACTGACAAATACATCTTCGACCAATTTCAAAGCCTGCTTTGGATCCAATAGTCCTGAGGTAAGCGCTTGATAGCTCGCAAGAACACAAGCTGTCAATCGTAGGTGAGGACGTGTATTCTCATCTACCACCAAGTGCGAATACTCGACAATAATGCGCTCGACCTCATTGCCAATCGTGCGGATAAATTGCCCGTTTTCTGGAAGTCCAGTGGCACCGAGACGGTTGCGAAGCCGGCGGAGGATTTCTTTCTGAAAACGAAGATCCCAGGTCATTCTTTTTATCCAAAGGTTGAATGATTTACGCCCAACGCCTCCGCATCAGCCGCTTGCGGGTCAGCACGACATGCCTCAACCAAAACCAACTTGGCAGGCAAAATATGGTTGAAAAAACGGCTGGTAGCAAGTCGGCTGCGTGCGGTTGTTGGGCCGCATTGATTTTCATGCAACCTCATTGTGCTCGCTAGGCACAATTACTGTAATTCTGCCCTGTTCTGCCAGCAATTACCTCCGGCCGTCCATCACGATAATAGATCTTTATCGCAGATGCCTTGCCATCTTCACCCAAAATGAACTCGAATTTCATGTCTTCATCCAGCCGGAATCGGGTCTTTGTCATCGGGAGAAGTTTCCAGGATTCCGGAAAGTCTTGATGACCGTAGAATAAATCCCCATTCTCGATCAAAAACCTCCGCTCACCAAATTCTCCCGCGCATCGAGATAGATCGGTTTTATCCAAAATCACAGGTGAATAGTCACTCTCGATGATTTCTGCTGTCCATGACAGATAGTATCTCTCGTTTTCATCCTGACATTTCGCCGTATGACGTTCCACGGCATTAAGATGAGCGATTTTGAGTGCATCTTCCGCCGGGACCGCAATATGAGGTTCCACGCCCGTCCCTTCCCAATTCGATCCAGTGACGGGATTGATTGGTCGCCCGTAAGGCAAGCGGACATCAAAATCCCTCTGGACGATTTCTTTGGTCACCGGATGAGCAGCGCCGAGAGTGGTTTCTCCGATCAGAGTTGCTCGTTCCATATATCTCAAGTTATAGGCAAATTCCTCCGCACCGGAGCCTGTGATGCTACTGATGAGCACATAAACGGGGATATCCGGTAGACGCTTTCCAGGGACGTGTGGGAACGTCCAGAATTGCTGGGTATCATCCGTAGGACGGTAGTAGAAGGTGTTGATATGCCGTGATTTGGAGTCGAACAAATAACTGGTGATCAATTGCACCATGCTGGGGTAACCGCCGTGGTTTTGCCGCAGGTCGAAAACCAGCGCATCGCAATTGGCGACGAAATTCATAGCTGCCACTGCGGTCTCTCCGCCATACTCGCTGGGATCGAACCGACGCAGGTCGATATAACCGACATTTCCTTTCAGTCGCTCGACGCGCTCAAAACCGTAGTTGGTTTTCCGGGCCATTTCCAAATAGCGCCCCATGCGGTCCTCATCAATTTCGTTCTCAGGATCGACTTGATCTGCGGCACCCTTGGGATCGTAAGCCACACTCCAATGGCAATCACTCGAGATTGATCGCAAATCCATTGTTAACCTGAGAGCCAGGTCGCTCTCTTGGGTGATTTCATCGTATTCCCCGTCCTCCAGTTTGGTCTGAATCTGAGATGCAATTTCCTCGCCGATTTCGGGGTCGACATATTTTTCCCTTGCTAATCGGACGATATCTTGAATAACAGCTGTTCGGATTTTTGAGAAATTGGAATCTGACATAGTAATTTACCTTCATTTCCTCGCCAGCGGCCCAACAACCTCGAGCTCAGCGGCGCGGCGGCTTAGACGAAGCACCCAGCAACCACCGAAACGACTGCAGACAATACCCACCTCAATAAGGATTCTGGATGGCCGCGTCCGCTGCAGCGACTTGTTGGGCGGACTCGTTTTAGACGCAATCCGACGAGACAGACCTCTACTCCACCAGCACTGGCTGCTCACGTAGCAAACGTATCGGCGACAGCAGTAGCCAAAGAACGGAGAGCATCTCACCCAACGCCGCAAGTAACAATGTTGGACGAAGGCCTATTGTCTCACCCAGTATCCCACCTAGCAACCCACCAAGTGGCACAACCCCGCCAGCAAGGAAACTCATTGTGGCGTTCATACAGCCCTGCAGCTCATCGGACGTTATTGCTTGCCGCAAGCTCACTTGACCTGCATTGAAAATCACCAACCCTAGGCCAAAGAAGAACTGCGCTGTCACGAGCACTGCCACTGCCACAGCGACAGCTATCGACCCACCTGCCAGAGGAATGAGAAGGTCACTCAAACCAACCAAAAGCAATCCCACCATCATCCCTGGACCCAACCCGAATCGCCGGATAACCCATCTTGGAAGGAGAGCACCCACCAGGAAGCCAACGCTGCCCCCGGCAAAGATGAGGCCTAACAAACCTGCCCCTATTCCTAATTCTTGAGATACATACAGAATAAACACCGCCTCAAGAACACTATTGAACAGATACAGTGTGCTGAGACATCCGGCGATCGACCGGAGTAGCCTGTCACGGAGGACTAACTCAAGTCCTTCACCGATTTCTTTCCTGATGTTCTGCTGCTTCGCTGGCCTCGGCACAGGCTCGGGCACCCGAATCAACCCAAGCAACAGAGCTGAAACAAGAAACGAGATTGCGTCCACCGCAATCGCTATCGGTGCAGTCACAACTTGCACCAACCCACCGGCTACACCTGGCCCCACAATCTCTGCCACCGAGTTGCTCAGTTCGAGCTTGCTATTCGCCTCAACAAGGTGCTCTCGCCCCACCAGCGAGGGGAGAAACGAGCGATGAGCCACGCCGAAGAACAGTCCAAAGACGCTCACCAAGAAGCAGACGATGTACAGGTGCTCGATGCGAAGCAGGCCAAGGATGGCAACCACAGGGACGACACCCAGTAACACTGCACGCCCCAAATCAGCCACAATCAGAATCGGACGACGGCGGTAATGGTCGACCCACACACCCACAAATAGACCTATTAACAGAGATGGCAACGCCTCTACCGCCATCAGGATGCCCATTTGAGCCGGTGTTGCGTCCAGCACCAATACGGCAGTGAGAGGAAGGGCCAGAAACGTTATTTGGGAGCCAAACAACGAGATGGCTTGACCTGCCCAGAGCTTCGTGAAGTTGACGTCACGCCACAAGCCATTGAATCGCAAGCGCATCAGGTCTCCACAGGCAGTCGCCTGTCCCTATTTTGGTGTACACCCCGAGTCCGCCTAACGGCCTCGAGCTGAGGCGCCTGGGCTTTCCTCTACTCTTGCCTTCCAAGATAGCAAATTATCTCCGTCGAATGCAAATCCCGGCGCATCCCAGGTCGCCTCCAGAGAGTTGATAGCCTGCATATGATTTTTATGGACATGGCACAGAACCAGCTATGTTGCTTTTCTGAAATGGACGACAAGGAACGCCCTACTTATAAATTTAGACCCTTAGCGAGCCACGGAACCCCCTTGCGGCATAGTAAGATTCTGCACCGTTGTGATACACGAAAACATGGCCGTAGCGGTAATCGGCAAAGATGGCACCACCGAGTTTTCTAATATCAGCCGGTGTTTTCACCCAGCTTGATGTTTTCGTATCGAAATTTCCAAGTTTCTGCAGCTCCCGATATTGTTCTTCTGTTAGAAGTTCAATGCCCATGGCAGCAGCCATATCTACGGCATTGTTATCCGGTTTATATTGTTTCCTTGATTCCAAAGCTTCACCATCGTAACAAAGACTTCTGCGGCCTTTAGGACTTTCTGCTGAACAATCATAAAAAATGTATTCTCCCGTCTTTTTATCATGACCAATAACGTCTGGTTCACCACCCGTTCTTTCCATTTCATTCAGCGACCACAGTTTTTCAGGATTAGATTCCAGCTTTGCTTGCAATTTAACCCATTCAAGACCTTTATGGCGATTCATGTTTTTCTCAAAACGGGCTTTCAATGCGCTGAGTAGTTCTTCATGTTGTTCTGGTGCCAACTCTTTTTTATTGCTACGAATTTTGTTCATACTATTATGCTCTCTCTGGGGTATAGGTGTGTCAATCGTATCATTGCCTAAATTTATTTCGAAAGTTCAAGCCGATAGTAAAAGCACATCGGTACAGCGATACTCATGCAGGCTAACAGCCTTGAGCTGAGGCGCTGGGGTTCGCTCCACCGCCTGCTCCCTCATCAACCCTATCATACAACTTCGTTGGAAAATCCGGCAGCATCCCCAGTCGCCTCCAGCGAGACGTTAGCCCGCAGATCGTTTACCGTCCTTTCAGGCAATTGTTCTTATTGTGTAGTATCGATAAATTTGATGATGATCGGGTAGTCCTTGACCAGCATGTTACGTATGATTATGTCACCACTTTCACTCTCAGTGACAAGCTCCTGCTCCAGGCTATATAGTGGATCAATCCCGATCACAGCCTGTGCATCTATGTCAGAAAGAATCAGAGTAGTATTTACACCAGGATCGTCGTCAACTGCAATACCATTCGTCCAAAGTGCTAACAACGTATCGCCATTGGGTAGTGTAAACATGTAGGTTGCTGTATCAGGTGGTTCGTTATCTATTTTCACAGACGAGCGAATTGGTCTGCTGCCAGCCATAATGGTATAGAGATTGCGAATCGTAGGGATCACCCAGGGCACCTCTGTGCCTTCTATAAAGCTAGCAAGTCCCGTACCCACATCCATTCCAAGCTGCATCACGATCTCCCGGGCGTAATACTTGGCTGCAAGCCTATCTGTTTCTAGGATTCCCCAGGGTTGGTCAGGAGCGTGGCAATATGGATGTTCTTTCGAGCAATATGATAATTCGGTGCCCCAAAATTCTCCCTCAAAACCGTGCTCCTGAGCAGCTTGAATAATTTCTTCGATGATCAGTGGGTATTCGTAATAGTAGTCTCCGTAAAACTCACTGAAAGGAACGACGATGTATATTCCGTGCCATTGGACAACATCGACCATACTCATGATGTCGGATTCGAGTACGGTTAATAAATATTCCCGGCTAAAGAAGATAACATTCGGTGCCAATGCTACTCTAGCTAAGGGGTCCTCCTGTCGAATTACAGGAACGGTTTGTCTAACAAGGTTTATATAGTCGTCCGGCTCGATACATTTAATTTGCTCACCACCGCAGTTGTCCGGTTCACTCCAAATTGTATAGTACTGAACGCGCCCCTTAAAATGCCCCACGACCAATCGCACATAGTTAAGGAAATCCCGGATTTGCTCCTCGGTCTTGAAGCGCGGTGTGGACAGCCTCTCGCCGCTGGCATGGCCTTCTTTATCCCAAAAATGAAGTAGGTAATTCACCGAGATATTATTCGCAATCAATCCATCAATAAACCGATCGTATTCCTTTGGTATTTCAGTTTCTGGCCAGTCCCAGAATATTGGTTCCTCAACTTCTGGTAGCGACGTGTCCAAGCGCTTCACGCTGAAATTGGTGATCTGATTGAGAATGCTGTCCCAATTTGGAAGGTCATTTTGCCAGAATGAGCTGTAAGCACCTGACCCAAGCCGGCTATCTGAGATAAGCTCTCTTGAGGGCTGGTACATAAATTGGTATTGCCCTCGTGAGTTCCCTTCTTGAACGACCACATCAGGTCCCGTATATGGTTTCCCTGATGGTGAGGATGGGGTGATAGTAGTGGCGATATTTTCGCTAGTTGGAGTCAGGGGTGGAGGAGCCAAAGTAGGCTCTGAATAGATCGTGGAGGGGATAGGCTCTTGCGAGCAGCCGAACAAGACAAGAGTGAAAAGAGTGACCAAAATCAGTTTATGATTTGCGCCATTCATGACACATCTCCTATTTGCGGGCTAACGGCTCCGGGATGAGCGGCCCGCTTTCAATTTCAATAATAAATCAAAGCATGCGCAAACTCGGATGAATCTCGGGTCCGCTCTATCCCGTTGTTAGCCGGCATTGTTCCTTGTCGGCTGATTTTGCAGAAACTTAATTTGGCCATTAGGTTCAATAGTAATCACATCGATTCGTCGGCCAATAGGGGGAAGCGGACTCCTAATCAAATAACGATACATGAGTTTGACTGTTTCGAGTTGAAATCGATAATGCCAAGCCCAGTCTGTTAGGCTCTTTGACTGCTGAAGTAGATGTTTTCGCCAGAGATCAATATTGAAGTTGTAAAGAGAATCGGCTAGCTCAAGATAAGGCTTTAATGCTCCGTTTCTATATACAATGCTCCATCTATCCTCGAATAACTCATCAAGTCTGTCCGGGAAAAAGCCTGCTGCATCACGATCACGAAAGTCCTGGGATTTGCGAAATCCGTTTCCAGAAACTTTATAGTTTTTATTCACGCCATCGTGATTCCAGACGTGATAAAAGCATGGAAGTGGTATTGAACCATTAGCATCATACCCAGCAATGTGAAATCCAGTTCCATCTAAAACGCCGGAGAAGGAGTTAATCTGGTTTAACCTGTCTAGAAGTTCATTTGAGAACTCGTCAAGTGAACTGGATTGCGAATGACTCATGAATTCTCGAAGCCAATCAGGCATTCTTCTTCGACCTATTTGGGCGTGACCATAATAGCCAATGACACCCTTCAGTCTTTCAAGCACTAGCAATTTCTTCCATTTCTCCTGCTTAACAACTTTATCTTTACTCATGAACGATATTGCGCTATCGGCAGCACAGACTATGCCAAATCTACTAATATCGACAATTTGTAGTGTCATAGAATATTAATTCCTACAGAAGAATATACTGACTTATTAATCATTGCCGGCTAACGAATTAAGGATTCATGTGGCGCGAAGCCGCCACATAATCCAAAGTTGGACTAAGCCGAGCGCTGCTCATCGAGACAGTATTTA
>Ga0114919_10004143_pt1 | contig 11656 bp, 7 predicted proteins | sample BlataG_FD_88682 | JGI IMG/M metagenome (GOLD analysis project Ga0114919, IMG submission 88682) | Deep subsurface microbial communities from Black Sea to uncover new lineages of life (NeLLi) - Black_00105 metaG | ecosystem: Environmental > Aquatic > Marine > Oceanic > Sediment | place: Atlantic...
CGGTGAGATTGCCGAGTCCGTCATCGCCGAGCTTGGCTAGCGGCCGCAGCGCTACGGCCGCATTAACGTCGTCACGGGTGTGCCGTCGAGAAATCCCCCTGGTGTGCTCTGCGGCTGTGTCAGACGGCCTTCGTGCGGGCCGACGCGAGCTTGCGAAGTTTCTTCAGGAGCGCCTTGTGGCGTAAGCAGACGGCCGACTCGCTGATCTTGAAGACCTTGGCGATCTCGCGGAAGGTGAGCTGGTCGGCGTAGTACATCGTCAGGAGCTGGCGGTCCTGTTGGCGAAGCTTGCGAAGCAGCGTCGAGCACAGGTCGCGCCGCTCCATCTCGTCCTGGCGGTCACGGGCGCCGGGGTCCAGCAGCTCGGGCGTCAGGACGGTGAAGGTCGGCCCGGGCGTGGCGCGGCGGCGGGTCAGCACGCCGTCCTTCCGCATTTCGTCGATCGCCAGGAACATGCCCTTCCGCCAGGCGAACTGGATGAAAGGCACGCCGCGGTCGGACTCGTAGTTCCTCTCAGCCAGTGCCAGCCCAAGGTACGCGTAGCTGCGGAGATCGTCCAGGGCGACCCAACTGTACCAGCGGTGCAGGCGCGAGGCGATACGGTTGGCTAGTGGCAAGTTCTCTACGGCTAAGCCGACGGCCTTCCCCTTGCCCTTGGCGCCCGATGCTATCATGCGTGTCAACCTTTCTGCTAGAGGCGAGGTGAGCTGCGAGCTCTGGAAACTCTGAAATATCCAAATTCCTTAGTACTATCATCGTGATATTCCGGCAAAACATCAATCCGGTTTATCACTTAAACCAGTAGGTACTTAGGGCCTATTTAAGCCGCCGCGAGAAGCCCCGTGTGCGGCTGTGTTAGTATGCAACATATATCGGAATATTACGGGTATGCCCAGAAATCCGTTTTAGCTGCGACAATGGCGCAATATGTTGGGACCGGGCCTGTAGACTGCGAGCCAGAGCGACAGGCAGATGATCAGACCTGGGGGTAGGCGATGGGTGAATACACCTATTGGCGTGCGCGGGACGTGCTCAATGGGCCGGTGAGTGGTCTGCGCGACGCCGCGGTCAGACTGCGCTCTCCTGGAGCCCCGCCGGGCTGGTCACTGGTGAATCAGGCTTGGCGGTTTCTTCCGATCGGTCGGGCGCCTTGATGTCGTAGCGCTTAAGCTTGGCGTGCAGCGTCGCGCGCGTGATGCCCAGCAGGGCTGCTGCGCGGGTCCTCTGCCAGCCGGTCTCGCTCAGAGCGCGAAGGATGAACTCCTTTTCAGCCGTCTCGAGGGAGAAATCGCCGGCCTGTGCGTGTCTCGCCGTCGCAGCAGGCGCCGGCTGGGGGGCCGCGCCGCCGGCGTCTATCAGCAGACTGTCCGGGGAGATGTGGTTCCCCGTTTCGACGATCAGCGCCCGCTCGATGACGTTGCGAAGCTCTCGCACGTTGCCAGGCCAATCGTGGTTGACCAGCTTCTGGCGTGCCTGCTTGCTCAGGCCCGTTGCGGACTGGTCTCCGCTGATCGTGGAGTTCTCAATGAAGAACTCCGCCAGCAGCAAGATGTCCTCGCGGCGGGCCTCGTCGCGCAAGGCCGGCAGCGTCACCGGGAACACGGCCAAGCGGTAGTACAGGTCCTGGCGGAACGAGCCGTCCTTGGCCGCAGCCGACAGGTCGCGGTTGCTGGTGACGATGATTGTGGCCTTACAAGTCAGGTCTTTCGTGCCGCCGACCTTGCGGAAGGTCCGCTCCTGGAGCACGCGAAGGAGCTTGGCCTGTAGGTCCAGGGGCATCTCGCTGATCTCGTCCAGGAGGATCGTCCCCTCGCCGGCCAGTTCAAACAGGCCCGTCTTATCGCCGTCGGCGCCGGTGAAGGCCCCTTTGACGTGCCCGAACAGCTCGCTCTCCAACAGGTTAGCGGTGAGGGCGGCGCAGTTGACAGCCACGAACTCACCGGCCTCGCCTGATCGCCAGGAGTGGACAGCTCGGGCGGCGAGTTCCTTGCCCGTGCCGGTTTCGCCGAGAATCAGAATCGGGTTGCAACGGCTGTCGGCGACGAGCTTGAGTGTCTGGAGGGCTTCGGTCATGCCCGGACTGGCCGCGACGATGGGCACGTCGGCCGGGCAGGCGGGCGAAAAGAACCGATTTGCCCCCGACTGCCCAGCCGGCGAGGCCATGACCTTCGAGATGAGGTCCACCAGCTTCCGGCCGACCAGCGGCAGCTCAATATAGTCGAGTGCCCCATGCTGAACGTAAGCGACGGCCAGCTCGACCTGGGCGTCGTTAGTCAGCACTATCACGGGCACGTGCGGCGCCAGCGAGGTCGCCTGCTTGACGAAGGCCAGCCCGTCTGATGGATCGACCGTTTCATCCACGACCACCAGGTCCGGGCGGAGTTGCTTCAGCAGCCTCATCCCGTTGGCTGTGTCGGCCGCGTGCGCAACACCGTTGGCGATATCCTCGAAGAGGCCCGCCTGCACGGCGCTATCGGTGTCACTGCCACTGACGATCAGGACCATGGATAGCTTGAGGTGAGCGACCTTAGACATTCCCTTTGTGTGTTCCAGAACCAATTAGGCCGCTACAGACCCACCCGAGGACGGCAAGAAGCTATCGGGCCAGCTCCGTTCTCTCCGGATCCCGCCAGTCGCGTCCAACCGTAGCACATGAGAATCGCCGACAACAGAAGCTGACTTTAGCTAGGGACTTACCTCAAAACCGTAGGCGCTCTCGACGACGGCGTTGAGACCAGCACCCCGGCGGGCCGCGAGGGTCGCACGGGGCCAGCCGGGGGTCAGGCCCTGTATGTGGGGTGCCCGTCGGGCCTGGCACCCATCATATTGGGGCAAAAGGGAGACCCATTCCCACACGGCGCCGCGCTGCCCGTCATAAGGCCGGCCGATACTGGGGGGTTCCCCCCAGGGGGCTTGGCGGCATATCCCCCAGGCCAATACACGATAGGTCCATCAACTCGGTTAAGTGGCGAGCGGTGCCGACCTTCCAGGCCTGGCCAGTGGGACTTCCCGAGCGGCCAGGGCGCGCGTTGAGCAGCGAGACGTGGCGATTACGGAGCTTGTCCCCCCGAGTATGGCGTGGCCTAGACGGCGATCAGTCCGTGGCGGATGGCGTACCGCATCAGCCCGGCGAGTCCCTCGGCCTCGGACTTGCGGTAGATGTTGTAACGGTGGTTCTCTACAGTCTTTGCGCTGATGTGCAGACTACGGGCGATCTCCTTGCTGCTCAGGCCTTCGCACAAGAGTTGCACGACTTCCACCTCCCGCTGCGACAGCGCCACGCGGGGCAGCCGGGGCGTGGCCGACGGCTCGTCGACGGTGACGGACACGTCGTTGACAAGCACTTCCGCTGCGTCCGGCCCGAGGTAAACCTTGTCAGCACCAGCCATTGTGATTGCCTTCAGCAGTTCGTCGCCCTCTGCGTCGAGGTTGACGAACGCCTTGGCGCCGATGCGAAGGGCTGCGTACACCAAGCCCCTGGTCGCCCGCTCAGCCAGTATCACTAAGGGCATTGGCCTCTTGGCGTTGTGGAGCGCATCGCGAACATGGCGGAGCGCGGCGAACGGGCCGGCGCCGGAGAGCACGTGAATGACGACGTCGCAACTGACGGCCCGGTCGGAGACGAGCCACTCCGCCAGATCGTGTTCGCTGGCCATCGCCGCCGGGACGGCGAGATTATGCCCGGTCAGCCACTGCTGTAGGGCCAGGCGGAAGATTCTCGTTCCTCCTACGATAACTACTGTGTACTCCGTAGTTTGTGGGACATGCTTGGGGGCCTTGGACGGCGAAACACGCGAAAGAGATTGCTCTATCATTTCAACTGTCCCGTAGGAACTGCGGTGGAAACCTAACAGTCCGTCAATGAAGGGCGACTAGGCGACTAGGGGTGTCCTTGTTCCCTGGCCCGGCTTCGTACAGACAGGAAGCCCCGCGGGCGAAGCTCCGTTCCGGCCCCCCCGTCCAAACACCTGCACAGGGCCGTTGGCATTATATAACCAATCGGCAAACCAGGCGAATCAGAACTTGCCATTTTTCCGATTTTGTGAAAAAGGTTACCTTTCTCCGGTTTTGTCGGTCACTGCGCCCGGGGGCCACACGGGCGGGGTTCCCCGGCCGAGGACACTTGGTAACCCCCGCGGCCGGCGCCGCCAGCATGGGATCCGCGTCGGTGGGCGTCCCCAGCCGTTGCGGGTGGCAGCGGCGGGCCGGGGCCGGCTGCCAGCGGGTCGGCCCGGCCAGTTATGGCCGGTTCTGAACACTAACGGCAGGTCAGACCGGCACCGTCAAGCATTTTCTTGAGTGCGGCGACGGCCTTTCCGAACAGCTCCGGCCCGGTGTGCCCCTTGAACTGCCCCGCCGCGGCTAGGTGCGGCTCGAGCGTCATGTAGTCGTCGAACTCCCCGCCTTCGCCAAGGCTCCCGTCCTCCGCAGTAGCTCTGCTACGGAGGGTGGATCGGCGGGCCAGGTCGGTGAAGATTTCGGCGAACTGCCCGTCACCCTCGCCGGCCGGCACGCAGGGGCCCTCTGCCCCGGCGACCTTGTCCTTGATGTGGAACGCGTCGGTCAGCTCAGCCAGGCCCGCGTTCCAGGAGTCGTCGAACGGGCGGAAGCCATCGGTAACGAAGTTGGCCGGGTCGAAGATGCCCTTGAGCCGGTCCGTCTTGAACGTCGCGAAGATGTCTTTGACCCCATCGGGGGAGGACCCGTATATGCCTGACTCGTTCTCATGGTAGAAAACGGCGTCCATCCGCTCAGCCACTTCGAGCATCTTGGCCAGGCGCTCCATCACCTCGCCGCGCTGGTCGAGGATGTCGCAGCCTTCGCTGGGATAGAAGCTGAACATGCGGATGCGGTCGGTGCCGAACGCATGAGCAACGTCGCAGGTGTGCCTGGTGAGCTCCAGGTGGGCGTCGAAGTCGTCGCTGATCTTGATCTTCCCCAGCGGCGAGCCGACGCACGGCACGGTGAAGCCACGGCTGTCCAGGCGCCTCTTGTACTCGCCGGCCTGGGCAAGCGTCATGCTCGACACGTTGATATTGTCGATCCCGCGGACGTCGATGCACCTGACGCCCTGGGCTTGGCACGTGTCCATTTGCAGGTCGAGGTCCGGGCCTATCTCATCGGCAAAGGCGCTGAAGGTGATCATGGGTGACTCTCCTGTCGGTGGTCCTTGCAGTGAGCTTCCGTCGCGCCGGCCTCAGCGGGCGGGCGAAGCGGCATGATAGCACCGTTGCCAGGTCGGCGGCAAGTGGCCGAGCGCGGGGCAGGGGCGTCAATTGCGGCTGAGGACCTTGAGGATGTCGTCGGTGATGCTGCGGCGGATGGGTCTCCGCTTGCCGATGTGCACGGCGGCCGGGCCCTTACGGGCGCAGCCGATCTGGCCGGCCGGTATGTCTGCCGCGGCCAGTTCCTTGAGCAACTTGCCGGCGTTTCGCCCCGGGCAGGCTATCACGAGCGACCCGGAGGCCAGCAGCTTGAGCGGATCGATGCCGAAATGCCCGCACACGGCCCGCGTCTCCGGCAGGATGGGGATGACATCCTCTTCGACGTGCACTGCTGCGCCGGCAGCGGCGGCCATTTCCCACAGGCCGTTCAGCAGGCCGCCTTCGGTCGGGTCGTGCATCGCGCTGGCCCCGCAGCGGAGGGCGATTCGCGCCTCGGGCCCGACGCTGATGCCGGGGTCATCCAGCAGGCGCCTGGCCCGGCGGACGGTCGCCCGCGGCAGGGCGGCGAGCAGTTGCTTGGCGAACTCACGCGCGAGGACAGCCGTGCCCTCGACGGCTGCGCCCTTGGTGACGATCAGCGCGTCGCCAGCCCGCATTTGGTCGGCCGTGAGCACCCGGCCGCCCGGGGCGACGCCGATCATGAAGCCCACGACCAGGGGGCGGTCCAGTCCCGGCGTCATCTCCGTGTGGCCCCCGATGAGGTGGACGTTGCCGAGCTGTTCGCAGGCCCGGTGAATCTGAGCGAGGACTGTCTCCGCCAAGGCCGCCTTGCCGGGCGGCAGGAGCAGGTCGGCGAGGAACCACCGCGGCTCGGCCCCGGAGGCGAATACGTCGTTCGCGTTGACATGCACGGCGTACCGGCCGATCTGGTCGACGGCGTAGGTTACCGGGTCGCTGGCGAGCACGAGGGCGCCTTTGTCCACGGCTATGGCGGCGGCGTCCAAGCCGACCTTCGGCCCGACCAGCACGGCCGGGTCGCGCCCGGCGGCGTAACGGGCCAGCAGCCGACCGAGCCTTTCGGCTGAAAGCTTGCCGGTGGTTTTCCGTAAGGCCATATGCTCTCTCCGGCCGCAAGGGGCCATGCAAGCGGGGCGGCCCGAGCGTTTTCCGCGCCGCCAAACGACCAGTAGGTGTGCACAATACTTAATAGTGCCGCGCGGGCCTATTGTCAAATCCGCCGCGTCTGTCCCGTCAGGGGGACTTGCAGGGCTATCTTGCTTCCACATGCCGTGATGCGGCGGGCTCCTGAACGGGGACATAGACGGTCTACAGACGCCCGCGCCGCCCCGCCCGAGAGGCGCCGCGCGACGCACACCTATAATATGGTAATGACACCCGCACCGTGCGGGGTCGCGTTCGAGTCACTTCTTGAGTGGAGGCCGGTACCATGAAAGCCCGAGATATCATGACGACCAGTGAGATTTGGAGCAGCGTCGATAATTCCGACGCACAGTCAGTTGCACGGCTGATGGCTTTCCACAACGTGGCGGCGATTCCCATTGTGGACTCGCAAGGAAGGCTGGAGGGCATCGTCACGGACCGGGATTTGTGTTGTCGGCTGGTCGCAGAGGGGCGGAGCTTCGAAACGCCCATCAGTGAGCTGATGACCGAGCCGGCTCGGTGCGTTCACCCTGATGCGGACCTGGAAGAGATCGAAGAAACCATGCGGCAGCACAGGATTCGCCATCTGCCCGTGGTCGACGACGATCACAGGCTGCAAGGGTTCATTTCTTTGTCCGACCTGGCTCGCCACTGCGGCGGGGGGGAAGCTGAGCACGAGCTGGTCGGCGTTCTGGAGGCGGTCAGCCCGGTCAGTCAGCACTAGGCGGTTGTGCAACTGAAGTGAAGGCTTTCGCCGTGGGCAGCACGTCTGTCGGAAGTAATGTGTGATTGGGCGCCAGGCCCCGCGTGAGAAGTGTGCGGCCGTACAGTCGGCCGCAGGCAGTCAGGCGTCGGCGAGCAGTTCGCCCAACAACACCGCGGCTGCGCGCTTGTTGGGTATGCGCCCGCGGACGGCACTGTCCAGGTCCGTCATCGCAAAAGCCGGCACGGCCGCGCCCACGCACGACGGGCACCCGTCATCGCAGCGACACTCGCTGATGACGGTGTGGATCGTCCGCAGCACTTCGTCCATGCGGTCCATGCATTTCCGCGCGAAGCCCATGCCGCCGGGGTAGCGGTCGTACAGGAACAGCGCGTCGCGGTCCAGGCAGCTTGCGTTGACCACCGTGCCGACGTCCTGCACGTCGCACATGACGAATATCTGCACCACTTCCGACAGCACATTGGCGATGCCGATGAGCCCCTCGCCGACGACCAGCCCGTCGTTATGCATCCGCTCGACGACGTCGGCCGGCGGGGCAAGCCACATTGCCACCGTCTCCAGGGACTGGGGCGGCAGCTCGAGCTCCTCAAAGCCCAGGCTGTCCCGCGAGTGGTAGCGAATCTTGCGGAACATGGGGATCGACGTGGTAGCCGTCACGTCGCCGAAGCCGATCTCGGCGTTGTTGAACGTGGTCTGCTCCTGCACCTCGTCGATGCGTATCTGGGAGCTCTGCACGGACTGCGTGTAGTAGTCCAGGTCGCGCCGCTCGACGAAGGCGATCTTCTGATCGAGGTCCAGCTTGTTGACGAAGTACGTCTCGCCGGCGTGCAGGTAGACAGCGTGCGTGTGCAGCTGCGACAGGGCGGACACTTCGTCCATCGTGCCGATGACGCGCTCGCCGGCGGCCTCATCCTGAATCGTGTAAATCACGCCCGCGATGTTCCGCAGGTTGACCTTGGCCGCGGGGTACTCGCTGCTCGCCCAGTACCACCGCCCGTCGATGTGCTTGACGACCTGGTCCTCCTCCAGTAGCTCGAGCACGACGTCCGCCAGCGGGCCGAAGGTCGGCACCTCGGCGTCGGCCAGCGGCAGCTCGTGGCACGCGCAGCGGATGTGATCGATGGCGATGTGCGGATTGTCCGGGTCGACGACGGCCTGCTCGGGGCTCTGCTGGAAGATGTACTGCCCGTGCGTCATGAGGTACTGGTCGATGGGCGAGTTCTGGGCGATGAGGAACACGATGGACTCCTCCAGCCCGCGTCCGGCCCGGCCCGCCTGCTGCCACAGGCTGGCGATCGTGCCCGGGTAGCCCACCATTATGCACGCGTCGAGGCTGCCGATGTCGATGCCTAGTTCCAGTGCGTTCGTGCTGGCGACGCCCAGGATTTCGCGGTTGACCAGTTGCCGCTCGATCTCGCGGCGCTCCTCCGGCAGGTACCCGCCGCGGTATGCGCGGATGGCCTTGGCGAGTTTGCGGCTCTCCGGCTGGAGCAGGTCGCGCGTGTTCTTGTAGATGAGTTCCGCCGCCAGGCGCGTGCGAGTGAAGGCGATGGTCTGTATGCCCTCACGCACGAGCGAGGACATCAGGTAGACGGCCTCCCACAGCGGGCTTCGCCTGTCGCCGCCTGCCCGCCAGTCGTCGGCCTTGCCCTGGGCGGCCTGCGTCAGCGGCGGGGGGTTCCACATGATGAACTTCTTGGGGCCTCGCGGGGCGCCATCGTTCGTGACCAGCTCCATGGGCCTGCCCGTGATCCGCTGGGCGTGTTCCTGCGGGTTGGCGATGGTGGCTGAGCTGCAGATGAACTGTGGCTGTGAGCCGTAGTGGTTGCAGATTCGCGTCAGCCGGCGCAGCACGTTGGCCAGGTGCGAGCCGAACACGCCGCGGTAGGCGTGCACCTCGTCCAGCACCACGAACTTGAGGTGCGTGAAGAACCGGTTCCACCGCGCGTGGTGGGGCAGTATGCCCTGGTGCAGCATGTCGGGGTTTGTCAGCACGAAGTTGCCCGCGTCGCGCAGGCGGCGGCGGAGATTCTGCGGCGTGTCGCCGTCGTACGTGCCGGCCAGGAAGTTCACGCCCGCGCGCTCGTCGTTGAACTTGCCGATCCCGCGGAGCTGGTCCTGCGTGAGGGCCTTGGTGGGGTACACGAACAGCGCCGTCGCCGACGTGTCGGCGATTGCCGCCTCGACGATCGGGATGTTGTAGCACAGCGTCTTGCCGCTGGCCGTGCTCGTGACGATGACCACGTTGTCGCCCGCGCGGACCTTTTCGATGGCCTCGGCCTGGTGGGCGTAGAGGCTGTCGATGCCCTCGCCCGCGAGCGTCGCCTGCACGGCCGGGTGCACGCCGGCGGCGAGGTCGCCGAAGACGGCCTCCCGCGGCGGCAGGGCCTCGACGTGACTCATCTGGCCGCTGAAGAACCGCTGGTCGGGCATTCGGCTGAGGAATACTTCACTGTCCATGGCGTTCCCTATGTCTCATCTTTGCGCTCTCGTTTCAACCGCTTTGCCCGCGCCGCCAGCGAGTCGCCGAGGCTGATCGTGTCCGGCTTGTCCGCAGCTTCGTTGGCGGCTGCGTCATCGGCTTCGCCCCGCGCCGGTGCAGTCGAGCGCTCCTCGTCGCCCTTGCCGGGGAAGTGGCGGGGAGAAAGGTTGCCGCTGCCCGGCGCGTGCAGGTGGTCGGGCATGGGTTGCTGGGCCTCTGCGTCGAAGGGGTCCAGGCCGGCCAGGCCGATCTTCTTGGCCAGCCGCTTGCGGAGGTCCTTCTCGTGGCCCGTTCGCCGGGCGCTGCGTGCGGTCACGTCGGGCGCGAGGAGTTGGTCGGGCTTTTCGATTTCCGGATAGCCCGTCTCGATATTCGGCTTGATGGCGTGGAACACTTCCGGCTCGCGGCCCCGCTCCAGCCGCCGCCGCAGCGACTGCTCCAGCCGAATCGCCTCCGCGGCGTCGTTGTCGGAGAGCGTGTACGTGTCCGCGGCCGACAGGTTGCTCCCGTCGCCGAGGTAGCCTTCCAGAATCGCAAGCGCAGCCGGCTTGGATGGGATGCTCGCCTCGCCTCGCTCGACGTTCCATGTCGCGTACTGTCGCAGCGGCTTGCCCACGCAGCACGGACAGCCCTCCTTGCAAGGGCAGTTGCGGATGTTATCGAGCACGGCCGGCATGATGAGGTCGAGCATTTCATACGCCTTCCGCGTGTAGCCCAGCCCCAGGCGGAACCGCTCGTAGATGAATATCGCCTGCCACGGCGAGTTGACGCTGCCGATCGTGTGGGAAAAGTCCAGCGTGTCGCACGTGATGAACAGCGGCAGCAGCATCCGCGTCGCGTAGCCGATCGCCCTCAGCCCGGCGTGCACGTCCACGTCGGCCTTACGGACATCCTCCAGCAGCCATTCGGGCGGCACGAGCCAGACGCCCATCGTCTCCAGTTGGTAAATGGGCAGCTCCAGCTCGTGCTGGCTGATCGCGTCCAGCTCATAAAAGCGGATCTTCTCGTACATGTTCGTGCCGAAGTAGGCCGTCACTTCCCCCCAGCAGGCCTGGCCCGTGCCGAAGGGCTTCTCCCGCAGGCGGGCGTCGACGTGGTGGATGTCCGTGCCGCCCAGCGGCTGGGTGTAGTAGTCCACATCCTCCCGCTTGACGGTGGCGATGTTGCGCTCGAGGTCGAGTGAGAGCACGCGGTACGTGTCGCCGCGGTGCATGTAGATCGCCTCGGGGTGGAGTATCGGCGGGGCGTCGAACTTGTTGACCTGGCCGATGACCTGGCCGGTGTCTACGTCCTCAATGAGCACGTTCTTGTCGGCGTAGTCGCGCAGGGCGGTTTCGTGCTGGGGGGTTTCCGTGGCGGCGTGGTACCACTTGCCTTCGATCTGCCGGACCTTGCGGTTTTCCTGAAGCACGTTCAGGCCGATGTCGGCATACGGGCCAAACACGCCGACCTCGTCGTCGTCGAGCGGGATTTCATGCGTCGCGCACCGCAAATGGCTGAGCACGACGAACGGGTTGTCGCGGTCGATGACGGCCTGTTCCAGCGGCCGGCCGAAGATGTACTCCGAGTGCGTCATGACGTACTGGTTAATGGCCGTGTCCAGGCCGATCAACACGACCAGCGAGTCTCGCTCCCCGCGCCCGGCCCGGCCGGACTGCTGGAAGAAGCTCGCCAGCGTGCCCGGATAGCCCACCACGATGCACGCATCCAGCGAGCCGACATCGATGCCGAGCTCCAGCGCCCGCGTCGCAGATACGCCCATCAGCTCGCCGGAGAACAGTTGCTTCTCGATCTGCCGCCGCTCCTCGGGCCGGTAGCCGCCGCGGTAGGGCGTGACCTTGCGCATCATGTGCGGGGCCGTCGTGCGCAGGGCGTCGCACACGTAGCGGTGGATCATCTCGGCTGTCATCTTGGCCTTGGAGAACGTGATCGTCGGCACGCTGCGGCGGATGAGCTCAGCCATCAGCTCGTGGGCTTCCACGTTCGCGCTCTTGCGCGACCGCCACGTCCGGTCGCTCCGCGTGCGAGGCGGGTTCCAGAACACGTACACGCGCCGGCCGGTCGGGCTGCCGTCGCGATCGACGACCGTCATGTCCCGCCCGATGAGCTGGCGGGCCATTTCGC
>Ga0114919_10004144_pt1 | contig 11653 bp, 21 predicted proteins | sample BlataG_FD_88682 | JGI IMG/M metagenome (GOLD analysis project Ga0114919, IMG submission 88682) | Deep subsurface microbial communities from Black Sea to uncover new lineages of life (NeLLi) - Black_00105 metaG | ecosystem: Environmental > Aquatic > Marine > Oceanic > Sediment | place: Atlantic...
AGGAACGGCGTCCTGCGGACGTCGTGGGTGGCTCCCGATGGGGCTGGGAGCCACCCACGACGTCCGCTCCCTTCGCTTCGCGTTTTTGTACCAAAAACCAGGGACCGGACGCCGTTCCTCTTTTGCATCCTTAACCTACCGCCCAGGAATGGGCACTTGAAAGCTTTTTTGACTGCCCTGGCTTGTTTCGGGTGTTTAAGGGCACTTATACAGACCGCAGGCACCCAACACAAAAAAAAGCCCGCAAAGGCTAAACTAACTATCCCGGCCGTCCCCCGGGAGGATAATCGCCTTTGCGGGCATGGGGCTCCAACGCCCCATTTAAACGCCCATTAGGATGTTTAGGTTGGAGCGCCCGGAGCCGGCACGGGGACTTTCTTCTCGATCACCAAGACAACCTTATCCGCCTCGAGCTTCTCTTCTCTCTTCTCCCAGCCGAAGCCTCGAATCAAGTTCATCACCCGTTCCACCTCCAGGGCAACCTCAGGACCTGCCATATGCCTCACCCCCTCTCTATGTATCGTCCTTAAACGCACTTGGTTTAGGAATTTCAACCCCATCTATAAAGATACGCACCTTCGCCGGATTCAAAATCAGCTGTCGGAAAAATATCCCGGTTAAGAGCACGTACCATATCTCAGTAGTCAGAATCCTACACCCGTTCTCATCGGTAACAGTTATCAGCCCTTTCACCAGTTCACTCCCCTTTCATCGCATCACGAATTAGCTTCACGCAACCCGGGCACGCCCGTATTACCTCCTCACTGCCCAGCTCCATCGAACCGAGACATACATCACACGCAACGTACACAGGCCGCGACTCGTAAGGTGAGGTAACTCCACCACCCCCCCCGACATCGGTCTCTTGACGCCGCTTGGAGTCACGAAAGTCTTTCACCCACCCACGGGCCACGGCAACTGTTACACCATGATCGATCGCGAACCCCAGGTAGTAATCCACCACTCCAATATCCGTTATCCGCCAGAGTTCCTCCGCAACTCCGTAAGAGATTTTCTTCTGGTGTATGGCCTTTTGAAGCTGCGGAGGCATCTTGAGCAGATCCAGCCGGCGTCGTACGATCCCGGGCGTTGTGCCCATGTGCTTCCCTACTTCGTCTATGGTAAGTCCATAATTATCGCAAAGGTTGCTGTATACACACGCTTCTTCAATCGGAGATAGATCCACGCGTCCACGGTTTTCGGATGCCCTGGCCAGGGCGCACGAAAGATCGTCAACTTCCCGGACAATGCACGTGATCCGCGTTCTTTTGAGTAGCTTATGCGCCAGATACCGCCGATGCCCCGCGATGATCTCAAACCTTTTATCGACAGGGCGTACAATAATTGGTTGAAGTAATCCAACTGCCTCGATATTGTCAGCCAGATCCTGAACCGCTTCCGGATCAATCTCCAATCTATTAACGCCCGCCGGCTCATCAATCAGATCCACCCTTATCTCTTCTATCTTCGCCTTTAAGGCTCTCCCCATCTATGAACCTCCCTACCCATATTTGGTCGAAATCACCCGCCTCAAGCATGACAAATTCAACATCATGCCACTCCATCTCCTCAATCAGCCCCTTTGGGATTGTTACGCGATACTGGCCACCGAACTTGCTAATCTTTGTTAGGTATTTTGGCATCGAGGCCACCTCTCAATCTGATACCACTCAACATAATATCCACGACACACCGCTCGCATAGCATCCCGACCTCTTCCCAGGTCTCACAATACGACCAGGAATCTAAAACGATCCGACACACTCGAGGGCTGCTGCTGGCCCCGACCATGCGTCCACATAAGCTGCACATTTCTTGCCATTCGTCAGCTGCACACACTTTATGGCCACGATCCCCACGAATTAACCGCAATCCACAACGCCATGACCACGATCACAATGCACAGCACCACTATGGATCCATGCAACAACATCATTTGTAAACCACCTCCAGGACACCCATAGACTTTTAGCCTTGACTTGTCAAGCCTGAAAGTCTATACTTAGGATCCATGCCACCAGACCAGACATTTACTTTTGAGCTCGATATCACAACCATCCTATCAATCATCGGTTCAATCGAGCTGGCTATTAGACACCCTAAAAACACTGGCCCAAGTGCCACCGTCGCCAAGAGCACGGCCCGACTAATGGCACTGGCCCTCTATAAACATTGGCCCGACCTGCCGGCCGAGCTCATTCGCGCATGGTGGCACGCCGGTATTTTACCCGAGAACCTGGAGGACGTAACACGACAATCATAACAGAGCACACCTCCCATGGCGCCACCAGGCGTTGTGACGCCAGGTGCTATAATGCCAAAGGGAAAAAGTGCACCTGCATCTGTGGCGGACGAAACCATGGAGTCGGTCGAAACAAGGCTATCGTGCAGGCCCTCGACTGGCTCCACAATTACGCAATCGATTACCCGGGCGAACACTTTCGCCTTGCTCCCAATCTGCAAATGAAGCTCATTGAGGATCCAGAAAGGACCTGAACCACGAACGATGTTTCTCAATATACTTTCAAAGTGTCTATCTCTTATCGCCCTGGCCATCTCCATCGTGGCCATTTACTGTGCATGGATAAAGGGCTAGAAAAACAGGACAGGTTGCACTGGAGGATGTCACTCCGTGGGGACCCCTTCTCAGGGACAAGACAACTCCCCCACGGGGTGACGGCGTTTTTTGAGCGGATGTCACTCCGCGGGGACCCCTTCTCAGGAACAAGACAACTCCACCGCGGGGTGACCCAGATCTAAAGCCAGAGGTGGATATGACCATTGAAGAATTGGCATGGTTTATAAAAATGATCGACGACCTAACAGACCGAGACTTTCAAACGCTCTACAACATTATTCACATCAGAGCCATGCGACGCGCTCAGAAAAGGTACCCTAAACCACAGCAAACCCCGGAAGGAGACTAACATGAAATGCAAAGTACTCACTTGCAAACTGATCCTTGACGTTTGGAACGAAGTGCTTTTAGGCACCCACGACCTCGCCGGCATGGACACATTTATCTTTGACCTCCCCAGGGAAGACTACAATAAATACAAAGACGCTCGGATACAAATCGACATCTCAGAAACCGAGGACTACTCATGACACCTCAAACAATCAGCAAGTTTCGTTACATGGTCCAAGGCTTTTCGCATCAGGCCCTTCATATCATCTTCGATGTCATCCTGGACGAAATCTGCCGCCGCGGCCGCAAGATAAACCGATGGGCAAAACCCCCCCTTAACCCCAAACCCCTTCCACCAACCAAGGAGGATTGATGAAAGAGGACCAACTGGACATTGTTAAGCTAAGGTTGGAGGAGATCTCAGACTATTCTCTGGCACAGTTCTTCGCTCTGGCATTAGCTGAAATGCAGAGACGCGGAGCTGCTCTCAAAGATACCTCTACAGAGGCCCTCTGGCAGGCACTGAAATCCGGGGACGCCGCTAATTGATCGCTTTGTAAGGCCGACCCTCTACCCTCTTGGGCATAAGCGAACTCAACGGCTGCCACCTAAAAGGAGGTGATCTTCATGAAGTATTTCTGCAACCATTGCCGCAAAGAGATCCCCGAACTCAAAACCCCTGGTGAAGATTCCAACCATGACTTTACCTGCCCAAAGTGCGCAAAGGACATGGATAACCTCTTGAGATCCGCCAGGGAGATCCAACGCTCGCTACAAAGCTACATTAACCAATACTCCTAACCCGCCACAAGGGTCCCTGGTTCCCAGGGGCCCTCACTTCATTTTATTCCCACCCCAGCCACCCCAATCCTATTCGACGGACTCTTTCGTCAAAATCCCGAAACGAACCCCCTCTCATGGCCATCACCCCCTTTGCCGGCAAACACCTAACTGGCTGGAATCGCGAACCCTACACCGTGTTGCGCAAATGCCGCAACAAATGAAATAGACAGAGTCTGTATTGATATACATAGATTAAAAGGTGCTCCGACGTTCGTTCCTCACGTCGTCGGGCACATCAGAACCTTATTGCGGGCAAGTAGCTGGATTGATAGGAAAAGACTATCTCTAAGGTATCGAAAAGGCAACTTTCACGCCAAATCAGATACCACTTGACACTTTGCACGAAACAATCTATAAGCCCAAACTGTCGTGCCGCCTTCGACAAGCGGCGTTCTTTCCTTCCGAAGGTGCCGGGTTAGCCAAAGGGCCTGGCACCCGACCTTAACCTTGGTATTCACCAACATGACCGGATCCTGATACATGGCTTTGATCACGACCAAACACGCGATCCTGTTGACGTTCCACGACATCATCACTTATCACAAACGAACCTACTGTTGGCCCACACGTGCGAAAATACAGGAGCTAATCACTAACAAAACCGGTAAGTTACTCAGCTTGAGCTGGATCGATGATTGTCTCGGCTGGCTGAAGCAGAATAAGTATATAGTATCATACAGAAATTACGGCAGGCACAAAGACGGCACTGTCTATGCAAAGGCTTCGAACCGTCAGTTGACACGCAAGGCCCTGACTGCCCTTATAAAGTCAGGCAAAAAAGTCCCCACTTATTTATGGCAGATGGCCAAACGGGTCTTCACGCCTCCCGATCCCCCGACCGCAACACGGGAAAAGGTCCCGGAAACACGGGAAAAGGACCCACCGCAACACGGGAAAGACACTTTCCTTGATCCAGGCCACAGGCGTCCCCTCGGCCTCCCAGACGCACCGCCCTTCGATCCCGAAAAGACCTAATCACCCTACCTGATTAAATATCTTGACTTCCCGATCCTCCTCATGTGAAAATATTCACAAATAGGTATAAATACCTATTTCCAAACCGTGGCAGCCCTACACTCAAAAATATTTTCCTGGAAATATTCTTAGGGCTGCCAGGATCCCACACCCCACACAAAGGAGGTTAGGTTATGGCAGAAATAAGACCGTTGAGCGCGATCAGGGACAAATGGACCCGGGTCACCCCAGGGAGGACAGAGGACTATAAACTGGGCATCGAGCAACCGCGCAGGGACTGGGCGGAAGAAGCCGAAGCGGCCAAAGACACCTATAAGGCCGGTGTTGATGCCGCCCACGCAAAGGACCTATTTGGAAAGGGTATACGCAAAGCCGGCACTAAAAAGTGGAGGGACAAGTCTCTCAGGGTAGGCCCTGGACGATTCGCGGAAGGCGTCTACATCGCCGGTCCGGACTACGAGAAAGGTTTTGCCCCTTATCGAGAGGCAATCGAGCGGGTGGATCTTGGCCCCAGGTTCCCCAAAAGGGATCCCCGAAATATCGACAGGGTCAAGAGGGTAGTAGAGGCCCTTATCACCGAGAAGGTTGGTGTCTAAACCCCTATTACGATTTATTTCATCGCCTGCACCGGTACCCGGCTCAGGCGACCAAAATAAATCGTTGTGAGGATCGTCGCCATGAAGATCTCTTTTTGGAAGATCATGACGATCTTTTCGATCGTCAGTAATTGGTCGATTCAGGCCCTCGCAGATGGTAAAGTGACGCTGAGTGAGGCCCTGGATCTCGTACACCAGTTAGCGGCCGCTCTGGGCGTGCCGACCGAGTACGATATTAGCGAATACTTGAAATAAGCTTTCAGTTGAAAGGAGGTTAAACGTCTATGAATACCAGAATTGCATCCATACTGGCAGCTGAGGACCTGGGTGAGGCCGGCACCAAAACCATCGATATCAATATCAAGGATGTCATATCCAGGATTAGTATTATGTTTAAGGCAACGAACGTCTCTGAGGATATGGCTTCACATCCTGCAGGTAATGTCACCAAAATAGAACTGGTGGATGGTTCTGATGTCCTGTTCTCACTGAACGGACACCAGGCCCAGGCTGTTAATTTCTATGACCGGGGAATCCAGCCGTATTCTTACATCGACAATATTGCAGCCCACAATCAAAGCGCGGTCTTTAGCTTGGATTTTGGCCGGTTCCTCTATGACCAGGGCCTGGCTTTTGATCCTACTAAGTTTACCAACCCCCAGTTGAAAATCACGTGGGATGAAGATGTCTGCGAAGTCGATGCCACGGTAAACTCTTGCTCTATACTCGCTCACATCTTTGATGAGCTCGTACCGACGCCCACGGGCTTCTTTATGACTAAGGAGGTTTATAGTTACACAGTGGCTGAAACCGGTTACGAGTATATCGATCTCCCGACCGATTACATCACCCAGCAAATCTTTATTAGAAGCCAACTGAGTGAGGAAGTTTTCGACAACATCCTCGATGAAATCAAGCTGTCAGAGGACAATGACAAACGCATACCCCTCGACCTGACAGTAAATGAAATTATCCGGAACGTCATCGAGGAGTATGGTTATCTCTTAGAACACGCGTACCTGAACGGCATTGCGACAACCACCGGGAGTTTTTACGGTATGCCGACAATTATCGGCCACCCAGTAAGCGCCCCTTATGGTGCAGCGGATGTCTCGACCGTATATACCCATGATGGTGGCAAGTATCGCTATTACGGCACAAGCGCTTCTATCAATCACAAGGTTCTGATCTATGGATTCTTGCCTCACGCCACGATGCCGATACTTCCCAGGCCCGGCAAAGAGATAGTGGACTGGTGGGACGTCACGAAGATCGGATCCCTAAAACTCAGGATAAAAGACAGTGCTCCTTCAGCCACAACTCCATCTGCCCAGGTGATGACGAAGCAATTTAGAACCTATTAACCGGCCCCTGGATCGAGTGAGACAGGAATATCAATACCGGGCCACTGAAATCATTACGGTTGGCCACGACAATAAGGTTTACGGAGATCGGGTTAAACCTGGGTGGATACTGAAGGTCTTGACGTGTTACCTGCACATGCCGGACTCTAAAATTGCGGATGTTGCCGAGATCTTAGTTGATGACGGCGCCATCGAGTTAGAGATCCGGGCGAGGGCCCGGGATGCCGCAAAGCAGGGGATGAGCGCGCTTAATCCGTTTTATGTGGGCGAGTACCAGAGAGTAATCGGGTACTCACCCGACTCTGATATTGGTGATGAGATATGCCTCACCGTGATAGGTGAGATGATACCGCTTAAAAAGTGGCGTAAGGGAAAAGTGTAGGTATAAATGCCTAAGCACAATATTAATGACTTCAACCAGCTCTACAGGCGGACGATTACGGAGAAGGCCGGGGCGGGTGCAACACATCGTATTGAGTTGGGGCGGGTATCCGCCAGGAAGGTCCGGCTATTGACTCATGTGACCGTGGAGGATCAGACTACTGCCTACACGAAGTGCAGGCTTGGAATTGATGCAAGCGGACGGGATCACTACCTGGATGAATTGACTACCATCGCGGCTGATGAGCTTGCGGTCTCCAGGAGTGATATTATTCTTGGGGAAGGAGATGTCTTTTTCGCGGAACTGACAGGCGCGACAGAGAATGACTTGTTGGTAATGACTTGTGTGGGGTGGGAGCAAGGGTTGTGACGGATTTTGGTGAACGAAGGAGAACGCTACCCAAGACCGGCCAGACAACCTCTTATCGGGATGGTGATGATGGTTATTACCAGAAGGGTTGGGATGAAGGAGAGCGGTTTAAGGATGTCGGTGACGGCACGATTATTGATAATGCCACGGGGTTGATGTGGCCGAAGGATTGGGCTGGAGATGGCGCTAATAGTGGTAACACCCTAAATTGGAACGACGCAATCGATTGGGCGCTGGCATTAGATTGGGCGGCACATAATGATTGGAGGTTGCCATCTATAGTAGAGTTAACGTCGGTGACTAAACACCAAGGAAGTCCACCATATATATACGCCATATTTCAAAACGCGCAAAGCACGCGATATTACACATCAACCACTGTTTCGCATGCGACAGCGTGGGCGTGGCATGCCAAACTCGATGACATCATTATTGCTGCCAGCATCAAAACCTTACTGCGCCTGGTTGTAGCGGTAAGAAACGCCTAAGAAATCAGTCATGTTTTATGCCTACAGACCAATCTAAGGTAAGCAGATATGTTTTACGTCTACAGGCCCGATGCCGACGATCCGGTTGATGAGCCCGCGGCGGCTCCCAAAACCAAGAACCTACACCTCACTGAGGGAGTCATCCATCAGGTGGATGTGATGTTCCAGTCGGGTTGCGCTTTTGACGTGCACGTGCAGATCTGGCAGGCGAACCGTCAGATCTGGCCAACGAATAGAGGGGCGACTCTTGTTGGGGACGCCACGATTGTTTCGTTCCGGGAGTTCCATCCGGTTGCACCGGGCAATCAGATTTTGACCATTAAATCCTGGAGCGGGCAGACTGTTACTGACAAATTCATCGAGGTTCATATTGGTCTCCTGCCCAAGAAGATCATACAGCCGCTCTCTTTTGAGGAGCTGCTCGCAGCGGCTGCGGGGATAGAGTGAGCCCGGGCATTCTGCCTTGTGTCAGAGCACTCGATCGCGAGTGCTTCCGGGCTCACCCTGAGTTCGCCAGGCGAGCGCTTGCTTACCGATTGCTGCACCTTTTAATCCCTCCAGATATTGCCAGGCTACTTCCGAAACGATTACGAGATCCTCTCGTGGCGCCAGGCGTCGAGGTGCCTCTGGACGCCGTGTTCCCTCCAGGGACGGTTTTGGTTCCTGGATGCAGCTTTCCTGCAGGCTGGAAGCCGGAGGATGAACCTCCGGAGTGCGCTAAGAGCGCGCCACTCCCTACCCTGGCCATGCAGGCAGCTGGGGCAAATCCCTCCACCTTTCTTTCTCCAGGCGAACCAGGTACCGGCCAGGTGCATCCACCTCCAGGACCCGCTCCAGGACCCGCCGCGGGCAGCGGCACTTACACATCAGCCGCTTTAGAAGACGACGGCTTCTGGTACACTAATTTTTTTGATAACGACAACACCCGCAACTGGATCGGGGAATATTACGACCGCCTTTACCACAACTGGTATACATTCCGTGCTTTAGGCGTTTCTGCCGGACAAACCATAGTAACAGCTAAATGCACATTTACTCCAACCGGTACCTCTTCCCGCACCGGGGATTATGTCGAAATATCCGCCAATGTAAATCCCAACCCAACAAACCCCGCTAACTATACAGATGCAGCCGGCATGACCTCGACAGACAACAAAGTCGTATGGACGTACGGTGCATGGACAATCCACACACCCGTTGACACCGCGGAGATTAAAACCCTCATCCAGGAAGTCGTCGATCACGCTAATTGGACAGTTGACAGCAACCTTATGATAATCGTAAAAACAACCGATCTTGACAGCGAACGAAGGGGAATACACACATACGATAACATTCAATCCGACGCTTACCGACCGCAGCTTTACATAGAATGGGAATAAGTTATGATTGACTATATATTGCAAATCCTTCCCGTCCTGGCTGCACTCTTTGTTTATTTTGTCCGACTCGAAGTGAAACTGGCAGCCATGCAACGCGATATCTGTTGGATCAAAAAAGGGATAACCCCATGCCCACCACACTTGGCAGACCCTATAAAATAGATTGGCGAGGCAGGCCTCCCCATATGCTCAAACAGGACGTGCCGATCTGGTACAGGTTTTTGGAAAAGTGGGGACATCTCTTCGTAAATCTGTATTACGACTGCATGCTGGGAGGTCCGGCGCTTTCTCCCGAGGAAGCCAAAGACCCCATGAAACGCATGTGGAGGGCGAACCTGGCTAAAAGAGCGGACGCCATAGGGGAAACCCAGGGAGAAGTCTGGATCATCGAGGTGGCTGACACGCCAGGCCTACGTGCCATAGGCCAACTACTGACATATTTGAGTTTATGGCAGGAAGATCCGAAGATCCCAAAAATCGAGCGAGCCGTCCTTGTGTGCAACTTTGTAGATACCGACCTGATCGCATCCGCGGCTAAGTACGGAATACAGACTTACGTCATGCCTCCGCCTACCAGGTGAAACTTGCACTCTTGGTCCATGGTAAGGTATGGCCTCGACGAAGATCGTCCCTTCAGCGGCCTTTTTGGAAACCATCAACCCTTTGGACACCACTATAATGCCCGATTGGACAGCACCCTTCCACGTACCCAAGTGGACTCAAGAAGAATTCGTCAAATACAAGGCCGCCTATGTGGCAAAACACGGCTATCGATATTCGATACCCGGCTTTGAGGACATCATTCATCTCCCAGTCGAAAAACCTATGACGTTCGAGGAAGAAACCAGGTGGAAAGCAAAGGACTGGGACTTTTTCTCTTCTGAACGCCTGGCCGAACTCAAGTACATCAAGCAGACACGAAAAGAAAAGTTCCTTGATATGCTCGCAAGTCCTATTCCCCAGGTCCTGAATAACAGAGCAGCTCTCCTGACATCGATCGATGACACACAGGACGCGCTCTCAACTCTAACTGCAATAGGTCTTATCGCGGCCAAGGCCGCGCCACGTGCAATTAGCACGATTATAAGCGGACCTGTCGGCTGGCTCATGGCTGCCTCTAATGCCGTGAACTTCATGCAGACGACCATCTCTCCGGAGAGATGGGGAATAAAGCAAAAGAGAATGACCGATGAAGTCACCGAATTAAACCCGGCAACCAAGAAGGGAAGAGCAAAGCTGCTCAACAAAGTCAAAAACGCTAAACTCCATAGCGGATATGCCGTTGAGGCCTTACAGGTCACGGATAATATCTTTGGTGTTGGGATCCAACTCGGTCAGTTGATGAATCTCCCCATTGCGATCCTGGCCGGCGCGGTCAGGAGAGCGGTTGGCAAACCCGTCACCGTTAAATATCCGGTTCCGGATCTCCCGCATTGGGCACGAATCGCGGGAAAACTCCCTCGAGCGACGACCGCCATGTGGACTGAGCCTTTCCATTCGGACGTCATCGCCGAAACGACGCAGTTGATCGGATTGAACCTGGCTGCCCAGGTAACCCGTTCATTTGTGGATGACTGGAATCCGCTCGATCAGATCGAGGAGATTGACAAGATCGAGATACAAGCCCCGTACCCAACGAGCGTGCTAACACTGGAAGTGCTCGAAGAAGAGGACCCCGACTGGAGGGACACAATTGGCTGGCCGAGTACTGGACGCGAATGGTCTACACTCAATGACTTGCATGACGCTTCAGTTCCCATACTAAACGACAACTTTACCCGGTATTGTGACACGAACCGTCATAACTTCCACGGATTCACAGGTGCAATAAACGCAACAGAGTCAACGCTCTTCAACATGGAAAGCGTAGACGATGAACACACCATCGAGCACGATTACACGGCATGGTGTAAGACATTGCACGCGCTCCAAAACCAGGGCTACAGCTTCCCTTTCGATGTAACACCTGCACAAACCGCCTGCTACACAACCTGGCTCGAGGCACACGAAGGAGCGGGATCCTGCCCAACAACGCCCGAAGCTTTGGCCTACGCTCAGAACCACTGTGGCTTTACATTTGTGCACGGCGATCCCTATTAATTGCCAGCTCCCAACCCAAAAGACCTCGGGATCTTCATTCAACAACAATCAATCCAGGCCCGAGGGCCTTCCCAGAAGCCGCTAAACCAGCCGTGAAAACCGGCTGGGAAACCCCGGAAACGCAGCTTTTAGCGTCCTCTACAGACAGAAACAACAAATCTGCCTTGAAATTAAACAAAAACCCTTCTTTCCGTTGAATTTGCCCCTAAAAAGGCGAAAAAGTGCCCTTAAACACCCGAAACAAGC
>Ga0114919_10004145_pt1 | contig 11652 bp, 11 predicted proteins | sample BlataG_FD_88682 | JGI IMG/M metagenome (GOLD analysis project Ga0114919, IMG submission 88682) | Deep subsurface microbial communities from Black Sea to uncover new lineages of life (NeLLi) - Black_00105 metaG | ecosystem: Environmental > Aquatic > Marine > Oceanic > Sediment | place: Atlantic...
AGGTTTGGCATTTTTACCATTTCCGGGTTAAATGCATTTAGGGTGAGGAAAACAGTTCTCCATTTTTTAACCTTAAATCCGGATTGGGGATTTTGTTCATATACCGAACCCTTGTCAACAGCATTAGTATAAACCGAATCAACGATTTTATAACGGAGTTTATGTTCCCGGGCTGTGTTTTCAATTTCCTCAAGGGTTTTTCCGGTAAAATCAGGCACAGGCCTTGCCATACCATGTTGGGTATAAAGATGTAACCAAAGTAATGTCCCGAGAACTAAAAAAACAAAGAAAACGATGGCATAAAATAAGTTCTTAAGGAATACTTTGCTGATAAAAAACCGTAAAAATTCCATGATTTATGCGGAACAGTAATAAGGACATAGTTTCACAAATTTAAAAAAAAACCTTAATTTTCAGGTTTCATAAATAATTAGAGTCTGTCCATAATATCAAATAGAATAATAGAAACTTACAGAATCTCCGAAGGACTCCTTCGGACAAAAAAATAAATACCATTATTCCCCTCTAAAAAGAGGGGTGTAGGGGTGTGTCATATAAACAAATATTATTTATTTTTTTGATTTCATCGACTTTATAGACAGACTCTAATTAGCAAAACGGTAAGGCAAAGATAAAATTATATTGTAAGAACTTATCTGATCAAATTTACCCTGTGAAATAAATCGAAGATTTAATGCGAAGCATTATTTCACAGGGTGAATTAAAAGGTTAATGCTATTCAGATTAATCTGCTAAATTTGAATGATTGTGGAATAAGGCTAAGGGCGCCTACGCTAAAGCTTCAGCGACAGCGTGCTGTCCAAAGGACTCTCCCATAGGGACTCCTTTGGAGCTGAGGAGAGGCTAAGGGAAAATATATACTATGGCCTACGCAGGGATTCAGCAGATACGAGCGATTAGACAAAACTTGATTTTATAGGATATCCGGGGGAAGAAGTTATGAGCTTGTTAAACTTTATGCCGTGGTTCGTCTGAAACTGAAAGTTTTGTCCTGCCTTTTGCCCGTCTTGAAGATATAGTCTTCCGGCCACTTACCGTTGACATTCTCGATCTGAATCCGTGTTTGTTTTTTCTTTTTCTCCTCGACGGTTGATAAGTCCGTTTCATAATATTGGAATTTTCTTTTCAGCTCTTTAGTTTGAAAAATGAGATTGCAAAGGTAATGTTTTTTTATAGTAAAATAATAAGCGGAAAATAAATCTTTACAATTCCCCTTTAAAATTTCATAGGCAAGTAAATAATTTTTTTTGTTTCAAAATACGGTTCATTAAAAAAATCGCGTATGTAAAAAATTTCGACCTGGTCTTTAAATGGACTCAATTCACGAGAAAGGTCACCCCCTTTCAGATAAAGTATCCCGTTGTTAATGGCATTTCTGTTTTTCCTAAGAAAATTATTCAATACCAATTTTACAAATTTCGGAAAGGAAGTAACCGATCTGCTGGTGACAAAATCAAATTTCTCGGTGTAATCTTCGGCCTTGGTTTGCAAGGCATAAACATTGGTTAAATTCAGTTCCCTGGCAATTGAAGAAACTACTTTAATTTTTTTTCCGATCGAATCAATAAGGTAAAATCTTGATTCAGGAAACATTATAGCCAGGGGGATCCCCGGGAAACCACCACCTGTACCTACATCCAGGATCCTGGTACCAACATTAAAAGACAAAATCTTTGCAATGGAGAGTGAATGAAGCACATGGCGTTCGTACAGAAAATGAATATCTTTTCTGGATATTACATTTATTTTTTCATTCCAGTTAAGGTACAATTCCATCAAACGGTTTAAGGAAGCCAGTTTTTTTTCGTCTAAATGCGGAAAATATTTAGATATGATTTCCATAGGGGGGGACTAAATTTTTGAATTCGATTTTTTAAGGATATTGTACAGCAATTCGCGTGCTCTGAAGAGTTGGGCTTTTACCGTACCAATCGGAAGATCGAGTTCCCCTGCAATTTCCTCATAGGAATATTCTTTAAAATATCTAAGTTCGATCAGGTGCCGGTAGCGGGGTTTTAATTTTGTTACGATTGTTCTTGTGAGGATTACCTTTTGCTGTTTAATAAGGTTTTCTTCAGGATCGAGAGTAGATGCCTGGATAGCATCGGAAATAGTATCCTGTTCTTCCTGACCTTGATCTATGGAAATATGACTTCCTCTCTTTTTTCTTATAAAATCGATACAATTGTTTGAGGCAATTTTAAACAACCATGTACTGAAAGCAAAATTAGGAGTATATTGTTCAATATTTTTAAATGCTTTACTAAAAGCCTCAATGGTTAAATCCTCCGCATCAATTGGATTGTTTACCATTTTAAGCAACATATAATAAATTGCATCGCGGTAACGACCCAATAATTCAGCATATGCCTTTTGATCTCCCTCCCTGGCTAGTTGAACTAATCGGAAATCATATTGAGCTTTTTCGGAAAGATTCGGATTTACTTCCATTTATTGTTTCCTGCGCTTGGAAGATTTGATAAATATAAACCAAAGTTTAGGAATGGTGATATCAAATCATAAATCAACGAAGATAGCAATAAAAATTTTTCGTTCAAACGTAACATGGTAAATTTGAAAGCAATAAGCCGTATCATCATTCTGAACAGAAAAACACCAAGTGGAATCTCAAAAGGTATTTTGGTGATTAGCAGGTAGATTACTGAAACATAAAATAACACCCGGCTTAATACTTCACCGCCCAGTAAATATTTGTCTCGCTTTTTATAATATCTGCTTGTGGTCAGATGCCTGCGTTTTTGTTTTATCCATTTTACTAACGAGGTTTCAGGAATTGACCACGTAAAACTTTTTGGATTGATTTCAATTTTTGTATTTGCCTTGTTCGCCAGTTTATTGATAAACAGATCATCATCTCCGGAACTCAGATTGATATGGGATGAAAAACCTTTGTTCTGAAAAAAAAGCGATTTCCTGTAAGCCAGGTTTCTCCCGACACCCATATAAGGGATCCCGGACAAAGCAAATCCAAAATATTGCATGGCTGTAAATACGGAATCGCAGCGTATGTATTGATTAAGTACTCCTTTCTTTGTTTGATATCCTCCATATCCTAATACGATGGAAGTATTGCTTGTGAAGTTTTTTTGCATGACCGATAACCACTGATTTGTTTCAGCGTAACAATCGGCATCGGTTAATAACAGCCATTCATGCTTAGCTGCTTTAATACCAATAAACAAGGCGAACTTTTTACCATGGGAAAACTTTCCATCCTTCATGATTGTGGAAACTCTTAAATGCCCGTATTCTTTTTGAAAATCTTCAAGGATTTTCCCGGTAAGGTCTTCCGAACAATCATTTACAACAATAACCTCATAGTCATTGTAATCCTGACTCAGAATAGAGGGAAGAAATTGCTTTAAGTTGTGACCTTCATCTCTTGCACAAATTATGATTGAAACCGGTGAAGGTGGAGCATTTTTCCACACTTTCCTGTAAAAAACCAGACGACTGTAAAAAAAGAAATAATAAAATATCTGGATGGTGAAACTTATTATCAGGATCCCCAAAATAATTTGTACCAGCAGACTTGTATCGTTGTAAAACCAGAACATTTATCTACGAATAATCCGGCAAGTATATTAAACATTTCATAGTTAAGCAAAAAAAGCTTAACAACGTATTTAATTTTTTATTACGATTGTTCACATTACCCCCACTTAATCTCCCCCTAAAAACAGGGGGAGATTAAGTGGTGTTCTATAATACAATGAAATACAAACACATATATTTGTACATAATTCATATCATTATTAGAACATAGCTACTAATAACAAAGCAGGAATCCCGAACTTTCGCGATCATTTCACGGGTGTTTCACACGGTAAACCTATAACTTTTAACGTATAACATATAACATTCTTTTTACATTCCGACACACTGATTAGTAACAATTTTTTATTCACGTTAACCGGGTTAATAATTATCTTTGCCCCGAAACAGGGTATTTTATGCAATTTGAAGTTCTTAATAAAGACAAAGCCACAAAGGCAAGAGCAGGGATCATTCGTACCGAACGCGGTGAGATCCCAACACCCATATTCATGCCTGTAGGAACCGGTGGCACAGTGAAAGGTATTCTGCAGAAAGATTTGGAAGAAGAAATACAGGCAAGAATCATATTAGGAAATACCTATCATTTATATTTGAGGCCGGGAATTGAAACCATTGAAAAAGCAGGCGGATTGCATGAATTTATTAATTGGAGAAAGCCGATTTTAACTGATAGCGGGGGATACCAGATTTTATCCCTTGCCGGAAACCGGAAAATTGCAAATGAAGGAGCCCTGTTTCAATCTCATATAGATGGGTCAAGGCACTTTTTCAGTCCTGAAAATGTGGTTGACATTCAGCGGTCGATTGGGGCAGATATTATCATGGCATTTGATGAATGTACACCTTATCCATGCAATTATGAATATGCCCGGAAGTCAATGCAATTAACTCATACCTGGCTCAAGAGAGGGAAACAGCAGTTTGAGTCGACTGAGCCTAAGCATGGATTTTATCAGAGTTTTGTCCCCATAGTCCAGGGGAGTATTTATAAAGACCTGAGGGTTGGATCGGCTGAAAGAATAGCCTCAATGAATTGTGAGGCAAATGCCATAGGAGGGTTATCAGTGGGAGAACCGGAAAAAAATATGTATGAGATGATCGGGGTGGTAAACGATATTTTGCCTGAAGACAAACCGAGGTATTTAATGGGAGTCGGAACCCCGGCAAATATTCTTGAGTCGATAACACTGGGGGTCGATATGTTCGATTGTGTAATGCCTACAAGGAATGGCCGTAACGGTATGTTGTTCACACAGAATGGTATAATAAATATTAGAAATCAAAAATGGAAAAATGATTTCAGTCCGCTTGATCCGGATGGCCCCTCTTCTGTAAGCAAACAATATTCAAAAGCCTATTTACGTCATTTAATAATCTCAAAGGAAATATTGGGGGCACAAATTGCCAGTATTCATAATTTAAGTTTTTACCTTTGGCTGGTGAACAAAGCTCGTGAGAAAATAGGTATGGGCGATTTTTTAAACTGGAAAAATGCTATAACAAAACGGCTGATCACAAGATTATGATTATTCCGGGACTTAAAATAATTGATTATTATATTATAAAGAAGTTTCTTGGTACTTTCTTCTTTGCCATCGTGTTGATAATGGGTATTGCCATTGTTTTCGATTTTGCCGAAAAACTCGATGAATTCCTTGAAAAGGAAGCTCCGATGAATGCTATTATTTTTGATTATTATTTGAATTTCATACCGTATTTTGCTGTTCTTTTCACCCCGTTGTTTACATTTATTTCCGTTATCTTTTTCACTTCCAAACTGGCATATAATACTGAAATTATTGCCATGTTGAGTAATGGATTCAGTTTTAACCGCCTCTTGGTTCCCTATTTTATTTCAGCTCTGATCATAGCTGCTTTTACTTTTGGGCTTAACAACTTTGTGATCCCACATGCTAATGAGGTCCGGCTGGAATTTGAAGAAATGTATTACCGTGACCATCCGGTTCGATATACTCAACAAAACATACACAAGCAGGTATTTCCCAATGTTTATATTTATATGGAAAGCTACAGTAACCTTGCAAACAGGGGTTACAAATTTTCTATGGAGGAGTTTGATGACGATGGGCAATTGCTTTCAAAATTGATGTCGGATTTTATTATTTGGGATTCTACCATATATAAATGGGTAATAAGGAATTACTACATAAGGAGATTTGACGGGTTGGAGGAAAAAATCGAAACCGGTAGAAGGCTTGACACAACACTTACCATTTTCCCGGAAGATTTTGCAATGAGAGAAAGTATTGTATCAACAATGAATTTGTCTGAATTGAATGACTTTATTGATATGCAGAAATTACAGGGTGCAGAAAATATTGAGGTTTATTTAATTGAACGATATAGCCGGTATGCGAATCCGTTTTCAACTTTTATTCTTACAATAATTGGTTTGACACTTTCATCCCGAAAGGTAAAGGGCGGCATTGGTATGCAAATAGGAGTCGGTCTCTTTTTAAGCTTTAGTTATATCTTTTTTATGCAGTTTTCCAAACAGTTTTCAATCGGCGGAAATGTGGATCCCTTATTGGCGGTTTGGATGCCTAATATTCTTTTTGCCATTATAGGCATGTTTCTTTATCGCTATGCTCCTAGATGATGTTGAAAACGGAATATAAACGGGTTGGAAGGGAATTTCCCATTGAATCCCTGTCAATAAAGAACATAGTTTCACAGGGTTCACCCCGTGAAACCCTGCGCAGCAGGAGCAACGAAGTTGCTGTTTCACAGGGTTCACCCGGTGAAATGCTGCTTCGCGGCAGTGCCTGCCTGCCGCCTGCCTGTCGGCAGACAGGGCAGGCAGGGCGTTGCCACTATTTCACAGGGCGAGTGAGTAAATGCCGGTACATACAAATATTATACTTGCTAAACCATCTGAATTTCGTCAAATTAATTTTTTTTAGTTTAAATGATTTTGTAATGTTGTATCCCATTTTAGAATTTTGCAAGAAACCGGATTCCGATTATTTGCATTTATTTTTTAATCTAAAGACCTGAAAAATGGCATTAAAAAGTAAGATTAAGGAATTACTAAAGAAGCGTGAAATCGTATTCAAAGGAGGTGGCGACAAGGCTATCGAGAAGCAGGTTGCAATGGGTAAGTTAATGGCCCGTGACAGAATTCGTGCTTTAATGGATGAAGATTCATTCAATGAATACGACCTGTTTGTTGAACACGAAGCCAGGGATTTTAACATGGACAAAAAGACCCTTCATGGTGACGGGGTTATTATTGGTACAGGAACGATTTTTGGAGCGCCGATCTGTATTTACGCTCAGGATTTTACTGTAGCCGGAGGTTCTCTTGGATTAATGCACTCACGGAAGATTACTAAAATTATGGATCATGCCCTGAAAATGAGAGTGCCACTTATTGGTATTAATGATTCGGGTGGCGCCAGAATTCAGGAGGGCGTAAATTCATTGGCCGGATATGGTGAGATTTTTTTCCGTAATACCCTTGCGTCAGGTGTTATCCCGCAAATTTCTGTTATCCTTGGTCCCTGTGCCGGAGGTGCGGTTTACTCTCCGGCGCTGACGGATTTTGTATTTGTGGTTGATAAGATATCCAAAATGTTTATTACAGGCCCGGAGGTTATAAAAACGGTTCTGGGTGAGGAGATATCAATGGAGGATCTCGGAGGGGCAAGAGTCCATGCAGAAACAAGTGGTAACGCTCATTTCTATGCCCGGAGTGAGAATGAATGCTTCGATCAAATCAAAAAACTCATTACTTTTATTCCCTGGAATAATACGCGGAAGGCTAAATCTTTTGAATCCAAAGAGCCGAAACCGGAATATAAAATTGACGACATTGTTCCTGATGATCCGACCCTGCCTTATGATGTCAGGGACGTGATAAGGTCGATTGTCGATGATTCTGATTTTTTTGAGAGCCAGGAGTTATGGGCAACCAATATAGTTATTGGTTTTGGCCGGCTTGGAGGCAGAACCGTTGGTTTTGTTGCCAATCAGCCACTTGTGCTTGCGGGGGTTTTAGACGTAGATTCATCAGATAAGGCTGCGCGGTTTGTCCGTTATTGTGATGCTTTTAATATACCGCTGATTACTTTTGTCGACTTACCTGGCTATTTGCCTGGTGTTGATCAGGAACATGCCGGAGTGATTCGTCATGGAGCCAAAGTTCTTTATGCTTATAGCGAAGCAACAGTCCCTAAAATTACAGTTATTTTAAGAAAAGCATACGGTGGTGGCTATATTGCAATGAATTCACGCCATTTGCGTGCTGATTTTGTTTTTGCCTGGCCGACAGCCGAAATTGCAGTAATGGGACCTGAAGGTGCGGCAAACATTATTTTCAGGAGAGAAATAAGTGAAGCCGAAGATCCGGATAAAGCCAGAAAACAAATAGTAAAGGAATATAAGGAAAAATTTGCGAATCCTTATGTGGCAGCAGCCAGAGGATATGTTGACTCAGTAATAGAACCATTGGAAACCAGGAAATTATTGCTTCACGCAATTGATGTTTCTGATAGTAAATCGGTTTCAGGCCCTAAGAAAAAACATGGCATTCCACCATTCTAATAAAAATTCAGGTAATATGAATAAGGAAGATACCACAGGTAAGAAACCGTGTCTCAAATCCCTTGGTATCGAGGGAACCCGGTATAAAACAAATTTTACCAAAAAGTTTGAGAACAGAAAAAAATGGGAAACCATCGATGATAGAAAGTTAATAACTTTCTTACCCGGAGTCATTCATAAAGTTAAAGTGAAAAAAGGGCAAAAAGTGAAAAAGGGAGATAGTATGGTTATACTCGAAGCTATGAAAATGCAAAACAGAATAACCATTCACAGGGATGGGGTAATAAAGAATATCCATGTAAAAGAGGGACAAAAAGTGATGAAAGGGATGCTGCTTTTGGAATTAAATTAGTTTCTTGTCTTACAACTTTTCCTGCCAAACAAAATAACCCGGAAAGATTTTTTTTGTATCAATCTCGCTGTTAAAAATTCCGTAAACAGCTGATCCGCTTCCGGACATTGAGCAATAAAGTGCCCCGAGGTGGTATAATCTTTCTTTTATCCTTGCAATTTTGGGATATAACCTGAATACAGGTCCTTCAAAATCATTCCCAACCATGCCTTTCCACCCCTGTACCTTGAGCCTCACCAAATCTGAAATTGATTTTGCTTTTTGTTCGGGGATGATATACTGATAAGCAATGGAAGATTTGATTTGTATGTTTGGATATACCAACACCAAATAATACTTTTCTAAATTTATTGATATTGGTGTAAGCTTATTCCCTTTCCCAGTTGCAAGTGAAGCAACGTTATTAATAAAAAAGGGGCAATCACTACCCAGTTTTTCCGCATATTCAAGCATTTTCTGATCGGAGAGTTGTAAGCTGAAAAGCTTGTTAATCAGTTTAATAGTGAATGCAGCATCGGAAGATCCACCTCCCAATCCGGAGCCTGTTGGAATTATTTTGTGTAAATGAATTTGCAGGGGAGGCAGATCAAAATCATTTTTCAATAATTTGTGAGCCTGAAAGCAAAGATTTTTTTCAACAGGTTCAGGTATTTTTATACCTGTAACCTTAAAAGATTGAATACCACGCCCTTTTCTTTCACATCCTTCGACTATCTCTAAAATGTCGGTTAAAGCGATTGGGTAGAATAAGCTCTCCAGATTATGATATCCGTCTGTTCTTTTTTCAATGATATCGAGACCTATATTGATTTTTGCATTAGGAAAACAAATCATACAAGGGAGAAATTAAAATTTTAAAATACAAATCTATCATTATTATCCATAATCTGATCTATGATTCACAGAAGATAATTTTTTTGAGCAGGTATTGATAATTAGATTATTATCAGGCAAATACAAGGTTAAAAAAAGATTATTTTTTTTCAACAATTAATCAATACAATAATTAACATATTGTGTTTAAAAGTAAGTTAATTTTTATGTGTTATGGCTTCCTCAATTTTTTACCTTTGGTAGCCTTAAAATTTGCATCATATGGCTTTAACAAATAATCAAAAAAGACCATCAGGTATCGATCTGGTTAACTTCGACCTGGGAAAAATTCCACCACAGGCTATTGATCTTGAGGAAGCCGTTCTGGGAGCGGTCATGCTGGAAAAAGATGCCGTAATTTCGGTTCTGGATATATTAAAACCTGAAAGCTTTTACAAGGAAGCACATCAAAAGATCTTTAATGCTATTGTTGATCTGACCTCAAAAGAAAAACCCATTGATATTCTTACGGTAACTGAAGAATTGAGGGCAAGGAAAAAATTGGAAGAAGTTGGTGGCCCTTTTTATATTACCCAGTTAACCAGCAGGGTGGCGTCTGCTGCACATATTGAATATCACGCCCGTATTGTTGCCCAGAAATATATCCAGCGGGAACTGATCAGAATCTCATCTGAAATTCAAAACAAAGCCTTTGATGAGAGCATTGATGTGGATGATCTTCTTGATTTTTCAGAAACAGAACTTTTTAATATTGCAGAGGGGAATATTAAGAAAGAAACGGCAAAAGTAAATGTACTGATCCAGCAAGCCATTCATCAGATTGAAGAAGCAAGTAAAAGAAAAGATAGTTTAAGCGGAGTACCATCCGGATATACAAAACTAGACAGGCTTACCTTAGGATGGCAGAAATCGGACCTTATTGTTATTGCTTCGCGGCCTTCTATGGGAAAAACAGCTTTGGCGCTTTCAATGGCCAGAAATATTACCGTTGAACATAATAAACCCGTAGCTATTTTCTCCCTGGAAATGTCATCCATCCAGTTAGTAACCCGGTTAATTGTTAGTGAGACGGAGTTGCCGTCAAACCGGATTAGAAATGGGAACCTGGATGAAAATGAGTGGAAACAATTAGACTCAAAAATAAAAAGCCTGGTTGAAGCACCTCTTTATATCGATGACACACCGGCTATATCCATATATGAGTTAAGGGCTAAATGCAGGAGATTAAAGCTCCAACATAAAGTAGAATTAATCATTGTTGATTATCTGCAATTAATGACAGGCCCAGGTGATGTAAGAGGCAACAGAGAGCAAGAGGTTAGCAACATTTCACGATCGCTTAAGGCAATCTCGAAAGAACTGGATGTGCCCATTATTGCCTTATCTCAGTTAAACCGCTCTGTGGAAATGCGTTCGGGAAGTAAAAGACCTCAGCTATCAGATCTGAGAGAATCAGGAGCCATAGAACAAGATGCCGATATGGTAATTTTTATTTACCGTCCCGAACGGTATGGTATACTGGAAGATGAAGATGGAAATTCGTTGGTTGGATTTGCTGAAATAATTTTGGCAAAACACCGTAACGGACCCGTTGGAGATGTTCATCTCAGATTTCGTGAGGAAATGGTAAAGTTTGTTGAACTGGATGACATGGAAATAGGATTATTGCCGGGAGAAACCCAATCCATTTTTACTGTTGGTTCGAAGATGAATAGTGATGAATATTCAGAAAGAACCGGTAATGATATGGGCAATAAATCCTACAGTGACGAAGAGGATCCGTTTTAGGTAATACATTATTCGTACTGTCTGCCGCCCTTTGCCTTAGCCTCCAAGTTAATCGATGATCATTCTCCGGAAGGAGTCCTTCGGACAATATTTCACAGGGTGAATTCGCAAAGCTATGTTCTTACAGATTTTCCTCATATGGGGTTGCAGAAACATCCATGATTTTGTTATCCGTTAGATCAATTCTGCTTTCCTCCAGATAAACTGTTTGTGGCGCTTCTTTTGCAAAAACAAGATTCACAAAACTGATCAATCCTAAGAAAATTAAAATCATCAGCATCCCCAATGGTTTTGGAAAACTATTCTTATCAACAAACCGATTTTTCATTATATTTATTTTTTTATATCCGTATTAAAGACTTTTTTATTTGCAATATGCTGCACATATTTGATGCCAAAGTTTATAAAATACATATTATCAGCGTAATAGTATGTTATTTTTTATTGTTAATAAATGTTAAAAGTGCACGATTATATACAGCAATGTACGGATTCGTACAGTAAATTAATTC
>Ga0114919_10004149_pt1 | contig 11646 bp, 25 predicted proteins | sample BlataG_FD_88682 | JGI IMG/M metagenome (GOLD analysis project Ga0114919, IMG submission 88682) | Deep subsurface microbial communities from Black Sea to uncover new lineages of life (NeLLi) - Black_00105 metaG | ecosystem: Environmental > Aquatic > Marine > Oceanic > Sediment | place: Atlantic...
CAGCTACTCCGACTCCCTCTATCTCGTACACTGTCCAGGCTGGCGTAGGCCTGTCTACCTGAGCTCTGCCATCAAATAGGTCTGCAGGTTCAGGTCTGCCATCTATGCCATCAGTCATAACCCAGCCTATCCTCTTGCCCATGCAATCCCTCTTCAGGTCCATTCTGTCTGCTGGCTTGATGTAGTTAGCATTGGCTGGGTCAAGCTGCTCGGCTGTGTACTGTTGGTCAGCTACATTATTGAAGCCGATAGTGCGGTCTTTGGGAGTTCCTTCCGATAGCACTCCCCAGCGAGACTTCTTTCGATTAGATTGAGACATGATGAGAGTGACTATTGGAAAGTGATAAGGCTCCACCGCTTCCTTCACGTCTATGTCTTTGAAGTTCAAGCTGATACGGGTAGATTCCCTTGCCGACTCTCCTTCCCCGAATGTCTGCTTCTCCGTAGGCATACTGTCAAGTATTCCAGTAAACCTCCGCAGAGGACCTATCTCGGCATCTATGAGTCCTCTAGTAGTTACCATTCCTTCTTCTGCCATTGTTATTCTTCCTCCTTCGCTTCTGTTTCCTTGAGTCGTTTGAAGTAAACCTTTGCACCTTTTAAGCTCCAGTCAAATTCCCAATCTCGTATCCTAGAGCCTAAGTCCATCCCTGTATCAAAGGACACTCCAGCCATAGATAGCTGTACCTCAGCCTCATGCAAGTGCTTAAGCTGGTCTTCAGACATTTCTGCTGTAGGAATTTGAACTAGAACTTCCACCTCTCGCTTTTCTTCTGCCACTGTGCTTTTTCCTCCTATAACTGATTAAATTCAAGACGATAAATGGTACTGATATGAACAAGATTGCAAGGACAATACACATTACTATTTCAATCTACACACCTCCTAATCCAATCCATACAGTCTATTATAACACATAGTTGCATTCTTGTCAACCTCGCAGGGTCTGGGCAATTACTATATTTTTTATTTGCTGATTGCATAGTGATTGTTACTTACCTGATAGTTATGTTAAAATAAATATCCATATGATAATAATAACATTATTATAAATCCCTTTCATACTTCTCAAGAATCTCAGAAGCTGCGATGTAAGGCTCAAGTGTATTAACAAGAGCTTTACCTACCAGGGAGGTTAGCTGGTGCATCTCAATGTGATAGAAAGGACCTACAATATGACACACCTCCCTGATATCTTTAATAGTTATATAGAATAAGTCCTGATGTGTTGTCATAGGGAAGTGAAAGACTATCAACTTATTTCTAGTGCTATACTCGCTATACAAAGATTCGTAATCATCTAGCTTTTTAACTGGTATTCCTATGGGGACTCTGTAGCTACGCCTCTTTACATCTACCAAAAATCGGAAACAGCAGTTTGTTACTAGCAGGTCAAAAGGAGAGTAGAACCTACCTCGCCAATCACTGAATTCTTCCATGCTTATGTCCTGCACTGTATCAAAGTGCATGATTAGAAACTTCTCGGCTACATATTTCTCTGAGGATTTACCAGCAGTCAGTCGTCTTTGAAAGCCTGCTGTCTCCTTCATCTCCTCTCTACTCATTCGGTGCTCACGAGGTCTACGTCTCCGTCTGCTTTCTGTTTCCTTAACCCACTGCTCCATTCTCTGTCTACTTTCGTCTTCTTCACTCATAGTCCCGCTCCCATGTTAAAATAATTGTTAATGTTATTAACCATATGGATTATTTATTTGACATACTATTCTAACTGTCCCATATCCAGTTCGCCTCGGAGCTCTATCTCCCCATCCTCCTCATATTTAGGTAGTATGCGACTGAGTATCTGAGGATGTAGAGTATCTCTGTTCCATCGGACTATTAGTGCAGGTAGTACGTCCTCTGCGTTGCGATGCTTAGTGAAGGTTACTTTTACCTTGGTTAGGGTAGCATCAGATGGGTCAGGGTCTACACGAAGAATGGTGTCTGCCCAACGGAGTAGGGCTCTAGAACCAGTGGCATCCTGACTTCCCATAGATATGGGTCTGCCAGATTCATCTGTCTTTGACTTACGGGTATGATGTATTATGATGAAGGACAGTCCTGGGATAAATTGAGAAGCATATTCCATCTCCAGGTCTATCTTGTCTAACATGGGCTTAACATCTATTTCTTGTGATAGGTCTCGGTTGAACATCTTGTATAGAGGGTCAAGGATAACTACTAACGGGAGTAGTGGTAGTTCAGATATACAAAGCTGAATGTTCTTACGCAGAGACTCCCAGCCACTGGACTCGTCTATATGCATGAACTGTTCAGTGCGGTTAACTACGAGAGGATAGGCATAGTCAGTAGCTCTAGCATCTAAGCGGTCAAGTTCAGCAGATGTTACTTCCTTGTGCCCATCCTTTGCGAGGTAAATTTGTTTGCTCCCTAAGCAGTACTTATCCACTCGGTCTCGGTCAGTATACATAGGTAGTTCCACTTGGAGACGGAGTACGTTAGATGGATTAGTAAGGAAGCCTAGCCAGCGAGAGCCTCTAGAGATGCAGTGGGCAGTATGGAGAGCTAGCATAGACTTCCAAGAACCTTCGTCACCAAAGATTAGCATACGATTCTTAACATTGAGAACACCTCCTGAGATGATACGGTAGTTAGATGGAGGTGTCCATGATAGTAAGTCTTGTATTGTATAGAGTTGCTTGTCCTTATCGTGAATAGTTGACAAGGTAAATCGTAGTCCTTTCAGTTTGTATGAACAGCTAGTATCAGAGCTATAGCGTTGGGTAAACTATATGAATTATGATACCTTTCCTCCTAGCATATCTGATTGTAGCCCAAGTGCCACTTCTAATAACTTCGTAGGACTCCTTAGGAGTAGCTATCATAATATCAACTGAATCTACTATATTATGCTTCCTGACTAGAGGTGATTTAGCTAATAGTTCTTTACCTTCTTGGCAATATGCCCTTTTTCTAATAGCTCCTTGAATTGCTGGATGCTTAACTATATTATCTGCTGGGATACCTACTTGTTTGCAAGCGATATAGTGAAACTGGCAGTCGGCACCTATACAATCGCCATGATGAAGCTCTTCTATACCGCTACAGTACTTGTTATAGAGGATTATCTTGGCTACTTCCTCACGCTGAAATACAGTCATGCCTTTACGAGTACCAGTAAATCCTATCTTCATCGTACACTCCTATTATACCATAAAGGGATGGTAGTTGTCAATACCCCGATTGCTTGGCTAGTCCTTTAATTAGCTATAACTGTAAAAGTGAAATTTCATATTCTGGAAAAAGGAAGACAGTAATTATAATCTAAAAAAGCTCATTTATCGTCTCCTTTTCATATTGAGAAGCTATAGATTCTGCCTGTATCTTCATTATTGCTCTTCTTATGTTCAGTGGTAGAGTAAGGAATTGTTTGCGAGTGACATCTTTCATTATCTCTTCAACTACTTCCTTACGAGCATTGATGCAGTCCCGCTGAACACTGAGCAATAAGGAGCCGAGACCTTGTGCCTCAGCTGTTACTAGTGTAAGATTATTCTCCAGCTCCTTTATCCTCTCTTCTTCGCTCATTTAATCAGATACCTCCTTATAATCTTTCTCCAACGGCTGATAGTTGCTCTATCTACCTCCCAGCCATAGCGACTACAGACGTCATTGATACTACCACGATAGATGTCTAGCTTCAACTTTACATTATATCTAGCCTCTATATACTTCATCAGGTCGGTCTTAGGGAAGTCCACAGCTGACTCATCATACTCTCCCTGGTCAGGTAGGTAGTATGGAGGAGGTTTAGGAGGTATTAGTCCGTGCTCCTTGATTATACGTCTTCTGAGTTCTCTAATTGAGATGTCTGACAATTTAATGACTCCAATACTGTTGCATGGCATTTGTTTCTATAACTAGCGGCTAGCGCCAACCGAGCCATATAGGTAGTAGGATACTTCCTGCACGCTAATAGCTTTTCTTCCTCATTATCTTCGTACTCTAGGTATTGGTCTGAGAGGCATATAGGACAGGCTAGTTCAGGTATTACGTCTGCCTCTATTATACCCCACCAGTGACAGTTGCTACAGTGGACTTTATACATTACTGGTCTCCTTATTCTTCATTCCCAGATTCAGAGTCGCCACCAGACCCATAATCCTCTGCCAGAACATCATAGTATGGGTCGTCTGCCATCTTATCTACTACAGCTGGATATGTTCTCTCCAGATATGATTGGAACTTCTCCTGCTCTTCACTAAGAGGAATACCCATCATTCTCATCATAGCATAGATAGTGAATTGGTGCCCTTCAGTTGCTGCTACAAATGCTTGTCCTGATTTACTCATTTAATCCTCCTTAATAGTTCCACATTTAGGACATATAACCTCATCGTCTGGCTCATACCACCTCATGCCGTACTCTTCACAAGCAATGACTTCCCATCTATGTCCGCACTCGTTGCATACTACTTCCTCTGGGTATCTGGTATACCTTCCACCTGTGATATAATTATCTAGTGATTGTCTCATTCTGCTATCCATTATCTACCTCCTATATGGTAACTTATTTACCATGTCTGGAAAGAAGTGGTAAGCATCTTCTGCTGATAGCTTATCACCATAATCTCCTACGTACTTCACTGCTTTATCTTCTGGTAGCATAGGGTCTGCTCCGCCTATGTAGGCAGCCCAGTCAATTCCTTCTGTAATGCTAGCTACGATAGCAGTAGCAAAGTAGTTGGCGTTGTAGTAGCGGGCAGTAATGAGTTTTCTATCCCATATCATTGGTTCCTCCTTTCTGCCATATGTCTTGACTTATGACATCTACGATGTACTAGTGTTCTGTTCTCCAACTTCATATTCATGTGGTCTCCATCTATATGATGTTCTGTTATTAGGTCAGTTAAGCGCTTGGGGAAGTCAGCTATGGTGAAAGGCTTATGGCAGAAGTAACAGGTGATGTTGTACTTAGTTAGGACGAATAGGAGTAAGTCACGGAGATGCGTCTTCTGCCAACTCAACGGACTTTGTTTAGCCATTACTTTCCCATACTGCTAGAGCTAATAGTGCTACTATCAGTAGCCCGGATACAAGTCCATAAAAGAATTCCATACTTACCTCATAGTAGGTAACCAGCCGTACTCTATCCATAGTTGGATAATAATATTCCAGCTGATAAACAAGAATATTCCGTAGCCTATGCCTCTAACTATTGCCCTACGCATAAGCATCCTCCAAGTGATACTCCCAACTATCGTGGCAAGATATACAGAACCATCTACCTCTATAGTCTAGTTCAGGATTGAACAATGGGCTAAGACAGCACACATTGTCTGAGCCACAGTTAGGACATAAGATGATTAGCCAGTCAGGTGTGTGCTCAGTGTTATAGCTATAGCTGCCTAGTAGAGATGGAGTTAGCTTGCCATAAGGCATAGGCGCTGTGTCATTCTGCACTCTAGGTCCTCCTCTTGTTTAGTTCATATATCCTTCGCCTAGCCTCCCATCTAGTAGTAGGTGCAGGCTTAGGTTCAGGTATACCCATCTCATGGCAGAGACGAATGATAGTATCCAGTTGTCGTACTGTAGGTTCAAGTTGCCAGCTAGTAGGATAGCGCTTATAGTTAGTCATCTTGAAATGCCATCCCTTGCTGGAGACATAGGCGGAGCATCAGGCTTAGGTATATTGATATAACCTTTAGGACTAGGTTCAGATACTGGTTGCTCTTCTGCTATCCGCCTCTGTTCCTGCTTAGCTTTCCTCGCTCTCATCCTAGCAATACGAGTTGATTTGCTAGCCTTGCGCTTACCTGCTTGGTGCTTCTTCATAAGCTACCTCCTGCTAGTTCATGCTAATATCACTTACATCTGTAGTAAGCATAGGACGAGTGTCCTTAGGGTTTGCTAACTGGTCTTTCATCATGTGAGACTCAAGCAGAGCGGCCAGCAAGTCCTTTGGGTCTAGCTGCTGGAGCTGCTCAGTAAACTTCTCTGCTTCCTCTGGCATAACAACTCCAGCTTCTACCATGTTCTGTACTGTCTGCTTGATAACTCTATTCCTGTTTAAGACTAAGATATTCATAGTGCTACCTCCCAAATACTTCGTCTTGGCACTCCTGACAGAATCCAGAGATAGTATACTCCTTGCGAGATAGCTCATCTCTGAACTCAGTAGCAGGCTTACCGCGCCAGCTACAGATGTCCTGCTTAATGCTATCTACCCTCTTCCTACCAGACGGGTTGGTAGCATCTATCAGGTTCTCAATCTCTGGTGCTTTCTTAGTTGGTTCTGCCATAGTTAACCTCCATCATCATATACCCCTATTATACCATACTATCAACCTTATGTCAACCTCCTGTTGCAACCATATCAACTGAACTATAATGTATATCGTTCTTATCTGTTGCAGTGTGCAGTCCAGTTACTATACTTACTGCCTTACTCATCTAATTCTGAACAAAAGAAGAGGGAGTAGCGGCAACTTGCTACTCCCTTCTTCTGTGTCTGGACTGCTACTCTAGATTATACCTTCTATCTTTAGCAGTTTCTGCCTTATGGCGTATCTCCAGTTCTTGTCTGTACTTGACTCATAGGCTTGCTGGAAAGACAGTCCGTCTTTGTACTCTTCTTGTCCATGTCTGGTGAGCATGTCGTCTGTACTTATGTCAAACTTCTTGCCTCCGCCTCCGCCTCCACTTCTAGTTGCTTTAGGTGCTGACTTCATGAGTCGTACAGTTGGGGCTTGCTCTCCGAAGTCATAAGAGTACCAGATACCGTCTGCTGCGTCTAGTTTGCCTGATTCCACTAACGGCTTGACTGCCTTCTGGATTGCTGTCTTGACATCCTCAATCATAGCATCTAGTGCTGCCCTCTTGACCTCCAGTTCTGCCTTCTCCTTGGCTTTGACTGACTGGTCTAGTTTGCGGCTGGCGGCGGCTACAGCTTTGAAATCTTTGGACTTTAGAGCCGCCTCAAGTTCTGCCATTAGTTCAGCTTCAGTAGGTTCTGGCGATGCTGGCTGTCCTTCTGGCGATGTGTCTGCTATGACTATGTTACCAGCACTGTCTTTAAGCTCTTCTGCCATATTCTTTTATCCTCCGTATTCTAGACGGAGTGCTAGTGTTGCCGCTCTAACACCTCCCTGTCTGGTGGTTGGTATTCTGGACTTCCATCCAGTTCCACCCTGACACATACATCATAACACATAGAATCACCTTTGTCAACTAGGCTGATGGGAGTTGGCATGAACTGACATAGCGCCAGCTCACCAATGCTCATTCATTCTCATTCATTCGTACATATTCTCCCATTCTTACATTAGAACATTTGTTCTACTTTATAGATAACAAAAAACGGGAGTGGTGTTCTCCCGTTAGTTGTTGGGTTAATCGTTGGTCCTAGTCAAGTACCTGGATGATATGCCCATCATCATCTTTGACAACCATCACACCCAAACCAAAGTCTTTGGCATGACAATTTGCACAAGTACCGTCGGGTGTACATTCTGTCCAGGGAGTCCATGCCCCGCATCGTGGACATTTCCTCATGCCTTTAGCTCCCATGTTGTATACCTCCTTATTTTATTGTTAATATTCCTTGGCAGGTCGGTGCCTGCCCATACATATATCATACCATAACCAGAACCAAATGTCAATAGCTCGATGGTCCTGGTACAAAGGTCCTAGAACATATGTTCTGATTGTTCTGGTTATAAAAATCATTTGCCATGTTGCCAGTTGGCATATACCCTGCCTTATCTGGACAAAAGACCGAGGGGTACGGGTGCCTGCCTTTGCAGTGTGATTCTACTCTCTATCGGTAGGACAGGAATTCTCATTTTAGCAATCTTGTTCTTACTTACTATGATAGCTAGTTCGAGGGGAAGGGGTTTATTAGTCTGCCATCTTTGGCATCTCTACGCCTTTGTGCTCTATTTGGCATAGGAGGTACAGGAGCTATACTGCTCTCGGCATCGTCCCGTGTAAGGTCTATAGCATAAACACATCCGCAGTTCATACAGATATCAGTTATCAGACCATATCCAGGAACCTCAGAGCCTATAGGGATAGCAGCTACCTTAGTCTGGTCTAGTACAACTCCCTGCTTGACATCTAGATGGAAGCTCCATTCCTCCCTAGCTAGCCCTCTGTCCTTCAACTCATTTCCTAGCTGCTCTAGAAATCTGTCCTCACTACCGCAGCAAGGGCATTTAGTGAATGTTCTGTGAAAGTCCTTTTCCATTATACCTCCTTTATCTAGCCTTCCTATTTCTCACATAGTTGGTACAGCCACATCTATGGCATACATTACAGTCCAGACAGTGATGATGCCCGCAGTTCTTGCAGTGGTGAGCAGTATCTCTACCAATATGGTCAAAGGTTGGCGGCAGACCCTTAATTCTTAGCCTTGTTGTTCTATCTATTTGAATCCTCCTCTACTTCCCTTATCTGATTTTGAGCATTGATGATAGCCTGACTTCTTATTATACTCTTCATTTCTCCTTTCTGTCATACTCCTTATCACTTAATATCTTATCTACTAGCTTAGCAAACTCCCTCTTATCAATCATCTCATTCTCCAATCTTCTTAGGTCCTGTAACTTAGCCATTAGCATCTTGGCTGCTCTATGCCTGTTTAGGTAGCGGCAGTAACCTTCATCTTTACCATATTGCTTTATCAGAGCAGCTAGCCTATCAACACCTGTCCAATGTGAAGGAAGCCAAATGTAGTTATAGCAGAGTTTGCACTGAAACAATACACCTTTATCAGCCTTTCCAACTTCAACCCAGTAGTGCGGAGTTGTCTCAAGCTCATCACAGTAACTGCTAGGATGTACTATTCCCAACTCTTGGGCTGACTTTCCTATCTGTTCAGCTTCCTCAGTTCCTCGTACAGGTTGTTTCTTTCGTCCTCTAGGTCTTGGGGGACTCTTAATCCTTTTCGCCATCTTAGGTTCTCCCAGTAGTATATTAGCTTCTCAGCCTGAAAATCTTTGAATATCAGAAAGGGTTTGACCTCTCTAGCTATCTCTATTGCTTTCCCATTAGCTATGTAAGCTTTATACTGAATCTTGTTGTTGGGTCTTGGGTCTGTGTATTCTGTCTGGTGAAAATCAAACATGAAGATAAGCCAATCTATTAGCCTATAGTTTGAGTTGGTTATCTGAATCCTGGGGATATAGCGATATGAGTAGCTAGGAGCAATTCTTCTTCTGATTAGCCCTATGTACCCTTCTCCGTCAATAAAGGCTGCTAACCTGGCTGTATCAATATCCATAACTTACTTCCAAGATTTTGGAACTCCTCCGAGCAAGCTTATCCTCTCCTTCATCTCCTCTATGCGACTTCCTATTCTTATCACCTCGTCTACGTCTATCTTTCTTAGAGGAGCTAGCATTAGCTCTTTTAGCTTTGCGACTGCTCTGGCTCTTTGTCTTAGTATCTTTAGTCTCTCCTCCGCTGTTTCCTTCGGTAAGGTTAGGCTTTTGCGTCCTCTTGTCTCCGTTATAGGATGTTGTGATACGTTCTCCAGGGCTTGTGATAGCCAACAGCACTGACCGTCCTTCTTCCTCTGGGCATGCCAGCGGAAATTCTTTACCCATCTTCTAGGCTCACCTCCTTCCTCTGTATGCTTCTGCCATAATCTACCGCAGACCATAGGTTCAGAGAGTTCTATGGGCTCGTTGCAGTAGCTACAAGCAGGAACAGTCTTACGGCAAATTGTCAGGTAGATATCCATTTATTCACTTTTTACATTGTTATCTTTTAATACACGCAACTCCACTTCGCCATATAACTCCTTTGCTCTTTCTCTGATTCTGATAACTGTTTTATCTTCTAGCAGGATATAGTTATCTACAGAGTATCTAAGGGCATATTCTATGTCTTGCAAGATTTCCTCTTTGCTTTTCGGTTCTGCCACTTTTACCTCCTTACTCTATCCGCATTTACTATAACCGCAAGAATGACAGGTGGCGCAACCTTCTTGAAACCATAGAGTTGCGCCACAATCAGGACATACTCCCTGAGCAAATTTCTGTGGTTGTTCTTGCGTCATACTATGCCTTTTGTGGAAGTACTTAGTATGCATATTCAGTTCTTTCTCTGTCAAGTTATCTCTACCACAAATACCACATTTCATCTTACTTACCAATCAACCTCGTAATGATTGTCTTTAATATCAATATCAGGCACTATCCACTCGCCGCAAAATCCTAGGGTATAACCTTTTGGTTGCTCTGGACATATCTTAAGGATATCGCACGCTTCCCTTAATCTCCGATAGTCGCCGTAACTCACTCTAATGCGCTTAAGGTAGGTAACAGGAGGTAGTTTGCTTATAGCTTCTTCTAATATTTCTATTGTTAGTTCCATTTACTCCTCCTTGTCCTATCCTACATACATTATACCATACCAGATATAGCCTTGTCAACTAGCCTATTGCCTTTGTTAAATAAATAAATATTGCCATTATTATCCTTGACAGATGGCTACGTGTGTGGTATACTTAGACTGGAGGGAATGTATGCTTGACCATACCTTACAGTTACCTTCAGGCGAACCAAAGGAAGTGTCGGCTGCCCTATCTCTCATTCCTTATCGCCATGATGATATTAGAGCTAAGTATCTTGGCTGGATGAGCTCTGGGTTCTCAGACGAGGAAGCATTATATGTTCTAGGACTTACAAGAAAATGGCTTGAAATAGCTAGACAAGATTCCAAGTTCGTTGAGCTGGAAGAGCGTGTACCTGAGTTTCGCAAGGAGCTTAGCCAAGAATATACTGAACTGGACTTCTATCGCAACTTCCGTATGGTGCTGGAGAAAGACCATAGGATACTACGGAAGTCTCTAGAGATGGAACTGGTGGAGGATGAAGAGACAGGAGAGCTAGTGCCTGCTGAGATGACTTCCTTTGACCAGCAGTATTTGCTAAGACTCCGTAGTGCTTACACACCTCAACAGTTGCAGCTATTGGAAGCAGTAGTATCTGGCAAGGATGGTGGTTTCAACTTCGCTGACTGGGTGAGCAAAAATCAAGAGATAATTCAGATAAGCAGAACTGATACCGTATCATTAGCTAGAGGTAAGGAGATTGGCTAGGCGACCCGTAACTGCAAAAGTCATTCAGGCAGCGAGACGCAACATTCGCCGAGCACAGCTAAGTCGTGTAGGAACTAGAGAGGTAAGGTCAGTTGGGAGGATTACTCGTAGCCGAACTAGATATAGCAGACCAGTAGCATCAGCCGCTGGCAGAACTAGGGTAGGAAGGAGAACAAGATAATGGCTAGAAAACCTTGCCCAGGAAGTAAAATCAGGAGCAAGGGTGCTGGCAGAGGATTGGGGAGAGGCAAAGGTAGCGGACCTATCGGAGTGCCAATCAGGAGAAAGAGATAATGGCACTCAAACCTTCAGAGAGAGACGAACTGCTTATTGAACTCAAGACTGCTGTTGTAGGCATAAAGGATACTGATGAGAAAGGTATGGCTGGAGATATAAAGGAAATCAAGGAAACTCTTAAAAAGCAGAATGGCAGAATAGCACGGAACAGAAACGCACTAATAGCTCTAACTGCGTTCCTGTGTGGACTTGGAGTACTTGAGTGGGCAGATGTAATACATATCTTTGGAGGATAGGTAAATGGCTAAAGCAGCTAAGGCAAGAAGGACTAGAGGTGGAAA
>Ga0114919_10004152_pt1 | contig 11640 bp, 11 predicted proteins | sample BlataG_FD_88682 | JGI IMG/M metagenome (GOLD analysis project Ga0114919, IMG submission 88682) | Deep subsurface microbial communities from Black Sea to uncover new lineages of life (NeLLi) - Black_00105 metaG | ecosystem: Environmental > Aquatic > Marine > Oceanic > Sediment | place: Atlantic...
ACCATGCCCTGGTTAAAGGCGACACCCCCCTGAAACACGATGGGGGGCCGAATCTCCATCCCCAGGCCTACATTGTTCAGGAAATTTCGTACCAGGGCCTGGCAAAGGCCGTAGGTAATATCCTCGATGTGGTGCCCCATTTGCTGCTTATGGATCATGTCTGACTCGGCGAAGACGGTGCACCGCCCGGCGATGCGCACCGACTTTTTACTCTGAAGCGCCTCATTACTGAAATCCTCGATCCGCATATTCAGGCGTTGCGCCTGCTGATCGAGGAAGCTTCCTGTGCCCGCAGCGCAAACCGTGTTCATCCCAAAATCGGTAACGATGCCACCTCTAATCATGATCATCTTTGAGTCCTGCCCCCCGATCTCGATAACGGTCTGCACATCGGGGACGAAGTGAACTGCAGCCACCGCCTGGGCGCTGATCTCGTTCTTGACCACATCGGCGCTCACCATCACCCCCGCCAGGTAGCGTGCGCTTCCGGTGGTGCCCACGCCTTTAATCTGGGCCTCCGCAGGTAGCCTTGTCGCCAGCTCCTTAAGGCCATGCTGGATCATGGCGATGGGCCTGCCCTGGGTGCGCAGATAGAGGGAGGTAACGAGCCGGTCCTCCTCATCGAGCGCCGCAAGCTTGGTGGTCACCGAGCCCACATCGATGCCTAAATACATCCCGTTATTTGGCGGCAAGAAACTCCTCCTTGATCCTGGCCATTGTCCCCGGCTGTCCAATCAGGTCCACCACTGTCATCGCCAGGGCTTTCGCCCCATCGAAGAGCCCGCGATTTCCCTCAGCCGAGGCCGCGGCCGCGGTGAACTCCGGGGAGTGGAGCAAAACATCCAGTGGGGCGATGGCTACCATAGGGTGAATGGTGGGCACCAACGCGCTCACATTGCCCGCATCGCTGGAGCCAAGCGCTGTCTCTAAGGGGGGGCTTAAATTGCGTCCCAGGGTCTCCATATTCTTGGTGAATACCTCTGCCAGAGCAAAGTTGGTCTTGAGCGGGGCATAGTATGCCATCCACTTATACTCCAGGCGAGCCCCCGTAGCCAGAGATGCTGCCTTAAAACAGTTTAGCACTTTCTCCATTAATTCATCAAGGTAGGTCTTATCCTCGGCGCGCACCAGGAAGCTCCCCGCGGTGTAGGAAGGCACGATATTTGCCGCATCGCCCCCCTGGGTGATGATGCCGTGGATGCGCGCCTGCACCCTGATATGCTGCCTGAGAGAATTGATCCCGTTAAAGGCCTGGATCATCGCTTCCAGGGCATTGACCCCTTCCTGAGGATAGGCGGCGGCGTGGGCCGCTTTGCCCCTGAATTCCACCTCCAGACCGATGCAGGCCAGGGCTTTGATGCTTGACATGTCCACCACGCTGGGGTGCACGATCATGGCGGCATCTATATCTTCGAAGGCGCCCCTTTCCGCCATGATCACCTTGCCCCCGTAAAGCTCCTCGGCGGGGGTGCCGATAACGACCACGCTACCTCCCGCCTCGTCGATGGCACCCCTTAAGGCAACGGCGGCGCCCACCGCAGCGGTAGCGATTATGTTGTGGCCGCAGGCGTGTCCCACCTTGGGCAGGGCATCGTATTCCGCAAGAAGGGCGATGGTCGGTTTCGCTGAGCCATAGCTCCCGCGAAAAGCGGTGGCCAGCTGGCAAATCCCCTTTTCCACCTTAAAACCGTTTCTCTCCAGGTACTCCGTCAGCCAACCGGATGCTTTTACCTCATGGAAACCGAGCTCGGGGTTTTGGTGAATCCTCAGGCTCAGCTCAATAAGCTCCTCCCGGTGAGCATCCACCCCCCCGGTCGCCATCGATTTCAGCTTCTCTATATCCATTTTTTCGCCCTAAACCCGCGTTCTTTTTGAACCGTCGCCTTGATATTAGAGATCGGCTTCTGGTAACCGAGCGACCAGAACGAAATACCCTTGGCGATTATTATAAACCGATGAAGCAGACATTTCTAGCTCCTGTACTCATCCAGTACTTTTATCACGCATCACTGATATTCTATTGTGGGTGGGTGCAATTGCTAGCCGAAGGCGCAGCAGTCTCAACGTCCCACCGCCACCACCGGGATTGCTTCGTCGCTAGGGCTCCTCGCAATGACGCCTATATGAAGACCCACGCAGTGCAGTCATTGCGAGCCCCGATAAGTCGGGGCGCGGCAATCTCACCTTTTCCCACCCACCGCCCTGAGGTGTATTTCTGCTCCGAGGCCGAGGCCGATAGGTCGGCCGACACTTCGGCCTATATCGGAGAGGCCCCTGCCGGAGGGGAGCCCACTCTGGACTCCCCTTTATAGCTCCTACTTAGTAAATCCTATTTTGTAGCACGGATTTCTTCTCCTCTACTTATCCCTAGGGTCTGTGCATCGCAAAGCACCTCGCAATGTTAAGTGCAGCGAAATCAACGATACCAAGTGTCGCCTATCTATCTGAACGAGATCAGTTCTAATGAGGGACACGGTATTGCCCCAACATCAGCAGCAAGGTATAATTACGCCGCCTCTTGAAGGTGAGGGAAGTGGATCGATTTACCCTGGAGCGCTATCGCGGATGTCTGGTGGGGCTTGCCGTGGGCGATGCCCTGGGAGCCCCCGTGGAGGGGATGGGGCGGGAGGAGATCGCGCGGCGATACGGTCGGGTGAGGGAGCTTTTTAGCGGGGGCTGGCTGGGGCTGGCACCCGGGGAGTGGACCGATGATACGGCGATGATGCTCTGTATCGCCCGCAGCATCGTGGAAAAGGGGTGCTTTGAACCTGAGGATGTCGCCATAAAATTTCTCGGCTGGTTTCGGGCCGGGGCTTTGGGGATCGGGCGCACTACCTGGGTCGCCCTTGAGGCATTGAGTGGCGGCGCTTCCTGGCAGGATGCGGGGCGGATGGCTCACCAGAGGCTGGGAGGACTCTCTGCGGGCAATGGCAGCATCATGCGCTGCGCCCCCATCGCTCTCCTAGATGCCAAAAACCACGAGAGGTTGATAAAAGAGAGCATCGATAGCTCCCTGATCACCCATTGGGACCCCAGGGCTTGCTGGGGGGCGGTGGCGCTAAACCTGGCGATTGCCCAACTACTTTATGGAGATAAGGCTACCCTTATTGACAAGGTCGTAACCAAAATTAAACAACCCGATGTTAGAGGGGCACTGGATAAGGTCGAAAAAATGAGGATGGCGGACCTGGTGCCCTCGGGCTTTGTCCTGGACACCCTTCAGGCTGCCCTCTGGTGCTTCTTGAATACTACCTCCTTTGAGGATGCCCTGGTATCTGCGGTGAACCTGGGGGGCGATACCGATACCATCGGGGCGGTATGTGGCGCCCTCTCCGGAGCCTGGTATGGTCTGGAAAAGATACCCTCAAGGTGGCAGCAGCCGCTTGCGGGCAGGCTGGAGTTCATCGAGCTGGCTACTAGGATTTATGAGCTAGCGCAATCTACATCTTCAGCTCGCGGAGCCTCTGGGAAAAGCGAATCAGGTCATCCCGCAGGATCATCCCGATAAGCCTACCCTCCCTGACCACAGCCACCAGCTCCAGATTCTCCTCATCCATTCTCTCGAGAATGCTGAGGGCCTTATCAGAGGGCTGTACCATCTTCAGATTCTCCACAGGGGTCATCGCCTGCCCGGTGGTGGTGAGGTCCCAGTACTCCCGGTGCACCTCCTTGACCTGTTGCATGATAAGTGACCCGACCACCCTCTCTCCATCGGTAACCAGGAAGCACTGGCTTGATGCGGTGAGCAGCGTTCCATTTACCAGTTCCCTGATAGTAAGGTGGCGCGGAACGCGGGGAAAATCTCTGGTCATCACGTCTTGAGCGGTGAACCCCTTTAGGGATTCGCGCAGCGTGGTCTGGCGATAGGTCATGCGGGCTGCGCTGTAGAGGAAAAACCCGAGGAATATGAACCACAGGCCATCAAGCCGGCCCATTAAGATAAGGATAATGATGCCACCTAGAATAAGTAAATACGAAACCCCGTAGCCCGACATCGTAGCAATTCGCGTTGCTCGCATATAGTTTCCAGTGACCAGCCAGATGATGGAGCGCAGCACCCTGCCGCCGTCGAGGGGGAAGCCGGGTATCATGTTGAAGATGGCGAGGATACCGTTGATGAAGGCAAGCCACCCGGTTAAGGCTGCCACATACTCGTTGCCGCTACTTAACAGGGAAATGCCGTAGAATATGCCGGCGAGCGCTATGCTACACAGTGGCCCGGCGGCAGCCATTCTTAGCTCGGTGGTGGGGTGAGAGGCCTCTTTTCCGATGTGAGCAATGCCACCGAAAAAGAAAAGGGTGATGCTCTTTGCCGGGATGCCCTCTCTCCTGCCCACCAGGCTATGAGCCAGCTCGTGGGCTACGACCGAGGCGAAGAAGAGAAGGCTGGTGGCGATGCCCACCAGCCAATAATAGCCTGTAGACCAGTCATAGCCGCTGGGGAAAACGGATAAGGAGAGGAGCACCGTGATAAAGATAAAGATGATAAACCAGCTATAGTCCAGCCGGAAGGGGATGCCAAAGATCTTGCCCAGTTGAATCGATTTACCCACTTCTCACCCTTACCCACGTTCCGTAGTTCACATTACAGCAACGGTTAAGGAGTGTCAATGAGCTTTACTAAGCAATCGCCTTGAAATTGGAGGTCGGCTTCTTGTAGAGGAGTGTCTTGGACGAAAAAGTGTCAATTTTCTGTACTCATCCAGTACGTTAGTGATACCTTACCTAAAGCCTGCTTCCCCCGTCATTGCGAGGAGCGGAGCGACGTGGCAATACCCAGGCCACATTTAGTGTTTAGGGATTAGTAGTTGGTAATTGGGGATTGCCGTGCTACGCTCGCAACGTACTATGAGGTTTCTATCAATGGCCCTGGCAAATTATTTCATTGTATTAATCTTGAGATTCCGAAATAAGTTCGGAATGACAGAGGCATTCTGAACGGCGTAGGCATTCGGAGACATATCGACCGCTTTTTCCGGTATATCACGCCATGAACCTTTAAAATCTGGCTCAATATGGCTGATTTCTTCCACCTTGTCATGCTGAACTTGTTTCAGCATCCCATGGGTAGCCTAGAGCATCGGCTCCAACCTACCCATAAACACATACCCCCGCCTCCGATTAGAATTGAAGGTGGAGGCGGGCTTTTAGTAGCGTTTGGGCTTGGGCAAAAGGGGCAGGAGACCGATGAGCTTGTAGGCTAGCTTTGCGGCGAGGAAGGCACAGGATGAGGTCCCCTCCCTGGGGCAGAGCTCCACCAAGTCGCAGCCCACGATACGTCTTTGCTCCGCCACCCGCCGCAATATGCTCAATATTTCATGCCAGCCAATGCCCCCAGGCTCCGGGGTGCCCACCGCTGACATAATCGATGGATCGAGGACATCAAGGTCAATGGTGATATAAACATCCGCGGTCAGGGCGGAGACGATCCCTTCTTCATCCAAAGGAAGGCCCTGAGCGAAAAAGGGGTGCATCTGATTGAGGGTAAGGAAGCGGTGCTCCTCCTGGCTCACGCTGCGAATGCCTACCTGAACAATGGGGCAGCACTCCATCACCCTCCTCATCACACAGGCGTGGCTATATTTTGAATCCTCATACTCATCTCGGAGATCGGCATGGGCGTCCAGTTGCAATACCGAGAGGCCATCGAACCGCTCCCTGAAGGCCCTCACCATGCCGACGGTGAGCGAGTGTTCCCCACCGAGCATCACCACGAACTTCCCTTTTTGAAGTAAGTCTCTTGCCACTTCATAGACGCGTGTTATGGTCTCCTCCGGCCCCTTCATGGACGGCTCAAGTTCAGGCAGGGTGTGAATCCCCACCAGGTAGCTCTCCCGGTCAAGTTCATGGTCGTAGAGCTCCAGGTACCGGGAGGCATCGATGATGGCCATGGGGCCATCCCGTGAGCCGCTCCTCCAGTCGGTGGTGCTGTCGTAGGGGACAGGGAGGATCACCACTTTCGATGTTTCGAAGTCGGCATATTGGGGAGGGAGGGCGGCGAAGTTTCGCTGGGGGTAAAAAAGTTCCTTGTTCATCGGATGGTTAATTCTTTTCCCAGGATGAAGGATGGCTTCTTTCTGTTCTCGATTATCTGGGCGGAGCTTTCGCTGAGGGCACTTACCATGATGGGAAGGGCGATGGTGGCATCGGAGTTTATGGTAGCGGTGGCTGCATCAGGGGTGATCTTCCGCCAGGAGCGGGCCTCCTCGAAGGTGCAGCCACTCAGTCCTCCCCATTGTGGGGAGTCGGTAGTGACCTGGATGGCGTATTGGTGCCCCTTAAGCTCCCTGCCGAAGATATCACCACAAAGCTCCACCTGCTGGATGAAATTCTTCGGCGTACCTCCGCCGATAAAGATAACCCCTGTGGATGGAGCGGAGCAGGCGATCTGGATCATCTCGACGATGTCTTTAATCACATCGAAGAGGAGGTGACTTTCCCCTTTCACCCGCGCCTCAGCGAGCGCCGTGCCAAATACGCTGTCTCCGGGGGCGGGGCAATAGATAGGGAGGTTGGCTTTGGCCGCAGCGGTGAGCATCCCTACCTCCTTCCCCTGGCTGGAGAGCGCTTTGCCCAGTAGAAAGAAAAACTCCCTGGTGGTATAGGCTCGGTTCGGTTCCAGAGAGGAAGAGAAATCTATGACAAACCTCTCGGTCTTGTCGAATTCCTCCGCGGAGAGGAATGTATCATAGATTCGATAGGTTTTTGAGCTCGCCAGCTCTTGGTCATCGGTGCAACTATCGCCCTGCCAGTGGGATCTTCCCAAGCTCTCGTGGAGGTCATGAAACAGATTGGCGCCGGTCGATACCAGGCAGTCAATGAGGCGATTCTGGATGAGGTAGACCATAACCTGGCGCATCCCCGCCGGGACCATGGCGCCGGCCAGTCCGAGGAGGATAGTGCGCTCCCCGGCGAGCATCTGCGACCATATTTCCACGCCGCGCGCTAGGTTTCTCGCCTGGAAGGATGTCCCCGCCATCCGCTGCACCAGCTCGGATACAGAGCATCCCGGGGATATGGGGAAAGGTGTGATTGGCTTTTCATATTTGCGCACTTTTTCGAACTCTATGTAGCGTGACTCTGTAGCCAAATGCTACGATGCTGGTTTAACTCCATCTACGTCGAAGAGGGCTACCAATTTTTTGACCTCTGCGTAACGCGACTTCTTAGCCTCACGCTACAATATCCAGTTGCTCTCCATCTTCCCTGAACGGGGCTAATAATTAGACAGCTTTCAAGTCTGCCGTCTCCATATGGGAGTATTCCAAACCCCTGTTGAGGAGGTAACTCTTTATCTCGGTGAATTCAAATCTATCCTTGAGTTCCCTGATCGCTTGCTCTGAGTCAAAGTCCTTGCAGGAGAAAATATCTATATTGACATAACGCCTTTCAGGGAAGGTGTGGATGCTGATATGGCTCTCCGCGATAAGCACGAAGCCCGATATACCCCAATCCTCGGGTTTTGAGCCGATGTATTTACGGACCCGTGGCGGTTCCACCTTAGTCATCCCTATCTGGGATGGGTAGTGGTCCAGGAGCTCGTAGATCAGGTCCTCACTCTCCAGCGTCTTGCGATTAGCAGCAAAACCATCGATAATCAGGTGCATCTCATCCCCCTTTCTCTTTTCGCTCTTAACCCATGTTCTTTTTGAACAAAAACCTCACAGGTAGAGGGCGGCTTTCTGTAGCTTTAGCGACTAGTACGAATAAACAAAATACAACCACCCCCCCCAGCTACTGGAGGAAGTGGAGTTTATATTGATTGTCAAGGCTCAACTATTGCTTCGCTGCTTCGATAAGCTTACCCTCGTACCACTTGTCCAGGTCTTCTTTCCTGATGCGATAGGCTTTGCCAATCTTTGCCGCAGGAAGCTTCCGATCGCGGCACCACCGTTGAATAGTGGGCCTACTCACCTTCAGGATTCTGGTTATCTCCTCCACAGACAATAATTCATCTTCGTCCACAAAGAACCAGTCCCCCTTCTTTGCCCCGAATATCGGGACACCAACGTTTTGGCGATAATAGCACACTTTTCAGCACAATGCAATGCTTTTACGCACTTGCTTTTTTCCGCCGATACACTATCATCCAGATTCCCAACGCCAGCGCTATGGATATAATGATCGCAATCCCAATCCCAACCCAGGTTCCTGTACCCAAGCCAGCTGTTGTGGAATGCTCCGACGTTGCGGTTGGGGTTGGAGTTAGTGAAGGTGAAGGTGTAGGCGTAGGTGTAGGCGACTTATCCCCGGGGGTATACTCTACCGTGCCCATATGCTGGTCTTCAAGCTGGTCTTCGGGAAGATAATCCCTGACATCAACCCAGACATAACCCCATAATAAAAATACTTTGATTTTGGCTTCATCGATTTTCAATATAATATCGTAATCACCTGATTCACCTTGGTTGGGGAATTGCAGAAGTATGACCTCGTTTATTTCGATTGTATCACCTGCCTTGTAGGGAAAGGGCTTTATTGTTGTGGTATAGCTCGAATTTAGCGTCACCCGGGTGCCACTTACCGTATGTTCGGCTATAACCTTGCCGGTAATCCTGGCTTCACTTACCGATACTGGTAAGTCTTTTGTGCAGGTAGCGCGGCCCTGGAGCGTAGCGTAAAAAACTTCATCACCATGAATCTCTGTCTTACTGAAGCCGACCGGTTCATAGCTAATCTGGAAATATTCCTCGGCAATTTGGGCTGCTGCCGGGGGAGAGCTGATAAGGCAAAGGAGTATTACCGTAACTAAGGCAATTGCCGCATGCCAAACGGCCCCCAGCCTAATGAAATCATGTCTCATTGAAAATTTTAAAATATCAGATCTCGCAGAGCATGACAAGCCCTCCGCTTTGGTCCTTAATCCGTGTATCGAAAGAGAAGATTGCCCGACTTCCGCCGAACCTGTCACTGCCCGTCTCCTACTGTACCTATCACTGCCCATCTCCTACCGTACCTGTCATTGCCCGACTTGATCGGGCAATCCAGAAATTGGCTCAGCATGCTTCCTGGATCATCCGGTCAAGCCGGATGATGACCCCTTAATACGTTAATAAAGAGTAGAACGCAAAGCTGATTCGCTTAGATTAGCACCAATGAGTAGGCCTTTTGAATCTGGCCTCACGGATTGAGGTTTGGTCCGCTCACCGAGTAGTAGTTATGAGCCCGCTATGGCCTTAATAAAATGAATATAGGGGCGGCATTCGCCGCAGCATTTGCGTGCTTAGCGCCCCGGTAAAAGGGTGCATGGGACTAAACGGCTGGCTATTTCATAGAGACCAGCGTTCGTCTCAGTTCGAAAAGGGCGTGGTAGGTGGCGCGGCGCTTCACCATGTGGCGCAGCTGGGGGTAAATTCCCAGGGCAAGCCTTGTCTCCCTCCCATCGTCGATGGCGATGTGGACGGTGCCAATAGGCTTCCCCTCATCCTCAGTAGGGCCGGCCACGCCGGTGATGCCCACGCCGATGTCGGCCCCTAGCCGCTCCCTTGCCACCCTGGCCATATCCCCCGCCACCTCAGGGCTGATGGCGCCATGTTGGGCGATGAGCGCGGCGCTTACACCGTGGGAGATCTTCACCTCATTGGTGTAGGCCACAAGCCCCCCTTTGAAATATTTGGAACTTCCGGGAACATCGGTTATGGTATTGGCGAGTAGTCCCCCGCTGCACGATTCCATAGTGGCCAGGGTAAGGCGCTTTTCCACAAGGAGCGTGCCCACCAGCCACTCCAGGCTTTCCTCATCGCTGCCCCAGATGATATCGCTGAGAAGGGAGCGGAGCTCGGTTTCCCTTTTGGCTATCATCTCCTCCGCCTCCTGCCTTGTCTTAGCTTTGGCGGTCAGGCGTAGCTGGATGCCGTCGGTCTTGGCGTATACGGCAAGGGTTGGGTTGTCGGATGAGAGTAGGGGTTTTACCACCTCGGCGACGCCCGCTTCGGTCATGCCCAGGGTCTTGATAGTCCGCGATAGAATGATCTCGCCTGGCAGCAGCTCCCTCAGCCTCCCCGCTACATCCGTCTCCCACATGTGCCGCATCTCCGATGGCGGGCCGGGCATGGCGACCAAGATTTTTCGTTCTCCCCGCTCCTCTCGCCCTTTTTCCACCCACCAGCCTGGTGCGGTGCCCGACGGGTTAGGGATCGCCTGGGCCGAGGGGATGAGGGTGGCCTGCTTGACATTGCTTTCGGGCATGGGGAAGCCGCGGCGGGCGAATATCTCCCTCAGCCCTCGCTCAAGCTCCGGGTCCACGCTCAGCTCCTCGCCAAGCATCGCGGCGATGGCTTCTCGGGTGAGGTCATCCTCGGTGGGGCCCAGGCCCCCGGTAGTGAGCACGACATCGGAGCGGCCCCAGGCACGCTCCAGGCATTCCCTCAACCTATCAAGGTTATCGCCCACCTGGGTGACCCACAGCAGGTCGATCCCCAGTGGCGGCAATTGTGAGGCGAGATAGGAGGCATTGGTGTCGGTAATCTCCCCCAGAAGGAGCTCGGTGCCGATGGAGATTATTTCGGCCTTCATATTGTCCTTTACGATGCGGCGACCTTTTGCACTATCTGCGCGGCGACATCCGCCGCCCGCTTCCCCGAGAGGAGCATGCCGCCGAAGGTGGGGCCCATCCGGGGCAGCCCGTAGATCGTGGCCACCGCCATACCGCAGACCACCAGCCCGGGGTGTACCTCACCGGTATGTTCCACCACCGCGTCCTCCGACCCCGCGATCCAGAGAGCCCCCTCGCCTTTCGTCTTGATCAACCCCCGCTGCTCCAGCTTTTTGACCACGCTGGCATCGTGGCCGGTGGCATCGATCACCACCTTTGATTCCAGGGGTACCGGGTCGAGGGCAGCGATCTCCCGTGGCAGGTAAGCGATGGGGCTCCAGTTGACCACCACCCCTGCCATTCGGTTATCCTCCCGGAGGATGACATCCTCAAGGAGGGTCAGGGACAAAAATTTCACCCCCGCATCGCAGGCTGCGGCGATGAGACTGGCGCAGGCATGGGGGGCATCGGCAGTATACAGCCCCTCGCTGGCCTTCTCATAGGGGACCCCCAGTTCCTCGAGGACCTGCTGCGCCGGGGCTCTAATGGTGAGCTTATTCATGAAATATCCCCCGATCCAGAATCCACCGCCCAGGTAGTTGTTCCGCTCCACAATGAGGACCTTGATCCCCTTTATGCCGAGCTCCTTTCCTGCCATGAGCCCGCTGGGTCCGCCGCCCACGATAATCACATCGCTCTCGGTATAATCTTCAAGCTGGCGGAGAAAGCTGCTTACTATGGCCCTGGTAACATCCTTCTCCGCTATCGGATGGAATATGGTCATTAAGTTTCTCCTTTCACTGTGGCTAGTACTTTACTGATTTAACACCCAGGAAGTCCGACGCCAGTTTCATGGCGCAGAGGTCGCCGCACATGCTGCAGGCTGCCCCTGAAGTGGCATGTTGCTCGTGCACCCGGCGCGCTTTTTTGGGGTCCAGGCACAGTCTCACCTGTTCCTCCCAATCCAGGTTCTTGCGCGCTACGGACATCCTCAGGTCACGTTCCCAGGCGCCCTTTACCCCCTTAGCGATATCGGCGGCGTGGGCCGCGATTCGGGAGGCTATCACCCCCTCCTTCACATCATCCAGGTCGGGGAGGCCGAGGTG
>Ga0114919_10004154_pt1 | contig 11639 bp, 10 predicted proteins | sample BlataG_FD_88682 | JGI IMG/M metagenome (GOLD analysis project Ga0114919, IMG submission 88682) | Deep subsurface microbial communities from Black Sea to uncover new lineages of life (NeLLi) - Black_00105 metaG | ecosystem: Environmental > Aquatic > Marine > Oceanic > Sediment | place: Atlantic...
ATTCGCGGTTGCAGATATGAATAACACTTTTTAATTGAAAGGAATTATAAAATGGCAAGATTCCCAAGAACAGAAGCAGAGATCGTAACATTAGCCCAGGCAATGGTAAGCGGCCTTACGGGTGCCGAGGGCGTACCTAACGTCTATCCATCGCCACCGGTAGCGCCGGCGGAATTAACAGCGCTGATCAACGCTTATACCACCGCCAGAAACGCCGCTATCGCAGCCCAGGCGGCGGCTGAAGAGGCCACAACCGCTAAGGATGAGGCACTGGAGGATTTGGCAGACGCAATGAAAAGCGATATCCGTTACGCTGAGAACACCGTCGATTTCGATGATGATAAACTGAAACTTATCGGCTGGGCCGGCAGAAAGGCCGCAACACCATTAGCCCCTCCAGGTCAGGCACGGCTTTTAGAAGCCCCGAAGCAGGGTGAGGGCTGGGTGTTTTTGGACTGGAAAGCGCCTATCGACGGCGGCGCACCGGCAGCTTACAAAGTAATGAGGCGTGAGCGTCCTGAAGGACCCTGGGAAGATGCTGCTACCGCGGTTATTACTGAAGCAACCCTGGTCGAGCAGCCCCGCGGCAAGGAACTGGAATACCGCATCATCGCCATAAATAAAGCCGGTGACGGTGAAGCATCCAATACAGCAATGGTCGTGCTGTAAGGTTATGAACACCGGGGCGCAGAAAATACGTTCTGCGCAATCGGTGTTTTGTTATTGCTCTCTATCCTTCGCGCTTTGTACTTCCTGATATGTCTCTGCGCCTTCGGTGTTCGTTTACACTGACCAAACTCCGAATAACCGGAATTCTATGATTAGAAAATTGTTTTCCAGCCAGCTCCGCATCAACATGTTTTCCGGCGTTGTGGCAACAGTGGTTAACGTTGTCGTCCTTGCCATCGCTTACCCTGTGTATCTGCACTTTCTTGGGTATGAAAAGTATGGTGTTTGGCTTGTCTTGGCGGTGGTTCTATCTTTTCTCCAAATGGGAGGCAATCTTGGCATTGAGCCTGCGGTAACGAAACTTGTCGCCGAGGAGTATGGCCGCAACAACATGCGCGGTATTCAGAGCTATGTTGCGATGGCAATTGCGGCTTTAATAGTAAGTGGTACAATTGGACTGGTTGTTATACTTTGCTTCAAAACACAAATCATCCATGCCTTTAAGCTCAGCAGCGAAAACGCAACCATCGCCTCTGGACTGCTACCATATATCGGGTTATTGTGTACGTATGCATTCGTAACCAGAGCGCTGAATGCTACTCTCGCCGGTTTAGGCCGGATGGATTTGACAAATTACATTCAAGCCAGTAGTCGAGTAGTAATTCTACTTGTGGCAACAATGCTGCTTAATAGTGGTCGAGGTATCGAGAGCCTGCTCATTGGCAATGTAGCTTCGTATTTTCTGATTCATATAGTCACTCTCATCTTTATTTACCGAATAGTTCGTGTTCGTTTTCTGCGGGTGAGTAATTGGGACAATCAGCGATTTCGAAAATTATTTCAATTCGGAGGTGGTGTATTCGGAAGTTCCGTTCTTGGTATGTTGGTTGGCCCGTTTAACAAACTTATGTTATCTCGTTATGCCGGTGTTGAAACTATCCCGGTTTATGAGTTGGCGTTTCGTGGGGCTACTATGTTTCGTTCTTTATTCGAATCGGCGATCCGAGCGATAATGCCGGAAATAAGCCGGTTGTATGGAGAGGGCACAGCTTATGCCAGGGAACGAGTCAAGAGTGTGAACGTGAAGTGTATGAAAATGATAGGCTATTTGGCGCTCCCTATGTATGGTATGTTAATACTTGTGGCGGAACCTTTATTGAAGTTATGGCTAAGAAATAACTTTTTGGAATCTATCCCTAATGCGTTTCGTCTCATGCTGGTTGCTACATTTCTAAGTCTGGTTGCTGTTCCTGCCCATTATACCATAATGGGATTTGGTAAAGTTCGTTACTTTGTAATAGCTGGTATTATTGGTGCTGGTGGTAATTTTGTATTGGTAACTGCCTACTATGTTCTAACCGAGCACGTTTCAGTGTACAGCTTGGGATTGTGTCTGATCATCATTTTTCTAACCTCATCGATATACATCATTCAAAAAGCTCGATATCTGCTGGCTTTCTCAAAGTGAGCAATCTGAACGGATAACCATATATCTTAGGAAAAAAGTTAAGTGAACCAAAGTGATAAAATCTATGTTGCAGGTCACAATGGCATGGTGGGATCGGCTCTTGTTAGATTCCTTAAGAAACACAACTTTGAAAATCTTATATTACGGAGCAAAACCGAGCTTGATCTCAGAAATTCATTAGCTGTCGAAGATTTCGTTAAAACGGAAAAGCCGGATATTGTAATCCTTGCTGCTGCCCGTGTTGGCGGCATTCAGGCTAATATCGATTATCCTGCGGAGTTTTTGTATGATAACCTTGCCATACAAAATAATGTTATTCATCAATGCTATTTACAAGGAGTGAAAAAGTTTTGCTTTTTGGGCAGCTCTTGTGTCTATCCAACCCGATGTACACAGCCCATGAAAGAAGAGTATCTGCTCACCGGAGCTCTGGAACCTACGAATGAAGGCTATGCCCTTGCAAAAGTTGTGGGCCTAAAGATTGTCGAATTTTATCGCAAACAGTATAAATTTCCAGGAATTAGCGTAATGCCGTGTAATTTATACGGCACAAATGACAGCTTCGATCCCTTGCAATCACACGTGCTTTCTTCATTAGTGAGAAAATTCGTCGATGCTGTGGATAATAGTGAGAAAAATGTTATTATTTGGGGCACAGGTATTGCAAAACGGGAGTTCATGCATGTTGATGATGCTGCCGAGGCAATTCTTTTTGTAATGGAACATTACACTGGGGATAAATTTATTAACATAGGCTGGGGAAAAGACATCAGTATCAAAGATTTAACCACGTTAATAGCTCGAAAAACACATTTTCAGGGAAAACTTGTTTGGGACACATCCAAGTCCGATGGGATGCTTCGTAAATGTATGGACGTTTCTCGAATGAAAGATCTGGGTTTTATGCCAAAGATCGACTTAGAAGAGGGCATTGAAAGAACAATTAAGGAATACAGAAAACTTAAAGGAATAGCGGAGCCTAAATTATGATTCCACTAATGAAAAGCACTTTCATCAATGAGACTGATACCAAAGCAAAATTGGCAGGATTTATACAACAGGCCACGCGGTTAAGCATGAGTGTACAGTGTACCCGTTTTGAGGAAGAATTCGCGGCGTTTCAGGGGACCAAAGAAGCGATCCTCTTTAATAGCGGCAGTAGCGCAAATCTCGCTGTTTTTCAGGCATTAAAAAATATTGGAAAACTCAAGCAAGGGGATGCAGTTGGTTTTTCATCATTAACCTGGTCTACTAACGTAATGCCTATTGTACAGCTTGGCCTAAAGCCTGTTCCTATAGATTGTGAGAAAACAACCCTTAATGTTATGTCACATTGCCTTAAAAAACGGTTGCAGGATGTAAAAATTCAGGCATTTTTTATCACCAACGCATTAGGCTTTGCTGGGGACCTTGATGTTATCAAGAGAATTTGTAAAAAAGAAAACATTATTCTAATTGAAGATAATTGCGAAGCGTTGGGCACTGAACTACCCACAGGAAGAACGGGATGTTTTAGCGAGATGTCGAGCTTCTCGTTTTTTATTGCACATCATATGTCTACCATTGAGGGAGGAATGGTATGCACCAATAATAAAGAAATGGCAGAAATGCTGAAAATTGTAAGAGCTAACGGGTGGGATCGAAATTTGAATGCGGTTCAACAGCAAAAGTGGCGTAAGAAATTTAACATCCATTCTGAATTTGACGCCAAATATGCTTTTTATGACCTTGGATTTAATTTCAGGCCAACCGAGATAACAGGATTTCTTGGCCGGAACCAATTGCCTTACTTAAAGGATAATATTGCGTCACGCCAAAATAACTATATCAAACTCGAATCGGTCGTGAAGACAAATCCTGATTTGATAGTCCTTGATCGCTCCCATATTTCACTGCTCTCAAGCTTCGCATTTCCAATACTTTGTAAAACTCCTGAGCTTCGAGATAAATATCTGGCACAGTTTTCCGGAGCAGGGGTTGAGATTCGCCCCATGATTGCCGGCAATATGCAGAAGCAACCATTCTATCGTAAATACGTGAAAAAACCCCATAGCTGCCCCAATGCAGATTATGTGCATAACTGTGGTTTTTATTGTGGTAATTACCCGGAACTAACGGACATGGATATTGAGGTGATATCCAGTTGTTTGAGTAAATATTGACAGAGGAGACGTTGCCTTGGAAAAAGGGTCGATATTTAACTATATAATTACCATACATAACAAAGAGGACTTAATTGAAAAGGTGTTAATGTCCGTATTGCTTTGTTGCCGCGATAACAGTTATGTGTATCCGGTTTTAGATGGATGTACCGACCAAACGGAAGAAATCATCGATAAAATAGCAAATTATTATGACAGTATTCCCATAAAAAAGGTCTATATGCCGGATGTACATGAAATCTTATCGATTAATGCGGGTTTGCGTGCAGCTGACCAAGAATGTGACGGATATAATATTATTATACAAGACGATGTTATCCTGGCGGACTTTGCCATTCAGTCAAAAATCGAAAGAATCTACGAGTACATGAATCACAAAATCGGCATGCTTTCTTTTCGACACGGAATCAATCTTATAATAGACAAAATTAACAAAACAATAGTTGAAACGGATTTAACTGAGTCGTGTTTTGGACATGGTGTAAGTGACAAAGAACCATTATTGCCTGGCAGATTAACAAAAAGAATGGTTGTTGTTAGAAGCCCCGAATGTATATCAAGCCGGGTTGTTCGCGAAGTGGGTGTTATGGAGGAGGAATTGGCCCCATATACTTATGACAATCACGATTACTCACTAAGATGTCTAAAGGCTGGTTGTACTAATGTCGTCTTTAGTTTAAAATTTTATTCAGGAATAAATTGGGGCGGGATGAGAAAAAATCGAGACCCCCAAATGAGTCTTATAATGAAAAGAAACAGGCGTTATATATATGAAAAATATAAGGATTTTATAAATGATTTAAACGCCGAAGAGCCTAAAGAAGAACAAATCATGCTGGTCGTTGAATCCAACAGTAGCGATTCAGAAGCATTATCTGAATACAATAAAGCTAAGAGTGAATTGGAGGAATACGAGTCTAAAAAGATATCGTTTTTCGTTTTTAAAAGACTGTTTAGTCTATTTTTGGTTTTGTTCAGAAAACTCAGAAATAAGCTGTTGCCCAACAGGACATAGGACAATTGAGTGAATCTTAATAAGATTAAGCAAAATCCGATAATCAAGCCATTGTTGGTCCTTAAGCGTTTTGTTCACAATATGTTAATTAAGGCGGCCAAAATGTTTCTGGCCAAGAAAAAAGTTCAGCCAATAAGGGTGAGTAACTGGCCAAAGAGTTTAAGCAAACCTACAGACTTTTATATATGGGCATATCGATATTTTCATCAGCATTTGCCGGAGAATATCAGAGAACACCGATACTATTTTGAACAAGAGCAGCGAGCTTTTGGGGAGAGAGCATTTCATACAATGTGGTTTTTGCTCTTCGAAGAGTACAAGATACGAAACTTTCTTGAGATTGGTGTCTATCGTGGACAAGTGCTTTCGTTAGCGATTCTCTTGCAAAAACTGGACAATATTGAGGGTGAGGTAGTTGGCATTTCACCTTTTAATAGTGTCGGTGATTCTGTTAGTAGCTATATTTCCGATATTGATTACTATGAGGACACGATAAATAATTTTAACCATTTCGATCTTCAAACACCCCGCTTAATAAAAGCATATTCAACTGACAAACTTGCTCTTGATGTAATAAGCGAAAGGCCTTGGGATTGTATGTACATTGACGGCAGTCATGACTATGAGATTGCAAAGGCGGATTGGCTTAATTGCTCAAAAAACGTAAAGGTGGGTGGGTTAATTGTTCTGGATGATTCAGCATTGGAGACCATTTACCGGCCTCCTGTATTTGCTACGAAAGGCCATTCCGGTCCATCTCAGTTAGCGATGGAGATTGATGGGACATCATTCCGAGAGGTGATAAGGGTAGGGCATAACCGGGTTTTTGAAAGAATTGCATAAATGAAGTGCCATTTTGTATACGCAGTGCCCAGACAAAAGCTCAAAGAGAAGTTACTTCACCGATTCTGCCGAAAACTACAGCAATTCGGAGTGCCAATCAGTCCCTTTGGCGACAGAAGCAGGCCGAATGTGAGTTTATGGCCTATAAAATCACCGTTTGAAAACACAAAACATATTTTCCATGGTCTTTCATCTCTAATGCCAACACTGCTCTATGATATTTCTGAGAAAGTGAGGTGCCGATTCTCTTCAGATGACATTTTTCTTGGCCATCCTTCGTTCCCATATCGACCAGGGGGAAAGGGGGTGACCGAATTATCCCTTGAGCAGAGTAGTCGGCCGAAAGTAGTTGCTCTAATTTCACCTTTGCATTGTGACGTCAATATTCAGACCAACCACATCAATAGGCCGTACTTAGAAGAAGTCGGCAGGTTACTTGAGCACGCTGACATTTTGTTTGCCATAATGGGGCAATATTGGTGGGACCAATGGCCATCCAGTCCCTTTGCTCATTGGATACCTAAGATGGTTCGCTTGGATATGGCGATAGATACAGTATACTTTCCGCGGGTGAAGAACCGTTTCAATCCTCCAGGTAAGCGAGGATATCTTTATATTGGAAGAAACGACCTGATGAAAGGCACCAAATTTCTTAGTGAATTGCTACGGAGTCTGGGTAATTTCCGTTGCGGATGGATTGGTTCCGGCTCTAATATTCCCGGCATACCACGGCTCTCCATGCCTCGGGCGTTAACACCTGAATTCATGCGGCGTATAGCAGAAGATTTTGACTTCTTCATAACGACAGGCATTGCTGACCCTAATCCAACTACGATTTTAGAGAGTATGTCGTGGGGATTTCCCGTAATTTGTACACCCCAGTCAGGTTATTATGCTTGTTCATATAGGCAGAATGTTTATCACGATGATATCCCTAAGAGTCTTAAAGTGCTCAAAGAATTGCAATTTGCCGAAGAAAGCAAATTGATGCAAATCGCTGACCAAGCGAGACTTGCTGTTGAAAAGAAATATACGTGGGATAATTTTGTTTCAACGATTTTGAAGTCATTTGAAGTGTGATATAAAGTGGACTATCTACTCGCATTCATGGTTTCAGTCAAGTTGGAATTTAAAAACTGAGGTAAATACCTGCTGCAAAGTAAAGTTTTCTACTAAGCCTTCAATATTCGACTACACTTGTCAAGGAAAACAATGAAAAGATTTAGTTCAGTGGAAACAAAAGAATTCGTCTCAAAACGGCTTTTTGATGAGAAGATTCTTCTCTATAAAGACCCATCGTGGCCTAAGATTTCAATAGTTACTCCTTCCTATAACCAGGGACAGTTCCTGGAAAGAACAATTCTGTCCGTTTTAAACCAGAACTACTCGAATCTTGAGTACATTATAATAGATGGCGGGTCAACTGACGAAAGCATAGAAGTTATAAAAAAATACGAAAAATATCTTACGTACTGGGTAAGTGAGCAGGATAACGGACAGGCTGATGCAATTAATAAGGGATGGAGGATAGTTTCTGGTGAGATTATTGCTTATCTTAATTCAGATGATACATATGCTGCCGGTGCGATGAAGAATATTGCTTTGTACTTTAGGCAACATCCCGAAGTAGATGCAATATATGGTACCTGTAATATCATTAATGAAAACGACGACGTCATAAACGTATGGGAACCTGCTGAGTTTAACGTAAAAGCGCTTATCAGGTGTGGGATCAGCACAATTCCTCAGCAAACGGTATTTTTCAGAAGTTATGTTCTCAAAGAAATTGGGCTTTTGGACACATCATTAAGACATGCTATGGATTATGAGTATTGGATCAGAATGGGGCAAAAATTCAGGATTCAAAAAACACCTTATGTATTAGCCAATTTTCGCATTCATACCAAAAGTAAAACATCACTTGAAACCAGCACACAATGGCAGGAAAGCTGTCGTATCAGGGCCAGATATTCTGATGAAAGCAAGCTCAGATGGGCTGCCGGATATTGGTGTTACAAAATTGCTCGTATTTGGCCGAAATTCATAAAGCCATTTATTTTTGCTCGATCGAATAAAGAGCGGATAGCCGTACTTCATCCCCTATTAGAGCTTATAAGATCTTCCATCTGGGTAACAAAGCAACGGCTAAAAGAGAAAAATTCAAAGTAATAATACAAAACCTTTCATCCTACGTCTGGTATGTCTTTCATAAGTGAAATGACAGATTTGAGCTATAGTGGTTATATGTTATTACCGTTAGTAATAACCATTTCTTTGTGTACTCTTGTTTGGATTTTTCGCAGGCCTTTCAATGGAACACTGCTCATTTTTCTTACAATTCCCATTATTATGCCCATAATAGGCGACGCAGTAGGGTCGTCCTTTTGGACCATTCGTTTGCATAACATCTTCACAGTAATAACATTTTGCGCATTGTTAGCAGCTATCTTATGTCATAAGTATCAGGGCTTTGCGAGTACCGTACTGGTAATACCATTCGGCCTTTATTTATTTGCAAACATCCTGTCACTCTTTAATAGTCCTTACATTGAAAACAGCCTTCGGCAGTTTTTAAAACTGCTTGGCGCAAACGTTGCGATGTATATGGTAATAACTACCACCCTTAACACCAGAGAGAAGCTGGAGAAAGTTTTAAAAATTCTACTCGGCATTGGTCTTGTTTTTGCTTTCATTGGAACTGTTCAGAATGTTGCATGGCGATTTTTAAATATAGATTTATTTCTTAATATTAAAAATGCCCCTAGAGCTGCCACCGTCCTATTTGCCGAAAGAGGCTGGTTCCCGCAATATACAACATTCCTTTTATGTATTGCTTTACCACTGTATTTTTCCAAAGCTTACAACAGATGGAGAGCATGGCTAGCATTTTGTCTCTGTGTATTTGGTGTGGTCATTGTTTCGGGTATGAACCGTTCCTCATATGTAGTTACCCTTGTTGTTATTATAACAGCAACAGTGTTAAAAATTGGAGGCGGAGTGCTTCGTTCTTTTATCAAAGTTACTGCTATTTTGACTATCGCTGTATTTCTCGCAAGTCTCGTACCAAGTTATTTTGAACAAGAATTTGAACTTATTCAATTTCGCAACAAGGGAAATATGTTCTCGCTTGATGAACCTTCCAATGCGATTCGGGTTGCTCTTGCCAGTGAAACACTAAAGTGTATTAGCGAACATCCATTTTTGGGCCAAGGATTTGGTTCATGGGGGAAAGTTGTACCACCAAAAACAAGAGGGGGAGGTAGCTGCCAGGGAGGAAGCGCTTTTAATGTTTTTCTTGGCGTTCTGTACGATGGAGGTATTTTGGGACTTATTGCTTTTGGTCTAATCTGTTTTTTCTATCTGAAAAGCTGTTTCGGCCTCTTGAGAATTGTGAAAAAACAGTACCATAAAACTATATTATACATCGCAATACTTGTATTCGTGGATATTATCGTTACTGCCCAGTTCCATCCTACCTGGTTAGCTGGTTACGCTTGGCTTGCCATAGCTTTGGGCATGTCAATTGTCAATATTGTAAAGAGAGAAATCAAATGAAAATAGCCTTCATCTCACCCAACTTAAAAGCCGGAGGTGGGAATAGATCGCAAATCATGCTGGCTAACGGCCTGGCAGAAAGAGGCCACAATGTTTCGATAATTGTTCCCAGGGGCCTTGTTTCGAAGACTCCTCTGCATATTGGGGTCAAAATTATAGAAGTAGGCTTTCCTATTTCTTCATTTTATTTAAGCGCTTTAGTCAACTATCCTCTTATTGGACTTAGTTTAGGTAGATATGATGCTGTAATTGTTACATTCTCAATAATTGTGTGGTTTACATTTTTTTTCACCTGGTTATTTGGTACCAAATTCTTCTATTTTGCCCGCTCCTATGACCCTCTCATATTAGACCAGACCAAAATAGGTTCTCGTTTTCTGCTGTGGCTTTATAAATTTATGGCACGATTTAGTTACGAACTTCCTCTTAAGCTGGTGGTTAACTCCATATGGACGGGCCGGATGATTTCCGAAAACACCTTTAAAAAGGTTTCATATCAGGTGGTAAACAATGGTGTCGATCTTTCTGTTTTCAATTGTTCTCAGCAATGCGAAAGAGATATCAAAAGAAAGTGTAAACAAATACTTGTTTTAGGGAAAATACAGAAATACAAGGGATTAGATGACATCTTCACTGCCTTGCGAATTCTGGCCCAAAAAAATTATAGTTTTGAACTTGTTATAATGACACCCGATGATATCCGGGTCAACGATGCTCTGCCTTACAAAGTTAAATTTATTCGACCGGTTAATAACGAAGAAATAGCTAAGGCCTATAAGAATGCCGATGTATGTGTAAGTTCTTCATGGTATGAAGGTTTTTGCAATCCGCCGTTGGAAGCTATGGCTTGTGGTACACCCGTGGCTGCAACTGATTCAGGAGGAATTAGAGAATATGCAACGCATGAATATAATTGCCTGATGAGCCCTGCGAGAGAGCCTGAGAGTTTGGCAAAAAACATTGAAATACTTTTAACAAACAATGATGTCGCTTCACGATTAGTGCAAAATGGCCTAAAAACAGCCCAGGAATTCACCTGGGAAAAAAGTGTGGAAAAACTTGAAAAAATACTTATCCGAAAAGAAAAGAAGTAGTGGGAAATCTATACAGTATAGCTGTTTCTATGAAAAGGGGTACATATGAATGAACAGAATCGGCACATACCATCATTTTTCCTTGGTATGTTCTGTCCAAGAGAAAAAGTTTCAAATGAAAAACAACCTCTCGACGAATTTGCTGCCGTAACAAAAGGTCAGCCTAGCCTGTCTATTGCCACTAGAAGTTTCATTATCCATCTGATGTATGCCGAAACCACTCAGGTCGCTGTTGATCATGAAAATGAAATCATACTACTACTTCATGGTGAGGTATTTAATGCTGCCGAAACAAATCAAGCTCAATTCCTCGTTAAACAGTATAGAAAGCATGGCCTTGGCTTTTCAAAAGACATTAACGGTTCTTTTGCATTCATGGTTATTGACAAACAAAATGACACAATCGCAATCATTACTGACAGAATAAATACACGAAAAGTATTTTTCAGCAAATACAAAAGTCGTTATTGGCTCTCAACTTCTTTATACGCACATCCGACCGCGAATGTTAACATTGATACTGTTGGAATGACCTGCTATTTGGCAAATGGCGCCATATTTAATAATCGCACGTTGTTTGAAGATATTCGTATACTGGGACGAGCCTGTGTTCATAAATTGTTCTCAAATGGTTTGGATACAACAGAATATTGGTCTTATGAGTTCTCCAACTCTTATTCAGATACTGATGAAGTGAAACTACAGGCCGAGCTGTCCGAATTACTTATTGAGAGTATTAGAGCAAGACTGAAAAACAAATCAAAGGTATTTATATCTCTAAGCGCCGGTTATGACTCTACAGGAATTCTTGGAATACTTGCTTCTAAATTAAA